>OODS01000244.1_pt1 | contig 46793 bp, 52 predicted proteins | sample 1671531 | NCBI WGS metagenome assembly OODS01 (sample SAMN06348166, study PRJEB24527) | human gut metagenome | biome: human gut; feature: ankylosing spondylitis patient; material: feces | host: Homo sapiens | place: China | collected 2015-10 | reverse complement strand
TCATCTGGTGCTTGTCAAAGTTTCGTTGTTTAATTTACAAGGTGCACGCTCCATTTGCGGAACAGTACGTTATTATACACGCATCCCAGGAAATGTCAAGCGTATTTTTCAAAGTTTTTTCGGTCTGTCACTTCTTTCAGTTTCATCATCTAAAATCCGCCCTTAGCTGTGCACAATGTCCACATTCGCTCCTCTTTCACCTTATTTTGTTAAAAATATCATCCTCAGCGCGCTGCAAAATCTTCCAGCCGCGGCTTTGGATAAATTGGCGGCTTTTCCAAAGACTAAGTGCAGTTTATCGAGTATAAAAGGAGTTTTGATAGATGAAAGCAACCGGAATTGTCAGACGGATCGACGACCTTGGCCGCGTTGTCATTCCCAAGGAGATCCGCCGCACCATGAGAATCCGCGAGGGCGACCCGTCACAGATAACATTGGCACGGTGGGAAAGATTCTGCTTTGCCATGCTGGATCTGTCAAAAAGATGGGGACTGGATTGTACATAGTGACGGAGGATGAGGGCAAAGCCGTGGGGATTCGGGAGGGGTGGAATGGGGGGAATAACCAGAAGGCGCGATGCAGTCTGGGTGAAAAAGCTGGGGCAACTTAGGGGGTACCCTCTAAGTTACCCCACAAGTTAGACCCCAAGATAAACGGTGCGGTTCCTTGCGCAGCGGCAATGCCACGTGCTATACTGATTTCATACAGAGCAGAGAACTTAGGTCCTCGGAATAAGTTAGGACCTAAGTTAGGACCCAAGTCAACACATAAGGAAAAATCCTGGTATTCCGCTCGCTGCCACAAAGGAGGAGCAGTTATGAACGCACGTGATTTCTATGCAGGATGTCAAGGCTTTTGCGAAAGGCAGCGACGAGGAGTATCTGCTCATCTTTGGCAATTGCTTTAACTCGAAAACGAAAGCTGACTACGATACTTCTGATTATCGCGGGTATCTGTATAACCGGCAGACGCAGCGCTTCGACAGGATATAGGCTGCACAAAAGGATACAGAAGCGGCGCGGGATGATTCTCAGGTGGAACCATCCCGCGCTTTACTATTTAGAGATATGAGACGGGGGTAGCTGAAGTGTTCGGCCTTTTAGTTTGTAATTTTATCAATGGTTCTGACTAGTTCATTTTGCATTTCATTCAGTTCATCAACGATATCTCTCAGCATACTTGCACCCTGCGTTTTGTCAATAATTCCACGCAATTCTTCGCGATCATCAGGAATGTTCTCCGCAATATAGTCAAGTAAAATACAAGCAAGCTCAACTTCTGGTTCTTCAATATCAGAAATTTCCATTACACCATAATTGATTGCGCTCCATATATTTCTAATTTCTTCATTTAGTGTAATAGAGGTACATTGATAATTCTCCGGATCATCATTCCATACGAAATCTACACAAGTGAGGTTATTTATGAGAGATAGATCACGTTTATTTATAATGGCAATTTTGAATTTGGTATTTGTAACTTTATCCATAGAGAACGTTATTAGCATAGGTGTTGGTACATTGGGAAAGTGTTTTAATTTGGATGAAATATACCACCTATACTTGGTAAGACAATCTGTACATTCTTGTTCTATGATAGCCGAAAATGTATCAACATTTCCTGAGTAATTTTGCAGTTTCTTCCGCATTGACGAAGAAAGAAATACTCTTTTAGCTGCTTTCAAATATACCAACGGCTCACGTAATGAACTTATCCAATTTTCAAAATTAGGCTCTGTTAGTAATTCCGCAGGCTCTTGATATATTTGATTTATCCGCGCAATGGTCTGTTCAAGACAAGTACAATACGGAATTAAAATTTGCTCCAAATTTTCTTTTTGTGCTTGTTTTTTGCTTTTTCGATGTTCCGACGCAGAAGTTGATATGTAGGTAACAATACCGCCTACTACAACAGATACTAAAGTCCAAATCTGAGTAGAGTTATCTATAATGAATCCCTTTAATTCTTCCATGCTAATCTCTCTTTCATTTACACATTATTACAATATAAAATACCATTGTTTTTATAATCGCAATTGCAGCCATATTCCATTCGTCCCCGCCGCGCGGATCGCGGGAATGCAGAAAAAACTGCCGCTCCTTTCTTCTGCATTTCCGTCCAAAAGGAAGTCTGTGCCACGCACCTGCGCAGGCTTCCTTTTGCATTTTCAGAGCGGGCATGACAAGCTGCCTTTTGCAGTTTGTATATGCACCTGCGAGGAAAATGAGGGATTGCAAAGGGAGCATCTCTTTGCCGCTGGGTTTCCAATAGGGGCGCGCAGCATCCCTGTTGGCACACGATTTTGCTTCGCAAAGTCTAGTGTGTTATACCTTTGCTTCCGGCTGACGCGGGAAAGGGGTTGACGGCGTACTCTGCGGTGCGGCAGAGTGTGGCAACAAACGCTTTTCGCGGCAGTAGGACAGGCGGATTTTGTGATGTGAGCTACAGCACAAATGCAGGATTTTTGAGAAGCAAAATCCGACTGGCCGGAAAAGGAAGCAGAGGTATATAAAGCCCCCGTCCCGCCGCAGCGACGCCTCTGTTTCAGCGTTTCTTCCGTTTTCCCTTGCCGTGGGTCATAGTCGTTTTTCCGCGCTGGCTAATAGGACTTTTCATGTGCTTGGACTTCTTGAGGATTCCAATCAGTGAAACAAACTCTTCTTTCGTGAGCGTGTCGTAATCAATGCCAAGTGTTGCAAGGTATGCGCGGATTTTCTTTTCCTCGGAGCTGCCCTCAAAATGTACGGCCTCCATCAACTGCTTCTGCACAGCGGCAGCGGACAGGTCATCGTCCGCGGTCAGCGCATCCGTCCTGTGTTCCTCCCGGATGTCCCGCAGGATGCTGCTCAGATCACCCGCAACGAGATGTCCGAAATATTCTTCTTCCTGTATCTGCGCCGCTTTCAGAGTATGGAGGTACAGATCGTCAGCTACCTCGCCATGTTCCATCAGAACTACCTGCCGGACGGCTTCCAGCACGGCGTTCATATCGTTGACGCGCATATCTGCGATCCGGTCAACGTAAATCTCCGCATCCAGTATGAAGCGCTGGAAATCCTTGTGGCAGATCAACTCCGACAGCAGCCGGTGGTTGAACTTGCCCGTTTTTAATACATCAATCGAAGCATCACTCAAATGCAGCTCACGCAGAGCTGTGTTTGGGTGATTTTTTATTTCCGTCCGTCCCATCAGATAGTCGCAGGAAACACCGTAATAGTCCGCCAGCAACAAAATGCTGTACGGGCTGATGTCCTTGCCGTTATCTGATTCATATTTGCCAAGTGCGGATTTCGAGATACCCACCTCGGCGGAAAGCTGCTCCAAGGTCAGCTTTCGCTCTACTCGTAAATCTTTCAACCGCTCTCCGATTGTCAGCTTGACTTGCATACAGCAGCCTCCGTTTCCATTTTTCTGTATTATATCATGCTTTTTCATTTTGTGTCTCAAAGCGTGGAAAATTTCAACTTCTACCCCACTTTTCCTACCTCTTGGATATACGGGAAAGGGCCTGTTTTCTTACTAAAATTTAGACATAAACCACGCAGAACCTTGAAAATTTCATGACCGTCCGATGAGGATATGTCTTCCGGAGAAGTACCGCATTCCGCGTACCAAGGAAGAGTCAACGCCGGGGTAAGGACTCGGGCAGGAACGGCATCGGGCAGAACGGCGAAGTTCAATTATTTTACAGGAGAAAACAGGTATGGATTTATTTACACAAATCAAGATGGCAGTTTCCGTGAAGGAGGCTGCCGAATACTACGGATTGGAAGTAAACCGTGGCAACATGGTCTGCTGTCCCTTCCACGCCGACCGCATGCCCAGCATGAAGCTGAACGAGGATTACTTCTACTGCTTCGGCTGCGGGGCAAGCGGCGACGTGATCGACCTTGCGGCAAGGCTGTTCGGCCTGAGCGGCTATGAGGCGGCGAAGAAGCTGGCGGCGGATTTCGGCATCACCGAACAGAAGCCGTCCATTCTCGCAAAGCTACAGCGCGGCAAATCGCAGGCGGAAACCGAGCGGGAAAGCTTCCGCGTATTGCAGGATTACCTGCGCATCTTGCAGGACTGGAAGGAAAACTGTGCCCCGCAGTCGCCGGAGGACGGCATCGACCCGCGCTATGCGGAGGCCTGCCATATGCTCGAGCGCATCGGGAATATGCTGGACATTCTGGCCTGCGGCACGCCGCAGGAGCGCGCCGAGGTGGTGGCCGACTTGCAGAAGGACGATCGGCTCATGCGGATGGAGGCGCGAAACCGGCAAATTAAGGGGGAAGCACATGGAACAAAATGAACCGCCGCGCTGGATTCAGGACAAGCACTTCAACGAAGTCCTGTTCTGCGAGGACTTTCTATCGGCGCACCCGATGGTCTGCGTGGACGGCAGCTTCTTCACGGTGGAGGGCCGCGTTGCTGATGAAGAGGGCATTCGCAAGCAGATCTATGAGATGCTGCGCCCGCATTTTACGAGCGGCACGGCTCGCCGCGCCACCACCCTGCTGGAAACGCTCAGGCTGGAGGCCTACACGCCGGAGCTGCCCATTCAGGAGGATCGCATCCACGTTGCCAACGGCACGCTGTTTATCAATGGTGAGTTTCGTGCCGAAAAAGAATTCTGCCGCAACCGGCTCCCCATCCGATATGACCCGAGCGCGCCGCAGCCGGTGACATGGCTGCGGTTTTTGTCCGATCTTTTGGAAGCGGAGGACATTTTGACCTTGCAGGAATACCTCGGCTACTGCCTGATTCCGACAAACCGCGGGCAGGTGATGATGCTGCTCAAGGGCAACGGCGGCGAGGGCAAGAGCCGCATCGGCGTGGTGATGCAGAAGCTGCTCGGCAGCAACCTGAAAAACGGCAGCATCGCCAAGGTGGAGCGCAGCCCCTTCGCCAGAGCCGATCTGGAGCACGAGCTTTTGATGGTGGATGACGACATGAAGCTGGAAGCGCTGAAATCCACCCACTATCTCAAGTCCCTCATCACCGCCGAAATGCCGATGGATTTGGAGCGCAAGGGGGAGCAGAGCTATCAGGGCAAGATGTACGTCCGGTTTCTGGCCTTTTCCAACGGCGATCTGGAATCGCTCTACGACCACTCGGACGGCTTTTACCGCCGTCAGCTCATTTTGTCGGTGAAGAAGAAGCCGCTTGATCGCGCGGACGACCCCTTTCTCGCGGACAAGCTCTGCGGCGAGATCGAGGGCATCTTTCTCTGGTGTCTCGAAGGTCTGCGGCGCTTGCAAAGTAATAACTTCCGCTTCACCGAAAGCTCGCAGACGAAGGCAAACCGCGAGGACGCGCGCCGCGAGGCCGACAATGTGCTGCTCTTCCTCCGCTCCGAGGGCTACATCCGTCTGAAGGCCGACAGCGCCATCCCGTCCGCCGCGCTGTACGGTATCTATTGCCTGTGGTGCAGCGACAACGCCTACAAGCCGCGCTCCGCGCGGACGGTGAGCATGACGCTCAAAAAGCACGCCGATGAGTTCGGCTTGGAGCATGACAACCACATCCAGAACGCCCTCGGCAAGCGGGTCAACGGCTTCTGGGGCATCGAGGCGCTGGTCGCGCCGCCGGTTGTATGAGCTCAGACACGAAATTCTCCATCCCATCCATCCCAAGCATCCCCAAAAAACCGGATGGATGGGATGGATGGGATAGATGTTTTCAAGTTCAGCTGTGAAGGAGGATGCAATGGGAAGAATCTATTATAAGGAACTGCCGCTGTTTCACTTGTATGACAGCGATTTGACCGGCACGCAGAAGCTGCTGATGACGCTGCTTCTGGTGGCTCGGTACGATATTTACGACTTGAGCTGCCTTGCGCGGATGCGTCCGGAGGACGTGGCTGCCGATCTGGCAGCGCTGAAACGGAAGGGGTATCTGCAAGACAGGTGAAAACCGGAAAGAAATTTGCGCGGCGGCGAAAGGATTTCGCGGAATCGCGCTGCTCGGAACCGTGTACCAGCTTCACGGATGCGTGTGGATTTGCACGGTTCCCTGCGAAGTCACACGGTTCTGGAAAGTCGATACCCCTCACTTACGAAGAAGGCATCGGCCGCCGCGTTTCCAGCGGATTTGAGGAAAACAGGATATTACGCCAAACAGCGAAGCAGGTTTTCGGAAATGCAAACCCGCTTCGCTGTTTTCATAACGAAAAAGCAGGAGGTTTTTATGAACATCAGAAATGAGATCAAGGCGCAGATCGTCCGCGCCGGATTTACCATGCAGGAGGTCGTTGACCGACTGGCCGAGGAATACGATTGGAGCGACAGCGTCTCCAATCTGTCCGCAAAGCTGCAAAGGGAGAGCATCCGCTACAAGGAGGTCGTGGAGCTGGCCGACGTGCTGGACTGCGACATCGTTTGGGTGAAGCGAGGGGAACGCCGATGAAAGCACAGTATGCCATTCTCCGCTTTGCCAAGTACAAAGGGCCGGAGATCGGGCACATCGAGGCTCACAACGAGCGCAGCAAGGAGAAATACGCCAGCAATCCCGACGTGGACACGTCCCGCAGTCACCTGAATTTCCATCTGGTGACGCCGCAGCGCAAGTACCGCGCCGAGGCGGAAAAGCAGATCGCCAAGGCAGGCTGCCGCACGCGGTCGGACAGCGTGCGCGTGGTGGAGGCGCTGGTGACTGCCAGCCCGGAGTTCTTCAAGGGGAAGAAAAAGGGCGAAATCAAGGCCTATTTTCAGGAGGCGCTGGGCTTTATCCAAGAGCATCAAGACCCGAAAACGATCATATCCGCCGTGGTGCATATGGACGAGAAAACGCCCCATATGCACCTTTGCTTCGTCCCGCTGACGGAGGACGGGCGGCTCTCCGCCAAGGAGATCGTCGGCAACAAGAAGAAGCTGACGCAGTGGCAGGACAGGTTCTGGGAGCACATGGTCAAAAAATACCCCGATCTGGAGCGCGGCGAGAGCGCCAGCGAAACCGGGCGCGACCACATCCCGCCGCGGCTATTCAAGGAGGCCGTCCACCTGAACCGGATGAAGGAGCAGATCATGGCGATTCTGAACGACACCAATCCGTTCAACAAAAAGGCCAAGCTGGGCGAGCTAGAAGCGCTGCTGGGAAAGTATGTTCCCGGCGCGGAGGCCCTGCGGACGAAGCTCAGAAAGTATGACGCGGCGTATAAGGCGCTGACCGCCGAGAACGCGGCGCTCGAAAAGCAGCTGGGCGCTGCCTCCAAGGAGAGTGTCCGCAAAAAGCTGGAGATCAGCCAGAAGCTGGGCGAGCTGGACGAATTGCACCGCATGGTGGATGGCATCCCGCCGGAGATTTTGCGGGCGGCGAAGCAGGCAGCCGCGCATAAGATGCAGGAAAGATGAGGAAACTAAGGGTATTAAAGGAGGTCGGTTCTATTTGGAGATGAACGTCAGGGATGATCAGAAGCTTGTTGAAATCTGGCTGACGAATGCAGAAAAAATTGACCCCGTCCTGCGGGAGGGGCTGAAAGAGATTTACGCCAAGTATAAGACGAAGAAATACATGGTCGCCGTGTTCGAGTCCGGCAAGGGCGATCTTTACGAGAACACGCGGGATCTGCTGCTCTTCAACCGCCGCCGCAGCGCCGAAAAGGCCGTGCAGCAGGTGAAAAAACAGAGGGCCGTGGGCATGGAGCGGTAAGCAGCGGGCGGAAGGGAGCAATCCCTTCCGCCCGTTTTCTTTTTATAAGTGTCAAATTTACTCGTGCGTTTATATGCCTTAAGCGTGGATAGCAGCGACTATTTATTTGCACAGCGATAAAAGAGCCTGTCCTTCAGAATGGTTTTGACTGGCTCGGGAATCTTTTTAGAATCACTTATTGCCTCTGCGATCGTGTCTTTTATGCTGATACGGCTTCTTCGAACATCTGCAATAGCTTCTTTTGCTGTTACTTTACTGCGTGCACTTCGCACGAGCGATTCCATAAATCTTTGAAAGGAATCCATGTATCCCTCTTTGATTCCTTTGTTTACATCAATTGCAACATAATTCTGAAAATTTAGAGGGTCCCGCATTCCCGGATTGTTTTGCAGAACGATAATCTCTGTTTCTCCAGAGTACTGCCATTTAATCCGCCTTTCCAGATTGTTTTTGAATTCTACAAATACCTGATCACTGAAATACCAATCGACACCTGCCACGTTAGTCGCCTTCCTATAGCACCTATCCTTCGCCTTTGCAAAGTCGTTGCTATATCCAATCGCATAAACCGAGCAATACTTCCCAGAATTATAGTGTATGTAGTCAAATTCACGAATAATATCAAGCGCAGCTTGATTGGTGGGACGAACAAATAGAAGTACCACAATTTCCAGATTTTCTACTTCTTTCTCACATCTAATGATTTCGTCATATGTATTTGCTGCAAACATATTTCCACCCAGTCTTTCTATTCCATAATATCGTACCGCTTCATCAGCTCAATGCGCTCCTTGGCGAGCTTGATGGAACCGGAGGTGCTGCTGTCTGCGCCGGACTGCTTCTCACTGGCGTAGTGCGCGAGTCTCTGCACCCGCGCGACCGGCAGCAGGTACGGGCGCTTTTTGAGGTACGGGTAGCGCCGCTCCAGATACGCCCGCTTGGGGAACACCGTCCGCAGGACGCCGCTCTTCTCCCCCGTCCGGCTGGCCTTCACGGCGTTCAGCGTGACGGTGGCGGAATGGAGGCGCGTTAGGTCGTTGGAGCCGTACACGCCGCCGCAGAGGCTGTCGTGCAGCAGCGGCTCCACATCGATGCTACCGTCCCACGGGGCGGGCAAGTCAAAGTCAATGCACAGATAGTCTCTGGCCATGCGGAACGCCGCCGCAGCAAATGTCGCCGCATGGACGCTGGAGCACTGGTCGTGCAGGCGCTGCCAGTCGATCTCCCCGTGATACGCCCGCGCCCAAAGGCGATGTCGCAGAACTGCCGCGCCACGATGCCGCTGCGCACGAAGCGCTTGTAGGCGTGCAGGATCAGGTACAGCAGATGCTCATGAGGCGGCATGGTCAAGAAGCCATCTACCTCGATGGGCTTGAGGTCGGTAAAAAAGTGGTTCAGCTCGTCATGCGCATCCTCGGCAGAATCAAATAAATGCCGATGTAGCTCGATGTAGAGCGGGCTGCCGTCTTTCGTGTAGGACACCTCGTCCGCCGTTGCCAGCTCGTCCGCAGGCGTATCGGTGGTCAAACCGTTTGCAAGAAGCTGCTCATGGCAGGCGAAAAATTCGCCGTCCGGAATCAGAAGATCGTCGTCCGCGCTGATGCGGTGGTCGGTCTGCGGGTAGAGGCGGCTGCAAAGCTGACCCTTGACCACGATGGGGTGCAGTCCCGCCGCGCGGAGCTTCTGGTAGAGGTCTGCAAACTCCGATGCGCGCATGGTCTGGTGCAGCACCTGCGCGATGACCTGCTGCTTGGTCACAGCGAACAGCGCAGCGTTTTCCTTGGCGGCAGGCGTCTTACGGACAGCCTCGAAGAGGATCGGCAGCAGCTTCTGCTGATTGGCCAACGTAAAAATGGCAGGCCAGTCCACGCTTTCAGCGGTGACTTCCCCGCCGGAAACAGCAGCCTTGGCGATATGCAGTAATTGTCTCTCCGTGGCGGTCAGGGTCATGTTCGTGTGTCAAGCCCTTTCTTTGTGTTTTTCGATGGCGTGGGCGATGAGCAGCGACGCAGCGCCGAGAAACGCGCCCAGGGTGTTGCAGATCACGTCATCCGTCTCCGCAAGTCCCAGCGCATAACGGTACTGGGCGTACTCGATTCCTGCACTGAGCGCGCAGCCGACGAGCGTTGTGAGGATGATTCTAAGCCAACGGTGCCACTTTCGCGGCAGTGAATTGGACAGCGTCAGCCCCAGCGGGAAGAACAGGAAGACGTTCATCAGCATCTCGCGGTAAAGCTCCGGCTGCTGCCGCGCGGCGGTCAGGGATGCGAAGGGGGTGAGGATCAGGCCGGTGCTGCCCTCGGCGCGGCTGAATAAGGTTGCGTAGAGGATGGCGGCGGTTATCAGGAGTGCCAGCACAAGGTTCCCACACCGCCAGTGCCTCGCCCCCACGCGGGCAGGCAGCGCACCCCAAGCGGCAAGCGCCAGCGCCATAAAGGTGATAATGCCGATGAACGAACGGGTGTAGATGTAGTGAAGCATGTTAATCATGTGTCTGGGATCGTCTTTTGAGTTTGCCCCGTGCTTGTTTGAGATACGGAACAACCAGCGTTTTCGCATAACGGTAGGTTTCTCTATCAAACATCGAAGCCACCACAAAGAACAGCGGTATTACAACAACGCTGGTGATGGCCGCCCACAGAATAATGCGGGGGTAGGTATCCAGTGCAATGTGGTCAAACAGCGGTTTGGACAGCACTGTTACCGCAATGAACAGCGCCAGATTGACCAGCCAGCGGCGATAGGTCTTCCACGGGCTGCGGTGCAGGATTTTTTTGTTGGCATAGATAATCATATCGTTGGTGCGGTACAACAGTGCGGCGATTGTACCAAGCAAAACGCCGTAGATGCCAAATCGAAACACACAAATCATCGACACTAAAATGTTGATAACAGCTTCCAGAATAGATCTGTTCTGCGTCAATTTGAAGTGTTCCGCAAAATTTATTGTCAAATTAGAAGTTTTTCTTCCGCAAGACAACAAATATGTGCTAACGAAGAAATACGGCAAATAGGCGTTAACGTACTCAATATCAGTTATCCCTTTCGTATATAAGGAGAGAAACGGAAGAATAAAAAAATTCGCCACAGTGTATAGAGACGCTACCAAAGACATGTAGTACAGCTCATATATTTCGAGAATGCGTACATATTGTTTACGATTTGTGTGGTAGGTCTGGCCGAAAACAAAGGAAACGCTATCTGTCACAGTATTGAGGAAGGTGCTCACCATGCCAAATAAAAGCGTATACATTGAATAGACACTTACCATCTTTAGGCCGCACACAAACGTTAGAATAATTGTGTCCGTATTGTTGAAGACAAGTCCGCTCATTTGGTGGATCAGAACATTTTTGCTCTGGGCAATCGAAGCATAATCCGGGGTTGCCGTCAAATCAATCCAAGCATATTGCTTTTTAATATACCAATCGATATATACCATTTGCAGCAGGTTAACCGCAAACGCAGACAACTGTACAACAACAATATCGAATCCCGATGCAACAAAAAATATTTTTGCAACATTTGTCGCAACATGGATCACAGTATTCAGGTTTGTGATGATATAGTTTTTTCCTTCTGCCTGAAGCAACAGTTTATACTTCCCTTGAAAGAAGAAGTTGACAACGCTCCCGAGACCATTAAATACGATCACAAGAACAATCGTTGTGTGAGGGATATCTGAATGGATCAGAAATGGATAGACTGTTGCAAAAGCAAAAATGCAGAAAAGATATATTACGCCTGTCCGCTTATAATAATTGTTGATTGCAGCAAGAATAGAGTTTGTACCGCATCTGTCCTGTTTCCCTACAGTACGATATAGTGCCTGCAAAGAAGCGGTTCCGATTCCAGCCTCAACCAGCGCGATGTATGCATATATTTGCGTTACCGAACTCAGCAGGCCATTGATTTCAGAACCATAGTTTGCCAAAAAGAGTCTCGGAAGAATGACTCCCAAGATAATTGACACAGCTTGGGAGAGTATTCCAAACAGCAAGTTATATTTTGTGTTCTTACTTTGTATGGTCATTTAACAATTATCCACCCCCTCAAGAAAAGCTTCACTAGGCAAAAGAATCTTTTTTCTATGCAGAATGCAATTGCCTTAACATGTAACGGCAAGCCCGATGTTTGTTTAATGGCCTGCTTGAGAAATGAATCCTCCACGATTTCATAAAACTTTTTCCGATCAGAACGACGCAAAACTTCTCGCAAAAAAAGAACAGAGTTATAAACATAGTTGTAATAAAAATCCGATAATTGAAGGGGAATCCCACATTCATTCGCAACTGATAAAAGGCGTTTTCTGTTGCGTGTCCAATCTTCAAACTGGGTCTCACGGAAACTGTGCATTACACTCTCTTCGTTTTGAGTATAGTGATACAAAGGCATCGAAGTCACCGAAATATGAGTGGAGTGTTTAATTGCCTCAAAGTTAAACCAGAAATCCTCTGCTCGTTGCAAACTTTCATCAACCTGAATATTCTGACGATTTAGAAATGATCGTAGATATAACTTGTTCCACATAGAAGCAAGTCCAGTACAATCTCTGCCAAAGAACTTGAAAAGCAATTGTTCCACATCTGTTTTATTATAATCGCCATCATCACAGCAAAGATTCACTGGCTTTTGCATATGACCTTTCTCAATATAATATCCGCAGATCGCAATATCAGCCATCGTCCGTTCCGCAAGGCTCAAAAGTAACGATAACATATTTGGTTCGATATAATCATCGGCATCGACAAACGCGATATATTTTCCCAATGCGCGCTTTATCCCATCATTTCTTGCAGATGAAACACCTGCATTTTTCTTATGTATCACATGAACGCGGGAATCCTTCTGTGCAAAAGTATCGCACATATTGCCGCATTGATCCGGAGAACCATCATCGATCAGCCACAACTCAATATCTGACTCCGTTTGACTAAGGATTGATCTAATGCAACGGTCTAAATGTTTCTCTGCGCAATAAACCGGAACGATAACCGATATCTTACACTCGTTCATATAATTCCCTCACGTACACAATCGCTATCCGTCAACGTTCTCTTCTCATCTTTAGCGCACACTTCAACTTGTGCCCCACCAGCTTTATTATCGATGCTTTTGGAATGCAGTGATACAAGAGTTTATCAAAATCGCTCTCTTCTTGCATCTGAAAAAAGAGGTCCCGTTTAGCATGTCCTTTAGCAGGTCCTCTGAGATGGGCATTCCCCGAAACGAGTACCTCTACAGGAACATCTTTTAAATGCAAGCTCCGTCTCACGCTATTTAGCAATATATCTCCTTGCACGCTATTTGCCAACAGCAGAGACACACCTTGATTAACATCCATCTCTGGGTACAATCGCTCTATCCCCCAAGCATCGCCGATTGTGATATCAGAGCATCTCTTCACCGATGAGAAAGGGCACTCGCTACAAGAGGGTCTAAAAAACAACCCATATGAAAAACCTCGCATATAGGAATCCTGCTCGGAATCATTCACAGTGGATTTTCCCGTTACATATTGTGTTTCCACGCATTTAGAGTTCCACTTGTGCTTTGCTTGAAGTTTTCTGCGAAAACGAACTGAGGATATCTTTTCTCCTGTACGCCTTTCTTTGTCGGAGATGTACTTCTCTAAAGTCTTACTACATGGTACACCATGGCATACAATGTCAACGCAAGTCAGACGCGCGTAGCTTTTACGGAGATATGCTTTTAACGCCGCAATTTGGCAAGGAGTGCCAGAAAACAGAACTTTCTTTCCTTCTTCCAAAAAAGACTCGCATTCAATAAAAGCTTTCCCCATCTGGCTTTGCACATATTTTGAGCCTGTAAATTTTTCATAGGCATCTTCGGCATATGCCCACGAGTGTACAACCGTGCTTCTCGTTGTCCATTCGGCACCAAATACTACTGTGCTGGCATCAAGTGTGTCGACAATTGCTTTAAAGGCACCTCCTGATGCACTTTTCAACCTTACTATCGGTTCAACGTTATAACCAACAGCTCCGGCCTCGGGTATACTCATCGTGACGGGGAATTCTGTAGGACATGATTTATGGCATAGATTGCAACTAATGCAGCGTGTGTTATCAACTTTTGGATATTCAAACCCTTCCGCATCGGCTTCCATTGAAATCGCACATTGTGGGCACGCCTGAAAACACGAACCACAGCCGAAGCAATCGGCTTTTCGTTGCGTGTTAAGATAGCCTTTCATCGGTTCAAAGCCTCTTGAAGGACAGCCGTTAGCATTGTCGAAGATGTACCGGCTGTATGTGGTAAGAATACAATATCCACACCCGTTCCATCAAAGTCCTCATGGTACTTATCATACATTGAACTTCCCTTCCAGTCGTCACCATGAAACAGGGCATCAAAGCGCAATTCTTCCCACGCAGCACGTTTATCCATGGAGATTTGTGGAACAGCCCTATCAACATATTTGATTGCCGAAACTATTGCAATTCGTTCTTCAAACGGTATTATTGGTTTTTTGTGTTTATATGTTTCAACTACCTCATCGGTACTTACACCAACAATAAGGATATCGCATCGTTCTTTTGCCCGCTTGATAATATTCAAATGCCCTATGTGAAATAAATCAAATACACCTGTGGTGTAGCCAATATGATATTTCTTTTCAGGAATACTGCTGTTCATCCTTATATGACCTCCAACTGCGATTAACATCTATAATTTTAGTACCGTGTACAGTTACTCTGTCCTCTTGTGGTGGCAACTGCATATAATTTTTCCCATACAAACTTATAAGTACCTTTTCCCATTCTTTGGGCGCAGGAAACAGTCTGTCCTCAAAAGAAACTCTAACACTATCTGATAGCCACTCCCGAGGAACTACTTTTTTCTTGTACTTTCTATTAGATAAGTAAACCACGTTGCAAGTTTCTTGTTTATTATACTTTTGAACATATCCGTCATAGTGTATCTTATATTTTTGCTCATTCCATGGAGGGATTAGGCTAATTGCCCACTGAAATAATCGCATTTTTCTGCTTGATTTTGCCATGTGTGCCTGAAATCGATATTGATATATGTAATTCAGTTTGTCAATTAGCTTCGCACGAATATTGCGGATGATCTTGCTATCTGGAGCATTATCAACAGGAAAAATATCAATATTGATGCCCTCTGCCGCCCCAGAGCGTCGAACTCCACTAATAAAAGCTGTGTTAATATCGTGCAGTTTCGCCCAAGGATTGCTTGTCAGCGGGTCTGAAAAGATTGTTTGTAAAAAGTACTTCTGTGTATTCAAATCCGTCTTGCATGCTTCGATAAAACGATTGTATTCGCTACGAAACATGACAACATCAATGTCATCATCCCATGGAATAAATCCCTTGTGTCTAATGGCTCCAAGCAGCGTCCCGGCATAGATAAAGTATCTTATATTATTTCGAGAGCAGATATCATCAACCACACATAACAGTTGAAATGCTTTACTCTTTATAGTGTCTTGTTTGCTCACCACTACTTTTTCCATATGAATATATCTCTCCCAAATGTTCGTTTACAAAATCTGACAACCCTGCTTCTAAGGCGAATATGCTTCGGCAGCCAACTCATAGAATACCAGTGGATCGAGTAGGTGTTCTCCGTTTTTGTCAGCTTGCCCGTTACGCTGTCCAGCGGGTTGAAGTAGTCCGCCGGATAGGCATGAATCCCGGCAACCAGCTGCGCCTGCCCGTTGCGCACAAGGCCGAAGCGCTCCATCACATCCGTATTGAGATGCGGGCAGCCTACAGCGTTCAGGCTTCCGTCCGCGTTGGTGAAGTGCATCTTTTTATATTCCTCGATCATCGCCTGCACGACAGGCTGATGCGGAACAGCTGCCATCACCTGTCCGCTGTTGACAAATTGATCGTTCTCAAAGCCAATGAATCCCTCGTCATCCAGCAGCGGTGAAATGTCCCGCAGCACCTCCACGTCGGTGTCGAAATACACGCCGCCGTACTGCTCCAGCACGATCAGACGCATGACATCGGACACAAAGGCATACTTCTTCGCAGCGTAGGCCTCCGCCATGAATGGCATGGCAAGATAATCGCAGTTGTCCTCGTTCCACTCGCGGATCTCAAAATCCGGGCAGAACTTCTTCCAGCTGGAGATGCACTTTTTGGCAAGCTCCGGCTTTTCGCCGCGGCCAAACCAGCAGTAGTGGATGATTTTTGGGATCATGGGTCAGTCCTCCATCAGCGCGTAGATCTTCTCGACCTCCGCGCTGTTCGTATAATCTCTCTTTGCGCAGTTCTCCGACAGCTGCTGCATCCGGGCAGGGTCGCGCAGCAGCGCGGCAATTCCGGCGGCACAGCCGGCATTGTCCATTGGAACGACCACGCCGTCTATGCTGTCCTCCAGCTGGCTGCCGGAGGTAGCATAGTCCGTGATGACGACAGGCTTTCCAAGAAGCTGCGCCTCCCGCACGGTGACGGCCTTGCCCTCGTAACGGGAGGGCTGCACATACAGGTCGCAGGCGCGCATATAGGGGTAAGGGTTGTCCTTTTTGCCGAGAATGATGACGCGCTCCTGCATCCCGGCCTCGTCGATTTTCTGACGGATCAGCGGCTCATCGCCGCCATAGCCGATGAGATACCACGTTACGTCAAGGCCGTCCGCTACCAAGCGGCGGCAGATATCCGGCACATTGTCGAAATTCTTCGCCTCGCAGAAGCGGCCAACGGAGAGGAGGGAAATACCTTTTTGCGGCATTTCGCCAGAGACGTGAAACGCCTCGGCGTTCTTTTTTACGAAATCTGCGGGCAAAATATTTTCAATAACGATAACGCGGGATGCAAGTTGTGGAAAAACAGAAGAAAACGACTCTTTGCATGCCTCGCTTACAGCGACAATCATGTTCAATCGGCTATACTGCGACAATAAGTACGTAAAATCAGCCTTTTCAGCGGAATAGTCTGTGTGAATCCACCCAATTTTAATTGATGCATCGACTCGTTCATGCAGGAAATCAAAGGGGAGAAAAAAGCTCATAGCAACATCGTAATGCTCTGCCAACGGCTTTGTACAATGTCGCATAACCTGGGCCCACGTTCGATCATTGTTGACATCGTGAAAAATTGAATACACAGCATCTCTTAATCGTAAAACAGCAGAATAAACACATTTATGCTTAATTTTATCGACAAATGATTCACGCAGATGGGCCAGTTCTTGGCATTCCGGAAGGACATTCACATGAGGGTCTATCATAGGAAAGAGTGTGCCGTGGTGGCCGTACAAGAATAAATCAACATCGTAGTAATCGTAATCTACGCTCGACAGCAGACCAATTAAGCTACGCTCCACACCGCCTAACTCCAATGCGCCCGGCATGACAATCAAAATTTTCTTCTTCATGGTTTATCTCTTCGTTGACTCAGTAACGTATAGGCGGTAATTGCAGATACTCGTCAGAATGTATGTATTTAATGCCAGCCTTTATCCCACGCATAACCGCGTTGAAAATCGGCCAATACCCTCGCGTGAGAACAGCTTTCAACAGTCGGTAGGCAAACGAACTAACCATCCAATAGCCAATACAAAAGGAATTAACCACTTTCATGAACTTCAGCGGCTCATCATCTTGAATGAATCTATGCCAAAACACAATTTGGAAAAAACCCGTGCAATAGGGAGGCGTTGTATTAACTATTTCCGTAGATGCTGTTGACGTTTTTGCATCATTATGTTCATATAGCGCTGTTGATACAATGCAAGCCCGATATCCACGCTTGACCAACTTGTACGCCATAACGCGGTCATCGCCAAATGCGTACTGATTTTTTTCAAGCCACGGTATTTCATCCTCCATATTCAGGTTGCGCATAACCTGCGTGCGGATAAAAAAGCACGTCCAAGCAAACGACTCTGTCGGATAATACCTTTCTTCGCTTGTGTCAAACGTGTGATAAGACCATCCGCCGCTTCTAAGAATTTTTACATACATATCCCGATGAAATAGAGATACGCTTACTGATGCGGTAAGTATCCCGGCAATAGTCCCTGCCTTACTCGCTGGAAAAAAGGAAAACAATGGGCCCGTCGAGCAATCGTACTTCTTCTCCTGCAATGGCTTGGCTAATTTGAGTATAAAATCAGGCTCAAAAGAAATATCATCGTCTAAAAAAAGAGTATACTCAGACTTGATATATTCTAAGGCCGCCAACCGCTGCCCAACCATACTCTTGCGGCAATGGACAAATACCTCATACCCAAGTTGCTCTTTCGGCTTAGAATAGCCTTCTGGTAAAACTACAACAACCTTTTCTGGCTGAACTGTAGAGTTCCTTATACTGTCAAGCAGTTTCTGGTACTTTGCGCCAGCCCGTCCTAATGTTCGGATTGCAATTGAATAGCTTATCACTGCATATTTCACCACTTTCGGCCTGTTTTTTTGTGGAACTTCATATATAACCATTCCGGCATGAGAACTTTTATAAAATTACACTTTTCTCCTGATATAACCCGTCAACACCCACCCCGCCGGGGTGCAGAGCACCGTCAGCAACTTGCGTGGGGATTCCTTGATATAGTTCCGATTTCCCGCAATCTGGCTGCTGGAGCAGTAGTGGATGCAATCCATCGCCAGTCGTTTAAAGGACTCCGGGTATTGCATCTTCACCGTGCGCCAGAAAGCGAAGCCCTTGGGATTTCGCAGATACTGCCGGAGCATGTTGTTGCTGGAGCCGTCCGGCTGGTATTCCACATTGCATAGCACCTCGTCCAGCACTGCAAGCTTGTAATCCTGATCGATCAAAAGATATTTGTAGGCCAGACTGACATACTTTTCGCCCTCAAACACGGGGTACTCGGGATAGGCGTTGATGACATCCGTCCGGTAGACCAGCTTTTTGTCACCGGCACCGCCCGCGGCATAGTAACCGGAAATGGTGGTCTCGGATAGTCCGTCAGGAAAGCCTTTGCCGATGATCTTTCCATCGAAATCCGCATCAAGGCCGACAATGCCAGCGTAGCCCTTCCCTTTGACCTCGTCCCACTTGCGCAGGATCTTCTCCACCGCGCCGTCTGCCAACATATCGTCAGAATCGATGCAGGTGTTCAGCTCCGTATGGATATTGGCGTAGGCCACATTGTGGGCGGTGTGCATACCGCCATTTTCCTTATAGATGTATCGAATCTCAAATCCGCAGTCACGGCTCTGCCAATCGCGCACCAACTCGACGGTGTTGTCCGCAGAGCCGTCGTCCACGATCAGCCAGATAAAATCCTTACAACTCTGGCGGCAAAGACTTTCATAGGTGCGCGGCAGGGTGTGTGCGCGATTGTAGGCAGGGGTGAAGATGGTGAGGATGGGATCAGCAGTTTTGTTCATAAGCCTTCAAATAAAACTCCTGTAGTTTTACTGCTTCTGTAGTAATATCGAAGTCGTGCGCTGCGATTTCGGCTCGGCGATCAGTGCGGGGGATAGCTCGCTTCGCAAGAATCTTCTCCGCCCACTTTTCTGCCGGAGCGGACAAGCTCTCAGAATCGACAAGGTCTGTCAAGTATGCTTCATGCGGAATTGTATCTGAAACAACGCAGGGTAATCCAGCAGCTTGCGCTTCAATTAAAGCAATTCCTAAGCCCTCGTATAATGATGGGAACACGAATACATCCATCGCTTGCATCAAGTCTGCAACGTCGCTGCGCACGCCCAAGAAGTGAACGTGCTCTGCTATGCCAAACTTCTGTGCCTTCTCCCGTATTTGAGACATTCCCTCGCCGCCACCGACCAGAAGAAGAACTGCGTTCGATTCTTTTTTCAGCAAGGTGGCAAAGATATCAAGGAGGAACGGGTGGTTTTTAGGCTGATTAAATCGGCCAACGTGCCCAATAGTTAATTCATTTTCAAGTCCAAGCTGCCGTCGCATTTCTTGACGCTTGGTTGGATTATAGGCATAAGCCTCAACATCTATGGCGTTATTAATAATTTGGAACGGTGCTCCGCCAAACATCCAGTCACCTGAATCTTTTCCACAGGCGAATAGGTTAGTAGCATATTGGGGAATGAAGCTCTTGTACCATAGCTTGATGGGATATTTCAGGTTCTTGTCTTGGTTGGCACTATGGCTGTGGGCAACTCTCACCGGGACATTATGCTGTGCAGCGACCTTCAGGATCGCCGAACTCAAGCAATCCTGATGAACATGGATGACTTTGTACTCCGGGTGCTCGTCAAAGAAGCAATTCAAGGCAGATAAGTAACTTTTACTCCACGGCACCAGTCGAGGTAAACGATATATTTTCCCACCAAGGGATTCAATCTCATCGTCAAACGCCGCACGGTTCTGACGATGTACCAGAAAATCGAACTGAATCTTCTCCCTGTCGATATGGCGGTAGTAATTCATGAGCATGGACTCTAAGCCGCCACGCTCCATGTGGGTAACGACTTGTAAAACGCGAAGCTGATTCATAGTCTATCTCCCAATCTGAGCAAAATACTCCGCCAAGCTTAACCGCGCAAAGTAGTGGTCAAACGGCTGGTTGATCGCGTTTGCATAGTAAAAATACGCGGCATAGCCCAGCACCAGCAATGCTGTTAGCACTTTTCCATCTTTGCCACCTATTTTCTTCAGCATCCACGGAAGTGACAGCGACTGGAAAATCAAGAAATAATTTGCCAATCTTGCAAAATAATTTGCCGTTCCGAACAGCCCGTCAAACATAATCGCGCCGTTGAGCATGGTCAAATTCATTGCGAGATTTTCCGCCTTGGAGCTGTCTGCAAACAGCTTTTTCCGGTAGAGGAACGACAAAACCATCGGCACATTGCAGACGAGCACACGGAACATATTGACACCGTCTCCCGTGAAGGAGGAAACCGTGTATTCCTCACCCAGCAGCGTCGTGATGTTGACCACCGTGCCGAGCAGCGGGCGCAGCAGAAAGCCCGCTGCAATGAAGGCTGCCAGCATCCAATAGGTTATTTTCGTCCACGGCTTAAATGTCATGAACGGCACCGCCAAATACATCAGGGAATAGGGATGGATCAGCGTTGCGATCAGTATCCCAACAGCAAATAAAAGCCACTTCTTTTTAAGTGCAAACATCGTCGCAATGACCGATATCCCGACCGCCGCCGCCTGTTTGATACCCGCAAAAGCAAAGGTATAACAACCGGTGACAAACAGTAAAAAAATCGTCAGCGGATAATTTACAGAGTACTTATGTATAAAAATGAAATAACAGCCGACGGTCAGAAATGCCCAGAACATCAGGAAATTTTGCGTAGATACGCCGTGCATCTTCAAGCGATAGTTCACCCAGTTGAACAGCGGGTTAGAACCGATGCTCTTGTCGGATGCTTCCCATAATTTTTCCGTCAGGAGCTTATAGGAATATCGATATGTGGCAGTGTCATTGCAATGTGTCCTCAGTCCGGCAAAACCGGCGAGCAGGATGATGATCACCACAGTGCAGACGATCAGCCGCTGGCGCCGATCATGCTTTACCGGTCCAAACGCCACATGATCGGCGCACCATGCTAAGGCAATCGTTATGAGCATAAGGGTGACTAAATCACGCATGTCAAATCTCCAAGTGTTTGATGGTTTCCGTCACAACAGTGGTTTTGCTGAACTGCTGCTCCATGCGCTCCCGGCCTCGGCAGCCCATTTCGGAGCGTTGCTCCACAGACAGCTCCATGACCCGCTGCATAGCCCCATACAGCGCGTTCGCGTCCTTCGCAGGGCACAGATACCCGCTGTTGCCGTCCTCCACCGCCTCGCGGCAGCCGGGGATGTCGCTGGTGATGAGCGGTCTCCCGGAGGCGGCAGCCTCCAGCAGCACATTGGACATACCCTCGTGATACGACGGCAGCACCACGCAGCTTGCCATGGCGTAAAAGCGCTTCATATCCGACTGATAGCCGTGGTACTTGACCACACCGGCCTTTTCCAGTTCATCCATGAGGGGCTTATATCCCTCTTCAAACGAGCCGACGATGTGGAACTCCACGCCGTCGCCATATTCCTGCTTCATCCGCTTTGCGGCGGCAAACAGCTCGTCCACACCCTTTTCGCGCATGACGCGGCCCACAAAGAGAAAGCGCACCGCCCCTTCCTGTGGGTAGGACTGATAAGGATAATCTTCTAAATTGACGCCTGCACCGCTCAGCACCACGTCGCGTCCCTGCGGCACAACGCCGGTGGCAGCGAGGGTATCCCGATTCCCGGTATTCTCAAAAAAAATGACCCTCGCGCCTTTCAACGCCGGTTTGTAGAGCGCCAGCACAAACTTCTTGAGCCAGCCGCCGTTTTCGATGGCGCTGCCAAGTCCCGTAATGTTCACGGCATAGGGGATGTGCGCCATCCGGCAGGCAAGTCCGCCATAGATGTTGGGCTTGATGGTATAGGTTAGAACAAGGTCGGGCTTGACTTCTTTCAGAATCGCTCGGTATTGGTGAAAGAGCTTGCTGTCATGTATAGGGTTCATACCGCGGCGCTCAATGGGCGTGTCGATAAAACGGCAGCCAAGCTGCACAAGCTCCGAAACGAAACCGCCGTCCGGCAAAGAGATATATACCTCGTGTCCTGCACCCAAAAGCGCTGCAAGCAAGTCCTTTCGAAAGCGATACAGGCCAACATCGTTGTTGGCAAGCACCAGAATCCGCTTATTTGATTTTTCTCGCAGGGATTCCGACATAGGTTCCACTCTCCTTGATATCATGAATCACCACTGCACCTGCGCCAATAGTAGTGTCCGGTTCTATTTTTAACCCCTGAATTACTTTCGTACCGGTTCCCAAGAGGCTCCTCCGGCCTATAACCACTTTTCCTGAAACACTTACTCCAGGATGAAGCGTGCTATAATTTTCCAGCACTGAATCATGGCCTATTGTTGAGTTCAAATTCACAATACAGCCATCACCTACTTGCACATTGACTGTCAAAATAGTTCCTGCACAACAAATGCTGCCCGCCCCAATTCGGCTTCCCTTCCCGCAAATTACAGTTGGATCTATCAGGGTGGCAGGTTCAAGACAATAGTTATTCTTCAATCTGTTGTATATCGCCTCTCGCGCTTTACTATTTCCAATTGCACATACCACATATGATGGTTTGTCGTATCGAAGTAGCCAGTTGATGTTCCCCAATACGCAACATCCGTCAATTTCTGGAAGGCCCTCCGCATCATCCACAAAGCCTAAAACTTTCCACGTTGGTTGGCTTTGGTTGATTCTTTCTACAAGCCAAACGACTTCCCTTCCAAAGCCGCCAGCACCAACTATAATTAAATCTTTCATATCACAATAACCTTCTCACTCATGAACCGCAGCCTCCGTTCCCGTAAATGCTTCCATCGTTGCGCTGCCTTCAGCGCTGATCCCTTCGCGGGCGAAGACGCAGCGGACGGTCATGAAGATGATCTTCACATCCAGTGCAAAACTAACATGGTCTACATAGTCCACGTCATAGGCAAACTTTTCTTCCCACGTCGCAAGGTTTCGCCCGTGCACCTGTGCCCAGCCGGTGAGGCCAGGGCGAACGTCATGGCGGTAATGCTGCTCGTCGTTATAGAGCGGCAGATATTTCACCAGCAGCGGCCTTGGCCCCACAATGCTCATCTTTCCGCGGAAGATATCCCACAGCTCCGGCAGCTCGTCGATGCTCAGCGCGCGCAGCTTCTTTCCAAAGCCCGTCAACCGTTCCTCATCCGGCAGCAGCGCGCCGGTTTCGTCCCGCGCGTCACTCATGCTGCGGAACTTGTGAAGCCTGAAGATCTTCTCATCCTTTCCCGGACGCTCCTGACAGAAGATCACAGGGCTGCCCAGCTTCACGCGCACAAGAATCGCCGTCACCAGCAGCAGCGGCGACAGGACGATCAGCGCACACCCGGACAGCACAATGTCCAACAGGCGCTTGATGTATTTTTCATAAAACCCAGCCTTATGCCGCATCAGAACATCCCCCGGATGGCATCGCACACGCGGTCCACATCGTCCATGCTCATCTTCGTATCGCTGGGCAGGCAAACGCCGCGCGCAAAGAGGTCGTCGCCCACCGGCGTATCGCTGACGCTGACAAAGGGGCAGTTTGCGAAGACCGGCTGCAAATGCATGGGTTTCCAAAGGTAGCGTCCCTCGATATTCGCCTCGTTCAGCTTTGCCAGCATCTCGCCGGGCGTCACGCCGCAGCCCTCGTCCAGCAGGGCGGCGGACAGCCAGCGGTTCGATTCCGCGCAGGGGAGCTTGGGCTGCATGGTGAGCGGCAGACCTTTAAGGTTTTCGCGGTAGCGGTCAAAAATGGCATGCTTCTGCTCCACGCGCAGCGGCAGCACCTTCATCTGCCCGCGCCCAATGCCCGCGCAGATGTTGCTCATGCGGTAGTTGTAGCCGATTTCCTCGTGCTGGTACCACGGCGCGTTCTCGCGCGCCTGCGTGGAGAGCTTCAATGCGTGCTTCGCATCATCCTCTTTTCGGCACAGCAGCATCCCGCCGCCGGAGGTGGTGATGATCTTATTGCCGTTGAAAGACAGCGCGCCAAACTCGCCGAAGCTGCCGCATTTTTGTCCGTTATATGTAGACCCCAGCGCCTCGGCAGCGTCCTCGATCAGGGGAACGTCATGCTCGCGGCAGATGGCGGTAATCTCTTCCAACTTCGCGGGGTTGCCGTACAGGTGAACGACGACCACCGCCTTGGGCGTGCCGTGCAGCTCGAACGCACGGCGCAGAGCGGCGGGGTCCATATTCCACGTCTCCCACTCGGAGTCGATGAACACAGGCTTCGCGCCACAGTAGGCCACGGGATTGGCAGAGGCAGAAAAGGTCAGGCTCTGGCAAAAGACCGTGTCGCCTGTCTTCACGCCTGCGAGGATCATGGCAAGATGCAGCGCCGCCGTACCGGCAGATAGGGCGACGGGATAGCCCTTGCCCATGTAAGTACCCATTGCTTTTTCAAATTCGTTGACATTTTCGCCCAACGGCGCGATCCAGTTCTTCCGAAATGCGTCGTTGATGTACTCCAGTTCATAGCCCTCGTCCGACATATGCGGGCTGGCCAGCAAAAGTCGTTTATCCATTTTCCTCTCCTATGTTTTCGTCCACCGGATGTCAAAATTTGCTTCGGTCGGGCGTATTCGCTGCATTCAAAAGCGCGACAAAGCCGCGTCATTCCTTTTTGCCGCTGTGACGTGCAGAAATGCGCAAGTTCATCGATCCATGTATATTGCCGTCTCCCACCCGAAAAATGTTGGGATTACACCATTTTTATTTTTTAATTGTACTACATGTGGACAAAAAACGCAATGCCTGACACGCGCGAAAAAGTGGAGTGGTTTTTCTATGAAGCATTTTGCTTTTCCTCGTCCGGCAAATCATTTTCCGGTTGCACACGCTCAATTCATGTGATACAATGTTATTCAATAAGCAAAACATAAAGACTGTCGCAAGTGGTAATACGGTAAAGAAAGTATGACTTGCGCAGAACGGGGGATCAGATGAAAGCACCGGACAACAACGCGATCCAGCTTTTTGAGAATCAGAAGATTCGCGTGGCGTGGGATGCAGAGCGGGAGGAATGGTACTTCTCCGTCGTGGATGTGGTCGGCGTTTTGACAGACAGCCCCGACTACAATACCGGGCGAAAATACTGGAACAAGCTGAAACAGCGTCTGAAAGAAGAAGGCAGTGAACTGGTGACAAACTGTCACCAGTTGAAAATGCAGCGCGGTTGCCGGAATGGACAGAGCACGCCGAGAAGACCACAAATGGTAAATGAATCCAAGCTCAGCTACCGAGAAATTCTCGGGAACTGCCGTCGATGGGCAGCATACATTTCCGACTTCGACCGGGAGGCGGAAAAATACTTAAAGGGCGGTGAGCCAAATTGATCGAACGTTTTGACATCGCGGGCTATGCCCGCATTTCCGTGGATGATGAGCAGGAGCAGAAGAACATCTCCATCGAGAACCAGAAGGCCATCATCGAGGACTATGTAAAAACCCACTTCCCCGGCAGCACGCTGACGTTTTTTGAAGACCGCGACCGCTCCGGCTACACATTTGAGCAGCGCGAGGGCTATCAGGAGATGCGCCGGGGGCTGATGCGCCACAAATACGACATTCTCATCATCAAGGACTTTTCCCGCTTCTCCCGCCGCAACTCGCGCGGGCTTGTGGAGCTGGAAGACCTGCGCGACGCAGGCGTGCGCATCATCTCCATCGGCGACGGCGTGGACTTCCCCAATGACGACGACTGGCTGAAAATCCAGTTCCAGTTTCTTGTGAACGAAATGCCCGTCACGGACACCTCCCGCAAGGTGCGCAGCGTTGTGAAGCGGCGGCAGAGCGACGGCGAGTGGATCTGCGCCGCGCCCTACGGCTATCTTGTGACCGAGGACAAGCAGTTTGAGATCATCCCCACCGAGGCCGAGACCGTCCGCAGGATTTTCGATCTCTACAGCAACGCCGGTTGGGGCTACAAGAAAATCGCCAACTATCTCACCGATCAGGGCGTTCCCACGCCGCGTATGTCCGAGCGGATGCGCAAGGAGGCGGCGGGCAAGAAGACCAAGCGGGAGGCCAAGAACGCGTGGGCCATCGCCACGGTGCAGGGTATTCTGGACAACGATTTCTATATCGGCACACTCCGTCAGGGCAAGTACACCCGCGCCAAGATCAACGGCAAGGAGATCAAACGCAACGACGATGAGCACATCGTCATCGAGAACCACCATCAGGCCATCATCGACTACCGCACCTTCGCCATCACCCGTGCGCTGCGGGAAAAGCGCAGCCGCAGCAACTATCGCGGCGTGAAGATCAACGACAACGTGTACTCCGGCTTTTTGCAGTGCGGCGACTGCGGCAGTCCGCTGTTCGCCATGAGCCGCAGCGATTTAGCGCCCGCCTACACCTGCGGCACGTATCACCGGCGCGGCCTCAAGGGCTGCACCAGCCACCACATCCGCGTTGACCGGCTGGACGAGCTGCTGAAAAGCTATGTGCGCAAGCTGGCGGACAGCTCCGCCGCCATGCTCGAGCAGCTCAACGAGGAATTAAAGCGCGAGACCGAGCAGGTGGCGGAAACGGAGCAGTCCGCGGGCAATCTCGCCGAGGTGCTGGCCGATCTCACCGAAGAATTAAAGGTCACGAAGCGCCAGCGCATCCGCGAGATCATGAAAAAGCCCGAGCAGGAAGCCTCCATCGAGGCACTGTATGACGAGATGGAAGCCGACCTCCAGAAGAAGATCGACGGCATCCACCACCAGATCGACCTGCTGAGCGACAAGCGCAACACCATCATTCAGGTGAACCGCGTGGCCAAGACCGCCATCGACGTGTTCCGCGACATTCTGGAAAAGGGCAAGCTGGAGCGGAACGATCTGGAGCTGCTGATCGACAAGATTCTCGTCTATGAAGATCACCTGGAAATTAAGCTCAAAACCGACATCGACACGCTGCTGCGCTGCGGCACGCTCCCCGCGGAAACGGAGGACGCCGCAAATTTTAGTGAAGGCACGGAAAATATCGAAAACACGCTGATCCAGTCCTCAAAAGGTCACGAGGACAAGGTTTTCCGTGTCCATGTTATCAGTAACGGCGACCCGTTGGAGATCTACACGAGCAAGGACGGGGAGGTCATTTTTAAGAAGTATTCGCTCATGGGCGGCGTAGATGAGTTTGCCGCGCAGCTGTGCGACACGCTGAGCAAGTCGACCGGCACGAGCGTGGCCGTGACCGACCGCGACAGCGTCATCGCCGCGGCAGGCAGCGCGCGCCGCGACCTCATCGGCAAGCGCATCAGCCCGCAGCTCGAGCAGATCATGGAGGACCGCGGTATCTACCGCGCCGTGCCGAGCGAGCGCAGCGTGTTCGTCACCGAGTCGCTCGACCGCTACTGCGCGACCATCGCCGCGCCCATCATCTCCGAGGGCGACGCACTCGGGCTCGTGGTCTTCATCGGCACCGAGGGCGAGTCGGCCGCAGGCGAGACGGAGTACAAGCTCGCGCAGGCCATCGCAGGCTTTCTCGGCAAGCACATGGAGAGCTGAAAAAAGAGGACGGCTTTAGCCGTCCTCTTTTCCTATATAGCACCGCCTTCGTGTTGTGCATTGCAATTGCTGATCGTACCACCTCTCGTCGTGAATACGCAGTCCTTTCCAATATCCACAGCACCGCCATCACCATCGTCATCTCTGCAATTCGCAATGATACTGCTCTCCAAGATCAGTGTGCCGCTAGACACAGAAAAGCCGCAGTTCTTATTTTGACCATCAATGGTGCCGTCAGTGCCGCTGTCCTTTATCGTTAGTGTTTTACCATCGTACACGCAAAACATATCCTCGTCTGTAGCATTACAGGTCAAGGTATACCCATTCAAATCAAATGTGACGGCTCCGCTGATTGTAATTTCGCCGCTAATAGTAACATTGCCACCTAAATAGTAACTACCGTCCGGCAGGTTCAAATTGGTGTCATCAAATATCGTCCAACTCTCCCAATTGTTCTCCGCCCCCGCCGCCGCTCTGGCGGCACATTGCAGATCTTAAGCGCGCACTCCAAAAAGCGCGCGATCTTGCGCTCCACGGTAAAGTACACGTCGCACGGCACGGCCACAAACGAGCGCATCATGCCCGTCGAGGTGATCTCCATCTCGTAAAAGTCCTTGGCCTCCGCGTCCGGAAGATCGTCCCCGAAGATGCCCTCCAGCCGCTTCGCCGTGCCGCGATACAGGTATGCCGAGATTGACGACAGCGTGTAGGCCGTCACGTACAGCTCGCGCAGCGGCTCGGTCAGCTCGGCGATGTGGAGCTGGATAGCCGTCCCCACCGCGTAGAGCACGTGCCGCGCTGTGCTGCTCGGCCAGCGTGAACTGCCCGCTGAACATCCGCTTGTCAAGCTCGAGCAGCAGCGCCTCCTTACTGGGAAAGGCCCGGAAAAACGAGCTTGGCGGCATGCCCGCGGCGCGGGCGATCTCCGCGGTCGTCGTGCCCTCATATCTTTTTTCCAAAAACAGCTTTACGGCGGCGCGCAGCATCTTCTGCTGCGTCAAAAGTCCGCTCGCCTGCTTGCCGCGCAGCAGCATATCGATCACGCTCCTCAAAGTTTACTTGTGAGTGCAGTCACATAACAGCATGGTCCGCCGCTTTCCGCAAGAACGAACTGTGTAAATTTTTGCTCCTGCCTATATAAAAGAAGTGCAGCGGTCCTTCGACCGCCGCACTCTCTCATTTTATTTTCCTTTACAGCATCGCAAAGCGCTGTGCGCCCCTCGTTTTGAGCCAGCGAAGAAGCAGCGCTGTCACCGCGAGCGTCACCGCCGCCGCAATGGCGAGATACGCAGCCGCGCCGAGCTTCCACCCCTGCCAGAGGTAGAGCCCCGCGAACACGATGGCGTAGAGCCAGCCGCCGAACAGCGCGATCGTCACGGCCAGACTTTGCTTGATGGGCATGAGCTCGCTCGTCCACGTCAGGTTTGCCCGCGCGACGCCGAGCGTCAGCCCCAGGCACGCAGAAAACGCGATGTACGCGAGCGCCTCGGCAAAAACGAGCGGCAGCGCCGCCGTCACAGGCAGGATAAACGCCATGCAGGCAAGCGGCACGAGTGCTGGAAGGGCCGTGAGCGCAAGCTGTACCTTGAGCTTTGCGCGAAGCACCTGCCAGGGCCTGACGGGCAGCGATTGCGCGAGCCAGAGGGACTTTCCCTCGAGCGAGACCGACGGCGTCGCCATGTCGTTCATCGATGCAATGGCGCACACGCCGGTGCAGAGCAGCACCTCCGCGCAGCCGCTCTGCGAGGTGAAGGCCTCGTTCAGCAGCGACACGACCGTTCCGCCCTTCCACAAAAGCAGGATGCCCGAGATCGGCAGCAGCAGGATGCCGAGCCCGCAGTTGAGCATGTAGTTCGGGCTCGCGGTGAAGCGCGCGAGCTCCTTGCCGAAAAGTGCCCCATCGATGCTCCGGCGCTTGACGGCCTTTTCGCGGTACACAGCCTTGCCCGATGCGCCCGACGCAGTCGTGATCTGCAAAAAGCTGCGCGAGAGCAGCGCCCACGTCAGCGCAAACAGCGCGAGGATGACCGCCGTGCTCAGCAGCATCGCTGTCACATCGCCCGTACCGGTCAGGCCAAAGACGTAGAGCGGGTGCGCCGCACCCTTGATCTTCTCACCGTAGACCGCGGCGTTGGCGACGAGCTGCTCGATGGCCGTCTGCGCCTTGAAGACGAAGAAATAGTAGATGGCAAGCCCCGCGAGCGAGACGATGACCGTGATGAAGCTCTTGTGCTTGAGCTTACGGCTCACCTTCGCCACGACCCAGCCCAGCGCGCACGAGAGCGTGAGCACGAAGATCGAGATGAGCGCCGTCAGCAGCACGCCGCCGAGGAGCGCCATCGGCGCCGTCGAGACCGTGACCCAGTAGACGATGACCGCGGGCAGGATGACGACCGCGGAGTACATGAGGCCCATGAGATAGACCGTCAGCAGCCGCGAGGCCATCAGCGTCCGCACCGGGATGGGTAGAGACAGCAGCAGGTCGTTGTCCTTAGCGAAGTACAGGCCCGAATACGTGTTGAACACGCTGCCGAACGCGCCGAGAAAGATGGCGAGCAGCGACATGAGTGCAAAATAGAGCCAACCCATCCCCGCCTGCGTAAGCGGCGCACAGAGCGAAGCGGAAAGCCCCGTGAACATCCCGCCGATCAGGCCGATCATCAACGCGGCAAAGAGCAGGATATAAGCGATAATCCCCGCCGTCGAACGTTTTTTATTGGTTTTGGCATTATAAAAGTAGCTGCGGAAAATTTCCATCAGCTGCTTCTTGACGAGCGTTTTCAGCATGATTCGCCCTCCAGCTCAAGGAAGACCTCCTCGAGCGAGTCATCGCCCTTGACCTCCTCCATCGTGCCGGAGCGGATGAGCTTGCCGCCCTTGATGATGGCGACCTTGTCGCAGAGTTTTTCGGCCACCTCGAGCACGTGGGTCGAGAAGAAGATCGCGCCGCCCGCGTCGCACACCTCGCGCATCATGCCCTTTAAGATATGTGAAGCCTTCGGGTCGAGGCCGACGAACGGCTCATCCATCAAAATGAGCTTCGGCTCGTGCAGCCACGCCGAAATGATGGCAAGCTTCTGCTTCATGCCGTGGGAATAGGCCGCGACGGGCTGGGCCAGGTCGCCCGTCAGCTCGAAGAGGTCTGCATACTTGCGGATGCGCTCCTGCCGCGCGCTTTCCTCCACACCGAAGATGTCGGCGATAAAATTGAGGTACTGGATGCCCGTCATAAACTCGTAGAGGTCGGGGTTATCCGGGATGTAGGCGAGCATCTTCTTGCAGGCGATGGGATCGTCCTGAATGGAGTGCCCGCCGATCGTGATCCTGCCGGAATCGAACTGCTGGATACCGACGACCGACTTGAGCGTCGTGGTCTTGCCCGCGCCGTTGTGGCCGATGAAGCCGTAGATCTCTCCTGGCGCGATGTGGAGCGACAGATCATCCACGGCTTTCTTTTCGCCGAAGGTCTTGGTCAGGTGTTCAATATAGAGCATAAGGTTCTCCCTCTTTTCTTCTTGCAGCCGTTTCGAATATCTTTACGATATCAAAATCATATCATCTAATTTGAAACTGTCAAGAGAAAATTTAAAAATGTCAAGTTTGCTTTACTCGCAGGATAGCACTACTGCTCCGTTTTGTCAAGTATGCTTTACATTTTATCCTTGTGATACAGCACGAGCGACACAATACCCATCACCGCCGCATACAGTACGCCGCCAACGGCCCAGATAAACCAGCTATACTGCGGCTGGCCGTTCCCCTTGGGTCCGAAAGTGTAGAACAGGAAGATCGCCGTCACGCTCAGCCAGTAGATGAGCGACACTGTGCTCATTACGCCGCTGCGCGCCTTCTTTTTGCGCGTGTAGTCGCCCTCCTCGAGCAGCTGGTCCATCGCGCCGGTGTACGTTCCGCTCCAGACGAGCACGCCCACGCCGCAGGCGACCAGAAGCAGCAGCGCATCCACCGCCGCCGCGGCGTAAACATCCGTCGGAGCGACGCGCACGAGCAGCGCGGCGACATCGGACGACGCGAGACCGACCCCGAGCATCAGCGGCACGACAGCAAGGATGCACAGCACCACGCCGAGGATCGTACAGCGCGAGGCCGTCGGCTCATAGGCCTTGCGCCGCTCGCGCACCATGCCGCTCACGCCGTACTCGGTCTCAAACGGCTCTTTTTCAAGAAAGTCGAATTCCTTCGTCTTCGCCCCGCAGGAGAGTAACATCCCCACCGCAATGGCGACCAGCACCAAAATGACGCTCACGCCGAGACCTGCGGCCAGATCCTCCGAAATACCGCCCAGGCCCGCGTCCGCCATGGCGGAGAGAAAAATGATCACGACCGGCGAGATGATGCACATCGCCACCGCCAGTGCGATCTTCGGCGCGCAGGTCTTGCGCAGCGCAAGGTATCGCGCCGCCTGCTCCATCGTCACTCTCCGCAGCGGCGTTTCGTCCGCCTCGGATTCGACGAACTCCTCTTCTTCGAGTTCGTCCTTCAATAAATAGTCGGTGCTCACGCCAAACAGCCGGCTCATCTGCACCACCTTGTCAAGGTCGGGCACGGACTGCGCGCCCTCCCACTTGGATACCGACTGGCGCGTCACCCCGAGCTGACTTGCCAGCTCCTCCTGCGACCAGCCCGCCTTTTTGCGCAGCGTGATGATTTTATCCGCTAAGATCATATCGTCTTCCTCCTGAATTCTAAGGCGCGGTCCCGCGCCGTCTGGATGGCGTTATCATAGCCTATTTCGCGGTTGCGGGAAAGAAAGCGCACTGTCAAATTTGTCAACCGGCAGTTGCAATCCTTGATTTTTCAAGGTTTTTTCGCCGTGCGCTCCTATTACCCTATGTATCTTCGTCATGATATCATACCTCGGCGCAGAAAAAAAGAGCGTCCCGTACGGGACGCTCTTTTTAAGGTTTTTTCACACACTTACACGACGGCGAAGAACTTGACAAGGAACAGCGCGGAGATCACGTAGGTCAGAACGCTGACGTCCTTAGCCTTGCCGGAGAGCACCTTGACAAAGGTGTAGGAGATGAGGCCCAGGCCGATGGCGTGGCCGATGGAGCCGGAGATCGGCATACCGATGAGCATGATGGACACCGGCAGCATTTGGTCCATGTCGCTGAAGTCCACATTCTTGAGGCCCTGGAGCATCAGAACGCCGACATAGATCAGCGCGGCGGAGGTCGCAGCGCCGGGGATGACGGCGGCGATGGGGGCGAGGAACATGCAGGCGAGGAACAGGATGCCCGAGGTGAGCGCGGTCAGGCCCGTGCGGCCGCCCGCTTCCACGCCGGAGGCGGACTCGATGAACGTGGTGACGGTGGAGGTACCGGTGCAGGCGCCCGCGACCGTACCGATGGCATCGGACAGCAGGGCTTCCTTCATCTGGGGCATGTTGCCGTCCTGATCGACCATGCCGGCGCGGGAGGCCGTACCGACGAGCGTGCCGATGGTATCGAACATATCGATCATACAGAAGGTGATGACGAGCGTGATGGCGGTGAACCAGCCGATGTTCACAAAGCCCGCAAAGTCAAACTTGAAAAGCGTGGTGGAGACCATGTCGGCGAAAGGCGGGACAAAGCTCGCAGTCGCAAGGCTCGCAAACGGATTGACATGCAGGAAGATGGCGCTGCCCGCCCAGTAGATGACGGACGAGAACAGCATGCCGAGCAGCACTGCCGCCTTCACGCCCTTCTTGGCGAGGACGACCATGACGAAAACGCCGAGGAACGCGGTCGCGACGGTCAGGACCATCGCATCGTAGCCCGAGCCCATGTTGCCCTTGATGATGCTGGGCGTCAGCGCGCCGAAGAAGTCACGCATCATGTAGAACGGGCCGCCGTTTTCAGAGTAGATACCGACGTTGGAGCCAAGGCCCACGTTCATCAGCATCAGGCCGATGGCGGGAGCGATGCCGTAGCGCACGCCGAGAGGAATGGCCTCCACGATCTTCTCACGCACCTTTAAGAGCGTGAGGATGAGGAACACGATACCCTCGACAAGGATGATGACGAGCGCCGCCTGGAACGCGGACTCGTACTCGCACTCGTTGATGACCGCGATGTTGGCGACGACCACCGCGAAGAAGCTGTTGAGTCCCATGCCGGGCGCCATGACGAACGGCTTGTTGGCGAAAAACGCCATGCAAATCGTGCCGATCGCCGAGGCGATGCAGGTGGCAAGGAACACACCGTTCCACAGCGGCGTACCCACTGCAAAGTTGGTCAGCAGGTTCGGGTTGAGCGCGATGATGTAGGCCATGGTCATAAACGTGGTAAGACCGGCAAGGATCTCGGTGCGTACCGTAGTACCGTTGGCCTTCAGCTTAAATAGCTTTTCCATGATTTTCTCCCTTTCTTTTTTGTTTTTCCGCCCGCTTCCTAACAAAAAATTAGGAAGCAAAACAGATTTTCAGTCAATATTATAAGCATCCCGACAAGAAATTGCAAGTGTTCTGTTTATTTTTACCACACTTTCTCACTCCGCGCCGAGAGTTCCGCCGGTTTCTGTTGTGTTTTTGTTTGCTTTGCGCTATACTATATTTAGTAAAAATTTGCATTTTGGGAGGTGCATGCCGTGAAGCTGATGGTTTTAGACGGCAACTCCATCATCAACCGCGCCTATTACGGTGTCCGTCCGCTCACCACGCGCGACGGGTTTTTCACCCACGCGATCTTCGGCTTTCTGACGATGCTCGGCCGCTTACTCGACGAGGAAAAGCCCGAGGCGCTGTGCGTCGCCTTCGACCGCCGCGAGCCGACGTTCCGCCACCTCGAGTACGAGGGCTACAAGGCCACGCGCCACACCATGCCCGAAGAGCTCGCCGTGCAGATGCCGGTGCTCAAGGACGTGCTCGACGCGATGAACATCCCCCGCTACGAGCTCGCGGGCTTTGAAGCCGACGATCTGATCGGCACGATCTCGCGCAAATGCGAAAGCGCAGGCTGGGACTGTGTCGTCGCCACGGGAGACAAGGATTCTTTGCAGCTCGTGACCGAGCACACGACCGTCAAGCTCATTTCCACGCGCATGGGCCAGACCACGACGAAGGACATGACGCCCGAGAGCTTTCGTGAGGTCTACGGCTTTGCGCCCATCCACATTGTCGACCTCAAAGCCCTGATGGGCGACGCGAGCGACAATATCCCCGGCGTGCCGGGCGTTGGCGAAAAGACGGCGATGGCGCTCATCCAGAAATACCAGAGCATTGACGAAATTTACCGGCTGCTCCCCGATATCGAGGCCAAGCCGAACGTCATCAAAAAGCTCACTGAGGGCGAGGAGAGCGCACGCCAGAGCTTCCACCTCGCGACCATCGTGACGGACGCACCACTCGAATTTTCTCCGCAGGACAACCTGCGCAAGGCGCCGTCAGACGCGCTCTATCCGCTCTTTATGAAGCTGGAATTTACCAAGCTCATCGACAAATACGGTCTCAAGCCGCCCGCCGACATCCCCGCCGCCGAGGAGCCGGTCGACCTCACCGTGACCGCCGAGGCCGTGACCACGGTGGAAAAGGCCAAGGAATATCTCTCGCTCTTCCGCAAGGCGGAGCATGTGACGCTGCTGGCGCTGCCGGACCTTTCCGGCGTGATCGTCGACTTCGTTGCAGGCGAATCGACCGCCGTCTCTGCCGAGTTCTACTTCAGCCGCTACGAGGGCGACTGGAACGCGCTGCTGCGCGCCCTGTTCTCGGATGATATCAAGAAAGTCAGCCACAACGTCAAGGACCTCCAGCGCACGCTGCTCGAAAACGGCCTTCCCATCGAAGGGTTCATTTTTGACACCGCGCTCGCAGGGTACCTGCTCGACGCGACGGCGGGCAAGTACGATATCGCGTCGCTCTTCGCCGCCTACTTCCACCAGACGCTTGCCGAGCCGAAGCACTTAGATCCAGACGCTTTCTCGATGCTCGGCGACACGGCCGAGGCCGAGACGGCGTTCCACGTCTATACCAGCGCCGTCGATGCGCTGTGTGAGACCTTTGCCCCCGAACTTGAGAAGCGCGAGCTGCACGAGCTCTATTATGAGGTTGAGCTGCCCCTCTGCGCCGTACTCGCGCGCATGGAGCACGCGGGCATGCGCGTGGACGCGAACGCTCTCGCGGCCTTCGGCAGCGAGATGGAAGTGCAGCTCAAGACGCTCGAGCAGCACATCTATGAAGAGGCGGGCGGGCCGTTCAACATCAATTCCCCCAAGCAGCTCGGCGAGGTGCTCTTTGAACGCTTGCAGCTCCCGCACGGCAAAAAGACGAAGACCGGCTGGTCGACGAACGCGGACGTGCTCGAAAAACTGCGGTGGGAGAATCCCATCGTCGAAGAGGTTTTGCAGTACCGCCAGTACGCGAAATTCCGCTCGACCTACTGCGACGGTCTTTTGAAGGTCATCGCGCCCGACGGGCGCATCCACACGAGCTTCCAGATGACCGTCACGGCGACGGGCCGTTTGAGCTCGACCGAGCCGAATTTGCAGAATATCCCCACGCGCACGCAGCTCGGCAGCGAATTCCGCCGCATGTTCGTCCCAGCAAGCGGCTGCGTGCTCGTCGACGCGGACTACAGCCAAATCGAGCTGCGGCTGCTCGCGCACATCGCGGACGACGAGGCGATGAAGCAGGCGTTTCTGACCGGCGAGGACATCCACACCGTCACGGCCGCGCAGGTCTTCGGCGTGCCGACTGATCAGGTCACCAAGCAGATGCGCTCGCACGCGAAGGCCGTGAATTTCGGCATCGTATACGGCATTTCCGCCTTCTCGCTCGCGCAGGACATCGGCGTGCCGGTGTACGAGGCGAAGGAATATATCGAGACGTACTTTGAGCGCTTCCCCGGCATCCGCCGCTATATGGATGAGGTCGTTGCGCAGGCGAAGGAGCGCGGCTATGTCGAAACACTGATGCACCGCCGCCGCGCGCTGCCCGAGCTGGCGGCGAGCAACTTCAATACCCGTTCGTTCGGTGAGCGTGTCGCGCGCAACATGCCCATCCAGGGCACAGCCGCGGACGTCATCAAGCTCGCAATGGTGCGCGTCGACGAGCGGCTGCACAAGGAAAACTTAAAGGCAAAGCTCATTTTGCAGGTGCACGACGAACTCATCGTCGAGTGCCCGGAGGAGGAAAAGGAGACGGTCGCACGGCTCCTCACCGAGGAGATGGAGGGCGCAGTGCACCTCTCCGTTCCCCTGACCGCCGAGGCCCACTGGGGCATAAACTGGCTGGAAGCCAAATGACCGGAGGAAACCAATGGAACAGTTAAAGAAAAAAGTCCGCATCGTGCCGATGACGAACGAATATTTGAATGACGTTGCCGAGCTTGAGCGCACATGCTTCTCGAACCCCTGGTCGCGCAACATGCTCGCAGAGGAGCTTGAAAACGCGTGCTCGGCCTTCTTAGTCGCGCTGGATGCAGAAAACAGCAGCGTCGTCGGCTACGCGGGGCTGCTCGCCGTCGCGGACGAGGGCTGCATCACCAAGATGGCCGTCCGCCCCGACTGCCGCCGCGGCGGTGTGGCGGGGCAGCTTCTCGACGTGTTTATCCGCTTCGCCGAGGGCAGCGGCCTTGCGTTCTTGACGCTTGAGGTACGTGAGAGCAACTATGCCGCCATCGCGCTGTACGGCAGCCGCGGCTTCCGCGGCGAGGGCCGCCGCAAAAACTACTACGACCACCCGAAAGAGGACGCCATCATCATGACGAAGGAATTCGGCGCGGCAGAAGCGGAGGCGCAGCAATGAAAATTCTCTCTTTCGAGTCCTCCTGCGACGAAACCGCCGTCGCGGTCGTCGAGGACGGGCGCAAAATCCTCTCCGACGCCATCGCGTCGCAGGCCGACCTGCACGCGCTCTACGGCGGCGTCGTGCCGGAGATCGCGTCGCGCAAGCACATCGAGGCCATCGCCGCGCTGACCGATCAGGCGCTCAAGGAGGCGGGCGTCGAGAAAAAAGACATCGACGCCGTGGCCGCGACCTACGCGCCGGGTCTCATCGGCGCGGTGCTCGTGGGGCTGAACTTTGCCAAGAGCGCGGCCTACGCGCTGAATGTGCCGCTCATCCCTGTGCACCACATCCGCGGCCACATCGCCGCGAATTACTTAGCGTTCCCAGAGCTTGAGCCGCCGTTTCTGGCGCTGTGCATGTCCGGCGGCAACACGCTCATCGTCGACGTGCGCGACTACACGGACTTTGCGCTCCTCGGCGCGACGCGTGACGATGCGGCGGGCGAGTGCTTTGACAAGGCCGCGCGCGTGCTCGGCCTTCCCTACCCCGGCGGCGCGGCGATGGACAAGCTCGCCCACGAGAGCGAGGGCGGCGTCTACGAGCTGCCGCGCGCGAAAATTGACGGGTGCCCTCTCGATATGAGCTTTTCGGGCCTCAAGACCGCCGTCGTAAACCTTGCCCACAACGCCGAGCAGACGGGAAAGCAGCTCGACCGTGCGGCGCTTGCGCGCGACTTCACGCAGGCCGTTGTCGACGAGCTCGTCCCGCGCGCGATGCTCGCCATGCAGCAAAGCGGGCGCAAGGTACTCGTCGCCGCAGGCGGTGTCGCCGCGAACTCGTTCATCCGCGCAGAGCTCGAAAAGGAGTGCCGAAAGCACGGCTACCGGCTCTACATGCCGCCGCTCAAGCTCTGTGGTGACAACGGCGCGATGATCGGCGCACAAGGGTATTATGAGTATCTCGCCGGCGCGCGAGCGGATTGGGCGCTGAACGCGTATGCGACGAGAGATATTGACGATCCTATCGTCTGAGGATTTACAGCGCGGCAGCGCTGGTTCTTATTCCCCTGCACCGTGCAGGGGTGCGTTAAAGGGGGCCATTCTCTCACGTGAGAGAATGGCCCCCTTTTGATCCCCCAAGAGAACGCAAGGGGCCTTGCCCCTTGACCCCGCACATTGGCAGTTTGTAGCTCGAAGAACTGCACGCGCTGCGCAATGTAAGTGCGGTGTACATGGCTTCGCCATGAACCCCTACTACTCGTTACCAGTAGCAACCGCGCCTTACTATCGTGAGGCGCGAGTGACGTTACTTCGGCGGCAGACTGCCTGCGCATCGGCGGCAGTGCTTCGCTCGCCGCCTTTTTGATGGGTGATGCGTGGACGGCGGCGGCATTGCTTCGCTCGCCGCCGCTGTTAGGATTCTGCTGTGATATAGATATCTTCGGCTTGCTGTTGGGCGGCGATTAGTAAGTCTTTTGCATCGCCATAGTTTTGAGTCTCGATTTTTTCGAGCGCGTCGGTCACCGCGTTGAATAGCGTAGTGTACATTTTTTGATAGACTTCCATGATAGACCCCTCCTTAACTCTTTTTGGTTATTTTAACTCATAAGGGTTAATCTTTTCAAGAGAAAATCGCTATTCTTTATGAAAAGAAAGCGGGGGTGGTCGTGATGACAGTAGGCGAAGCCGTGCGGCGACGTATTTTGACACTGTGTGAAGAACGGAATATCACAATCAACCGCTTGAGTATTTTGAGCGGTATTACGCAATCCACGCTCAACAACATTATAAGTGGACGGAATCATACAACTACCGTTGCAACGATCAAAAAGGTCTGTGACGGCCTAAGTATTACCGTCGACGAGTTCTTTTGCCCTGAATACTTTCACGATCTGGAGCAGGAATTAAAATGAAACGACCGCGTCAGCGGTCGTTTTTATCATTTGAAAAGGCGGCGAGCGAAGCAATGCCGCCCGTCCCCCCGCAGATGTTTCCTCGAATCAGCACCATCTTCCCAATCGGCGGCGAGCGCAGCAATGCCGCCGATGCGCAGGCAGTCCGCCGCCAAACTACCGTCACTCGCGCCCCACGGAATAGGGCGCGGTTGCAACATGAACCGACACGCAGAAGACTCATGGCGAAGCCATGTACACCGCACCTCCACTGCGCAGCGCGTGCAGCCCTTCAAGCCCAAAGCCCGCAATGTCGGGGGTCGAGGGGAACGCCCCTCGCCTTTCTCTGGGGGTTCAAAAGGGGGTATTCTCTTCGGAAAGAGAATACCCCCTTTGTCTGGCAGCAGCGCAAAGAGCTGCACTAATTCGTGCAGCGCAACGCGCTGCAACCTCCCGCCCTCTCGAAGGGGGGAAATCAAAAGGCAGCACCGATTCAAATGAGCATACTGACCCCGTGCGTCAGCAGCGTGATGATGCAGCCCGCGATGACGACGCCGAGGAAGATGACCGGCACGGCGCGCTTTAGGCGCATGTTGAGCACGGCGGCGATCAGCGCGCCCGTCCACGCGCCGGTGCCCGGCAGCGGGATGGCGACAAAGATCAAAAGCCCCCACGTCTGGTAGCGGAGCACATCGGCGCTTTTCGCCTCGGCGCGCGCTTCAAGGTGCGAAATGAAGCCCTCAAGCTTTGGAATATGTATGCGCACCCATTGGAACAGCGGGCGGACAAATAAAATGATAAACGGCACGGGGATCATGTTGCCGACGAGCGACGCGGCAAACGCCACGGGGATCGGCAGCCCCATCGCAACGCCCGCGGGCAGGCCGCCGCGCAGCTCCACGACGGGGAGCATCGAGATGAGCATGGTGAGCAGCGTTTCGCCGAGCGGGGTTTCGTGCAGCCAGAGAGAAAGAGAGTCAAGCATGGTGCGCCTTTCTGAAAATGCAAGCGGAATAATACCTCATTTTAAGTAAAATGATAGCACGAAACGCTTCGCCGCGCAAGGGCCGCGGGATTAAGGTTCTATAAAGGTGCAGGGCCCCGGAATTTCCGGAGCCCTGCGCTCTTGAGTACGATCAGCGGTTGTTCTTATTCTGGTTGTTCTGATTCTGGTTGCCGTTCTGGTTCTGATTGGTGTTTTCCTGATTCTGGTTCTTGTTCTGATTATTGCGCTCCTTCATGTGCTCGCCTCCTTTCGCTTTTCTTGCTTGCAGACATAGTGTTGACGGGCAAAAGTAAAAATATACCGTGGGATTTTCACTTTTTCGGGCAAATTGTTGTTGACAAACCGGAAAATAGAGCATATACTACTTAAGCAAAACAAAGAAGAGCGGTGCATTCGTTCTCACCCCCAGCAAAGCGAAGGGGTCAATCGTGGAAAACAAAGCCTTCGGGCTTTTTTGTGTCATGGTACGGGTGCAGAATGTTCTGTGCTCGTTTTTTGTTTGCCAAATTCTTTATGAAAAACGGAGGTGCTTCGGTATTAGCAGCAACGTGCATCAGATCAACGAAGAGATCCGGGACAGCGAGATCCGTCTCATCAGTGCGACCGGCGAGCAGCTCGGCATCATGTCTGCCGCGCAGGCGCAGCACATCGCCGACGAGCAGGGGCTTGACTTAGTCAAGATCTCGCCGCAGGCCAAGCCGCCTGTGTGCAAGCTCATGGACTACGGCAAGTTCCGCTTTGAACAGGGCAAGCGCGAAAAGGAAGCCAGAAAGAACCAGCATGTCGTCGAGATCAAGGAAGTGCGCATGTCCCCCGGTATCGACGTGGGCGATTTTAACACCAAGCTCAAAAACGCCCAGAAATTCATTGCCGACGGCAACCGTGTCAAGGTCTCTGTCCGCTTCCGCGGCCGCGAGATGGCACACACGGACATCGGCCGCGATCTTCTTGTGCGCTTTGCAGAGTCCGTCGCCGAGGTCGCCAACCTGGATAAAGAGCCGAAAATGGAAGGCCGCAGCATGTCGATCTTCCTTTCCCCCAAGGCGGGAAAGTAACTTTGAGCGCCACTACAAATACGAAAAGGAGAAACTACTATGCCCAAGCTGAAAACCCACAGCGGTTCCAAAAAGAGATTCAATCTGACCAAGTCCGGTAAGGTCAAGGTCGCCAAGGCTTTCAAGAGCCACATCCTGACCAAGAAGCCCACCAAGCGTACGCGTCGTCTGCGTCAGGGCGGCTATGCTGACAAGACCACTGCCAGCACGATCCGCAAGATGATCCCCTACAAATAATTTACAACGATACGCTTTAAGGAGGCTTATACAATATGGCACGTGTTAAAGGCGCGATGATGACGCGCAAGAGAAGAAACAAGACCCTCAAGCTCGCCAAGGGCTACTGGGGCAATAAATCCCGCCACTTCAAGATGGCCAACGAGCAGGTCATGAAGTCCCTGACCTATGCTTATGTCGGCCGCCGCCTGAAGAAGAGAGACTTCCGCTCCCTGTGGATCACCCGTATCTCCGCAGCCTGCAAGCTCAACGGCATGAACTACTCCACGTTCATGCACGGCCTGAAGACCGCCGGCATCGAGATCAACCGCAAGATGCTCAGCGAGATGGCCATCAACGATCCCGTCGCTTTCACCAAGCTCGTCGAGATCGCGAAGAACGCCTGATTTTATTCGCTAAAAAACACCGCTGCATAAGCAGCGGTGTTTTTTTATTTTCTGCACAAAATGTAGAAAAGATTATAACGACGGAAAGAGGAAGAAACGCATGAGAAAAACGCTCAAACGGAACCTGTTGTATGACGACAGGAACCACCTTTACTATGTCTCGCTCTACTGCGACGGCGAAGACGGCAGGCGCATGCGCCGCACGCGCACCTATCCCACGATGGAGCAGGCCGAGCAGGTCATCGCCGAGTACCGCCGCACGCAGCTGTTCGGCGGCATGAGCGCGCCCAGGGACGTTTTTGTGGAGGACTGGCTGTGCTACTCAAACGACTGTATCGCGACTGGGAAAGGCGGCGGAAGCAGGACCCTAAATATAACCCCGAGGGCTACGTCGCCGTCAACGAGGCGGGAAAGCCTTATCAGCCGGACGTTCTGTGCCAGCGCATCGCGCAGTTCATTGCCGTGCAGGGTCTCCCGCCAATCTCACTCCACGGGCTGCGCCACAGCTTTGCGAGCGTCGCCAACAGCCAGAATGTGCCGATGTTCAGCATCTCGAAGGCGCTGGGCCACAGCTCAACATCCGTGACGAGCGCGGTGTATATGCACCTTTTCGACGATGCGGTGGCGGACGTGGTTTCGCAGGTGGCGAGCGCCATCACGGGAAAAGAGCAGTGAGCGTCAGGGAAACAGAAACGGCAGCGCGGGCAGGGCAAGAAGCAGCGACAGCAGCGATTGCAAGGCCTTTCCCCTGAGATAGTACCGCGCGGAGAGGGGAGAGGCCGCGAGCACGCTGAGCGTCTGGCAGTGGACGCTCAGTCCGCCCCAGCCGAGCAGCGCCGCACAGGAAAGAAAACCCGCGCGCGAGCAGGGAAGCGACAGCACGCCGCTCGTGAGCTCTAAAAATCCAAGCAGCAGCGCGCAGGGGAGCGATGAGGCGAAGGCCTCCGGCAGAAAGTGCAGCAACAGCCGCGCAAGCACCGTGAAAAACACGACGAACGCGCTCACATTGAGGCATCCCGTCAGCGCGTTCTGCACCGCCGCGGGAAAGGCTGCGGAAAGATGCTGCGCTTTCGCGCTTTTGTGCGGATATGTTCCATGCGGCACCGGCGGCAACGCGCGGCAGGTGAGAAGACCTACGCAGAGCGCCGCGGCGACATGGATGAGATACAGCGCCGCGCCCGCGCGGCTGGACGAAAACACGCCCGCGCCGCACACGCCGAGCAGAAATCCCGGTCCCGCGTTGTTGCAGAAGGCGAGCAGCCGCTCGCCCTCTTCCTGCGAGAGCGCGCCGTTTTCCACAAGCTCGGCAGCTGTCCGTGCGCCGACGGGGTAGCCGCCGCAAAGACCCAGCGCCAGCGCGGCCGCGCCCGTACCCGAAAGACCGAACAGCGGCCGCATCAGCGGCGACAAAAGCGCAGAGAGCAGCTCCGACGCGCCGCAGGCGATGAGCAGCGATGAGAGCACGAAAAACGGAAACAGCGACGGAATAAGCGTCTGCGCGCAGAGCAGCATCGCGTCCCGCGCCGCCTGTGCGCTGACCTCCGGCAACAGCAGCAGTGCGGAAAAGCAGCACAGCACCGCCAGAAGCGGCAAACGGTCTCTTATTTTCATGCCATCACCTGACCTTCCAGACGAGTCTATGCGCGGGGCAAGCCGAACTTGCCCGCCTGGGACAGGCAAATCCGCGCGAAAGGGCGCATAGGCTTTGCCCAAAGGGGAGATGGACGATGGAACGAAACGAACGGCCACAGCGCATGCTGGCGCGCATGGCAGAGCTCTTTGACCTGCCGGCGGACATCGTGGCGGGGCTGTGCCATGTGGAGATGCTGGGTGACCGGCAGCTCTTTCTGGAGGGACACAGCGGGATCTTATCCTACGGAACAGAGCAGATCGACGTGGGGGCGGGCTCGCTCATCCTGCGCGTGCGCGGGCAGAATTTGACGCTGCGCAGCATGACCGACAGCGAGGTGCGCATCTTCGGCAAGATCGACACCGTGGAATATGTGAGATGAGGGAGCTATGCTGAAAAAAGCCGTCAAGCTGCTGCGCGGCAGTGTATGCGTGCGCGCAAAGAGCGCGTACCCCGAGCGGATGCTGAACCTCTGCTCCGCGCGGGGCATCGAATTCTGGGACGTCAGGTGGATCGACGATACGGCGCTGTCCTTCTGCGTGGCACGCGGCGACCTGCGCGCGCTGCGCCGTGCCGCCGAGGGCTGCGGGGCGGAGGTATCTATCGAGCGCACGGCGGGCACGCCGTTTTTCTTTGCGCGCCTGCGCCGACGCCACGCACTGTTCGCCGGCGGCATTCTGTGTGCGGCGCTGCTGCTCGTCAACTCGCTTTTCATCTGGGATTTTGAGGTCACGGGCAACGAGACCGTCCCGACTGAGACGATTTTGCATGCCCTGCGCGAGCACGGCGTCCACCGCGGAACGTTCATCTATTCGTTCCGCTCGCAGGATATCTGCAACCGCGTTTTGCCGGAGCTCAAGGACCTCTGCTGGGTGGCGGTCAACGTGCGCGGCTGCAAGGCCTATGTGCAGGTGCGCGAGCGCGTGCGCGCACCCGAGCGGGTAAACGAGAGCGAGCCGACGAACGTCATCGCGGCAAAGCCGGGCCTTATCACCAAGGTCCGCGCGCTGGATGGGGAGAAAAGAGTCCTGCCCGGCACGAGCGTACAGCAGGGCCAGCTTTTGATCGCGGGCGTGGTGGACACGGGCGGCACAGAAAAGCCGAGCGTGACGACGCGCTTTTTAGCGGGCAAGGGCGAAGTCTGGGCACGGACATGGTATGACCTCACCGTCCGCGTGCCGCTCACGTATGAAAAGAAGGTTTACACCGGAAAAGAAAAGCGCAGCCATACCTTGATTTGGGGCGAGAATCGGTTGAAAATTGGTGCAAAAGGGAGTAGCATTTGCAATGTTGATTGTGATAAAATAAAGAATCAAACACAATGGACGCTTTTTGGCCTTTTTGCCCTGCCCGTCACGTGGGAGACGGAAACGCTGCTGCCCTACGAATTGGAAGCAACACCACGTTCCCGCGCCGACGCGGAGGCGCAGGGAAAAGACGTGCTCGAAACGTATCTTGCCGCCCTCTTGGGGGAGACTGGCAGCGTGACGCAGCGGCGCTTTTCGACCGCTGTGGAGGGCGACACCCTCGTCGTGACGCTCTCCGCCGAGTGTGAGGAGCAGATCGGAAAAGAGGTGCCCATTGCCGTCAGTGAAGGATAACACCGTCAGCCGCGACCGGCCGGCGTCAACATTTTTTCAGGAGGAAACACAGCATGGAACAGCGCATCAGCATCGAACGCATGGAGCAGGCGGTCAATTTGTTCGGCTCATTCGATGAGAACGTGCGGCTGATCGAATCGGAATTCAAGGTCACCATTTCCAATCGCGAGGGCGAGCTGCGCGTGAACGGCGAGGTCGAGGACACGATGCTCGCCACGAAAGCACTCAACGCGCTCTTAACGCTTTCGAACCGCGGCGAACCCATCACCGAGCAGAATGTGCGCTACGTGATCTCGCTCGTGCGCGCGGGGCAGGAGGACCGCATCCGCGAGCTGACGCAGGACGTCATCTGCATCAGCTCCAAGGGCCGCCCCATCAAGCCCAAGACCATCGGACAGAAAAAATACATCGAGTCCGTTTTGAAAAACACCATCACCATCGGCGTCGGCCCCGCAGGTACGGGCAAAACGTACCTCGCCGTCGCCGCGGCGGTCGCGGCATTCCGCGAGCGCAAGGTGAACCGTATCATCCTGACGCGCCCCGCGGTCGAGGCGGGCGAGCGCCTCGGCTTCCTGCCGGGCGACTTGCAGAGCAAGGTCGACCCGTATCTGCGCCCGCTGTACGACGCGCTCTTCGACATGCTCGGCGCGGAGACGTACCAGAAATATTTAGAGCGCGGCAATATCGAGGTCGCGCCGCTCGCCTATATGCGCGGCCGCACGCTGGATGACAGCTTTATCATTTTGGACGAGGCGCAGAACACGTCCTGCGAGCAGATGAAAATGTTTTTGACGCGCATGGGCTTTAATTCAAAAATGGTCATCACCGGCGACGTGACGCAGATCGACCTGCCGGCGGACAAGATGAGCGGCCTCAAGCAGGCCGTGCGCGTGCTCAAAGACGTGGAGGGCATCGGCATCTGCGAGCTCACGGACCAGGACGTGGTGCGCCACGTGATGGTCCAGCGCATCATCAAGGCCTACGCGGACTATGAGGCCGCGCGAAACGAAAAGAGGAAAAAGTGATGGCAAAGAGACATTATATTCCCATCACGTCGGACGTGCCCGGTGTGAACGACAGCAAATGCGCCTTCATCCGCAAGGTCATCCGCACGGCGCTCGCCGCCGAGGGGGTGGACTTTCCCTGTGAGATCGACGTGCGGCTGACGGACGATGAGACCATCCACGAGATCAACCGCGAAATGCGCGAGGTCGATCGCGCGACGGACGTGCTGAGTTTTCCGATGTTCGAGCTTACCCCCGGCGAGCTGCCGGGTGAGGAGGACGCCGACCCCGGAACGGGTCTCGTCCCGCTCGGCGATATGGTCATCTCGCTCGAGCACGTCGCCGCGCAGGCGAAGGAATACGGCCACTCCAACCGCCGCGAGCTGGCGTACCTCGTGACGCACTCGGTGCTTCACCTTCTGGGCTACGACCATCTGGACGAAGGGCCGATGAAAGCGCAGATGCGGGAACATGAAGAGGCAATTATGAAATTGCTCGAACTCGAGCGGTGATAATTCCACACAGGTGCGGAGGAAAATGCCGCCTGTGGGCGGCAGGAGCACACCCCCCATTTTCTTTCCCGAGAAAGAAAACGGGCGGTGTGACCGTCCAAAA
>OODS01000239.1_pt1 | contig 47226 bp, 47 predicted proteins | sample 1671531 | NCBI WGS metagenome assembly OODS01 (sample SAMN06348166, study PRJEB24527) | human gut metagenome | biome: human gut; feature: ankylosing spondylitis patient; material: feces | host: Homo sapiens | place: China | collected 2015-10 | reverse complement strand
TTTGGAGATGCGGCTTATAGTCTTTAACTTTTTTATCATTACTGAGTATACTCAAAAACTTCTTATAAAATCCTCTTAGCTCTATATTATTATCATTAGAGGTTACTTCGGTGTCATAAAATTGCAATAAAGCTTTTGGTCCATTGTCATCAATATACATTAAACCGCAATTAGTGAAACATCTGGTAACTTGTTCAGCAAGTATTGCATTTAACGATTGAAGAGATCTCACTCTTGAATAAATAGCATTAATTATTTCGATATCATCTAAGTCTGCACATAGTTCTAGGCTATTTAGGCTATGCAGGAAAGTATATAACTTGTTTGAATATGAATTGTTATTGAAAGGTTTGATTGTTTCATCGGTTAAAATAATAGTGGTTATACCATGACTTTCAAGATATTTTCTTTGAGCAGGAATATCTTCGAATACTACTAAATACATAGGGGGTCTAACAGATGAATGATTCTGAGTCCATTTAATTATTTGCTTTAGATCTATATCATTATATGAATACCCCAAAAATAGCACAGTATGGGTGGAAATAACACTTTTAACATAATTTTCAATTAAGGGAAAATTGAAGCTATAATTTAAGTAATCATCTTCTTTAAAGACGATGTTAAGATTTCATCAAATCTTTGTCACTGCTTATTATATTATAAAAGTAAGATTTGGCATTTATAGCTGCTTCAAGCAAAGTGTCCCAATTCGTTGTGATAACAGAGTGAGGATTCAGTTTAAATATTAGATCGTGAATCTTTGAATGGGGAACATTTTCAGGAAAGAAATCTTTGATTCTTTTGTAGTAAAGATGCTCACCAAATGTGAGGTAATAAAGCTGTGCTATTTTTAAATAATCTGATTCATCTTTGATATTGAGATCTGAAATGAGAGTGTCAATTAAGTCCCCCCATGAAGGCATTTTGATAGTTTTTGTTTCAGAGGATTTTGAAACACCAGCCCCTACAAAAATAGCTAAAGACTCCTCATCTTTTGCTCTTAAAATACTAGCTATATGTTTGTTTAGCAAATCCATTGTATATACCTCTCAATATAATTTATCTGAATACCATTGCATCATTTTTTTTCTATGTTCAAGATATTGAGCATGATTGTAAGTCCCTCGGATTCTGTTTTTATCAACATGTGCCAATTGTATTTCAATCCATGCGCTATCAAACCCTTGTTCGTGCAATATTGTCGACATGGTATGCCGAAAACCGTGACCTGTAGCACGGCCTTTGTAGCCAATTAACTCAATCACTTGTGAAACACTTTCTTTTGAGATTGGCTTGCTGCGGTTGTTCCTGCCAATAAAGATGTAAGGGTAATGGCCGGTAATAGGTTTGAGCTGTTTGAAAAGGTCAACTACCTGAGTAGATAAAGGAACAATGTGAGGTCTACGCATTTTCATACGTTCCGCTGGTATCTCCCATATACCTTTTTCGAGGTCTACTTCTTCCCACGTAGCAAAGCGCATCTCCTGCGTTCTTACACCAGTCAGCATGACTATCTTCGTAGCATTTTTGGTGATGATGCTACCGGTATACGCTTCAAGATCTCGAATAAAATGAGGCAACTCTTCAGCGGATAAAAATGGATGGTGTTTTTGCTTGGGAACGGCCAGAGCGATAGCTAAATCAGGTGCAGGATTGTACTCAGCACGGCCAGTTATGATTGCATAGCGATAAACCTCACCGCATCTTTGACGCACCTTGCGTGTTTTCTCTAGTGCTCCACGTTTTTCGATTCGTCGTAATACTTCAAGCAGTTCTAATGGTTTGATTTCACTGATAGGACGTTTACCAATGAACGGGAAGACATCTTGCTCGAATGTCTTAATGATTTCTTCTCGATAGGCCACAGTCCAGCGGTCAGCTTTGTTGGTATGCCATTCTCGACATATTGCTTCGAAAGAATTTTCTGTTGATAGCTTTTGGGCGAGTCTTAAAGCTTTGCGTTCCTCTACCGGGTCAATGCCATTAGCAACCTGCTTACGGGCGATATCACGCTTCTCACGTGCTTCTGCGAGGCTTACTAAATCGTAGCTGCCAAATGACATTAACCGCGCTTTCCCTGCAAACCGGAAACGGAAACGCCAGCCTTTCGAGCCATCGGGATTGATAAGCAATGACAGACCTTGTCCATCGTTCAATGTGTATGGCTTGTCTTGTGGTTTTGCACGTTTGATCTGTATATCGGTGAGAGCCATGTGTATAACTGAAAACTACTTATAAAAAATCTATACACATTACTATACATATTTTTCGCGGATTTAGGGAGACGATCTCGGACTGTTACGGATAAGATGATTATTCATCATATTGAATATAAAGGGTTTTATGGATCATCTCGGAACTGGCTGGATGAAGTTTGGCGGAAGATCACAGGAGTCGAACCTGCCCGGGACCGCTGGCGGCCCCAACTGGATTTGAAGTCCAGCCGCCTCACCGGAGACGACGATCTTCCGCGCCTCGATTGCTACATGGAGGCGGGGCGCATTATAGCTACTTCCTTGAGTTTCTACATCCCCCAGATCAGTTTTTTCCGCCTAATACACGCAGCGTATTATCACGAAAGCATTATAGTTCATATAAAACCCATATTTTACAATGATATATGAGCGGAATTAACGCTACCACGATCACATAAAACAAGAATCATAAATTAATAACCAGATATCGGAATATTCGCTCTCACAGGGATGGTTTACAAAATGCGTTATCGGTCTCAGCACCCCTATAGCATCAAGGAAAAGCAGATGAAGAGTGAAGTGTTGTCCGTTAAAGAGAAAATTGGTTATGGCATGGGAGACGCCGCCAGCCACATTATTTTCGATAACGTAATGTTATATATGATGTTCTTTTATACCGATATTTTTGGCATTCCTGCCGGTTTTGTCGGAACCATGTTTTTGGTCGCTCGTGCACTGGATGCGATTTCCGATCCTTGCATGGGGTTGTTGGCCGATCGAACGCGCTCTCGCTGGGGTAAATTTCGTCCGTGGGTACTGTTTGGCGCACTGCCATTCGGGATCGTCTGTGTACTGGCCTATAGCACGCCAGATCTCAGTATGAACGGCAAAATGATCTATGCAGCAATTACTTACACCCTACTTACCTTACTTTATACCGTCGTCAATATCCCTTACTGCGCATTGGGTGGTGTAATCACCAATGACCCGACTCAGCGTATCTCGCTGCAATCCTGGCGTTTTGTGCTGGCGACCGCGGGAGGCATGCTTTCTACTGTTCTGATGATGCCACTGGTTAATTTAATTGGCGGTGATAATAAACCACTCGGTTTCCAGGGCGGTATCGCGGTCCTTTCCGTGGTGGCATTCATGATGCTGGCATTTTGTTTCTTCACCACTAAAGAACGCGTTGAAGCACCACCTACAACAACGTCTATGCGGGAAGATTTACGTGATATCTGGCAAAACGACCAGTGGCGGATTGTCGGTTTACTAACCATTTTCAATATCCTGGCGGTGTGCGTACGCGGTGGGGCGATGATGTATTACGTCACATGGATTTTGGGCACGCCGGAAGTGTTTGTCGCTTTTCTCACCACTTATTGCGTGGGTAACCTGATTGGTTCCGCACTGGCAAAACCTCTGACCGACTGGAAATGTAAAGTCACTATCTTCTGGTGGACGAACGCCCTGCTGGCAGTGATTAGCCTCGCGATGTTCTTTGTTCCCATGCAGGCCAGCATCACTATGTTTGTCTTCATCTTCGTGATTGGTGTGTTGCATCAACTGGTGACACCTATCCAGTGGGTAATGATGTCCGATACCGTCGACTACGGCGAGTGGTGCAATGGTAAACGCCTGACCGGGATCAGTTTTGCTGGCACGCTGTTTGTGCTCAAACTGGGGTTGGCCTTCGGCGGCGCTCTTATCGGCTGGATGCTGGCTTATGGCGGATATGATGCGGCAGAAAAAGCGCAGAACAGCGCCACGATTAGCATCATTATTGCGCTATTCACGATTGTTCCGGCGATCTGTTATTTGCTGAGCGCGATTATCGCTAAACGCTACTACTCACTCACGACGCACAATCTGAAAACCGTTATGGAACAGCTGGCTCAGGGTAAACGCCGTTGCCAGCAACAATTCACCTCTCAAGAAGTGCAGAACTAAGGAACGGCAATGAAAATTAGCGATGGAAACTGGTTGATTCAACCTGGCCTCAATTTGATTCACCCGCTTCAGGTGTTCGAGGTTGAACAGCAGGATAATGAAATGGTGGTCTATGCTGCCCCCCGTGATGTGCGTGAACGTACCTGGCAGCTTGATACGCCTTTATTTACGTTGCGCTTTTTCTCCCCACAGGAAGGTATTGTCGGTGTGCGGATTGAGCATTTTCAGGGGGCGCTGAATAACGGTCCTCATTATCCGCTCAATATTTTGCAGGACGTGAAGGTCACAATCGAAAACACAGAACGTTATGCTGAGTTTAAAAGTGGCAACTTAAGCGCGCGTGTCAGCAAAGGTGAGTTCTGGTCACTGGATTTTCTGCGCAACGGCGAACGTATTACCGGTAGTCAGGTGAAAAATAATGGCTACGTGCAGGACACGAATAATCAACGCAATTATATGTTTGAGCGGCTTGATCTTGGCGTTGGCGAAACAGTTTACGGTCTGGGAGAGCGCTTTACTGCCCTGGTGCGCAATGGCCAGACGGTAGAGACCTGGAACCGGGACGGCGGCACAAGTACTGAACAGGCGTATAAAAATATCCCGTTCTACATGACTAACCGTGGTTATGGGGTACTGGTCAATCATCCCCAGTGTGTCTCTTTTGAAGTGGGATCGGAGAAAGTCTCCAAAGTGCAGTTCAGCGTTGAGAGTGAATATCTCGAATACTTTGTTATCGACGGCCCGACGCCGAAAGCGGTACTTGATCGTTATACCCGCTTTACTGGTCGTCCGGCGCTGCCGCCCGCGTGGTCCTTCGGCCTGTGGCTAACCACTTCATTTACCACCAACTACGACGAAGCGACGGTAAACAGCTTTATCGATGGTATGGCGGAACGCAATCTGCCGCTGCATGTTTTCCACTTTGACTGTTTCTGGATGAAAGCCTTCCAGTGGTGCGATTTTGAGTGGGACCCGCTGACTTTCCCTGACCCGGAAGGGATGATCCGCCGCCTGAAAGCGAAAGGACTGAAAATCTGCGTCTGGATTAACCCCTATATCGGTCAAAAATCCCCCGTCTTTAAAGAGTTACAAGAGAAAGGCTATTTACTCAAACGCCCGGACGGTTCGCTATGGCAGTGGGATAAATGGCAGCCAGGTCTGGCGATTTATGACTTTACCAATCCGGATGCCTGCAAATGGTACGCCGACAAACTGAAAGGTCTGGTCGCGATGGGCGTTGATTGCTTTAAGACCGACTTTGGCGAACGTATCCCAACTGATGTTCAGTGGTTTGACGGTTCCGATCCGCAGAAAATGCATAACCATTATGCGTACATCTACAACGAACTGGTGTGGAACGTGCTCAAGGACACCGTTGGTGAGGAAGAAGCTGTCTTGTTTGCCCGCTCGGCCTCCGTCGGTGCGCAGAAATTCCCTGTACACTGGGGTGGCGATTGTTACGCTAACTACGAATCAATGGCGGAAAGCCTGCGCGGTGGTTTGTCTATTGGCCTTTCAGGTTTTGGCTTCTGGAGCCACGATATCGGCGGCTTTGAAAATACCGCTCCGGCGCACGTTTACAAACGCTGGTGCGCGTTTGGTTTGCTCTCCAGCCATAGCCGTTTACACGGTAGCAAATCTTATCGTGTGCCGTGGGCCTACGATGATGAGTCCTGTGATGTGGTGCGCTTCTTCACGCAACTGAAATGCCGCATGATGCCGTATCTGTATCGTGAAGCTGCGCGTGCGAACGCGCGGGGTACGCCGATGATGCGGGCCATGATGATGGAGTTCCCGGACGATCCGGCTTGTGATTACCTTGACCGTCAATACATGTTAGGCGACAACGTGATGGTTGCGCCGGTGTTCACTGAAGCGGGCGATGTGCAGTTCTACCTGCCGGAAGGTCGCTGGACACACCTGTGGCACAACGATGAACTCGACGGTAGTCGCTGGCATAAACAGCAGCACGGCTTCCTGAGTCTGCCCGTTTATGTGCGTGATAACACTCTACTGGCGCTGGGCAACAACGATCAACGTCCCGATTACGTGTGGCACGAAGGCACGGCATTCCACCTCTTTAATCTGCAAGACGGGCATGAAGCCGTCTGTGAAGTGCCCGCTGCTGACGGATCGGTGATCTTTACTTTAAAAGCAGCACGTACTGGCAACACGATTACTGTGACTGGTGCGGGCGAGGCGAAGAACTGGACACTGTGCCTGCGCAATGTTGTGAAAGTAAATGGTCTGCAAGACGGTTCGCAGGCTGAAAGTGAGCAGGGGCTGGTGGTGAAGCCTCAAGGGAATGCGCTGACAATTACGTTGTAATCTATTGATGGAATGCCGGGTACGTCTGAGTCGTACCCGGCGAGATTGATGTTTACCGCACCGGCTCCGTCGATGTAACTTCACCGCTGGAAACGATGCCAGCATTCATGGTTTGAGTCACTTGCTGCTTTGCGGCGTTCACGGCATGCAATTGCCCGCTAACCGTAGGTTTCAACGGGACATTGGCCTGAATATCGCCACTGGCGGTAAGCTGAATATTGCCGTCGCCAGTCAACGGTAATTCAGGCCATCCCCACTGTTGCAAAATATTCACCGGCACACCGCGTCCATTCAGGCTGATATGTGTCTGACGTTGTGGCGTTTGTGAAACACTGGCGGTGGCTTCCAGAATGCCTTTTTCAGTAAATGCACTCAGTTCGCTGATATTCACCGTGCTGCTGTTGGCGGTCAGCGCCAGCGACGGGCGACGAACATCAACACGATTGAATGTCGCGGCGGCGGCATTCAGATTCGCCGAGCCACTCCAGACGCCCCATTTATGATCGGTAACCAGCGTCAGGTTGGCACCGTAACCATCGAGCGCGGTGAGCTGCCACGGGAAGTCAGGGTCGATATCAATGATCAGATTGCGGCTGGCGCTAAATCTCTTCAGTTGCAGGCTGTTTAACCAACCGGGTGTCGTTTCCATCCACAACTGTTGCCAGTTTTTCGGCAAGGTATATTCCAGCCCGGCAATTGCCGCATCATCAAGGATCAACGTTTTCCCGTCACGCAGCCAGTTCCCTGACGTTCTGACCATACCCCCTTCCCAGCGGCTGGTGAACTGGCGCAGCGCTACGCCCTGCGGGGAAAATTCCGTGTTTATAATCGGGTCAAATAAATGCAGCGAACCATAAATGAACTCGCTAGCGTTCATCGACAGTTTGCCTTCCTGTGTCTGCCAGTCATCTTTACTGAAGGTCATGTTGCGCAAGCTGAGATCGAGGTCGGTCACCGCCCAGTCCGGACCTTGCAAACGAGCATCGATCACTTCCAGGCGACCAATCTGCAACGACGGGACAGAGCGTAATGGCGCAAAGAAGTCGGTTAGCGATTTTTCGCTTTGTAGACGTATATCCGCCATGCGCAGGTTTTCCACTTGCCAGCTGCCGTCGGCGTTACGCTGCGCGTTTCCGGTTAATGTCCCGCGGGCGATGTCGGCACCCAGGTTAGTCAGCGTAACGCGATCGTTATCAATACTGCCTTCAATCAGTACATTGGTGGCAGGAACATCATTGAGCGAAAGCGATCCGGCACTAAACTGAATCTGCGCCTTCGTACCCAGCACTTTACCGGCTTTTGGTGACCACGGAACTACGCCGCCATTTACCCGCTGCGCGCTCAGTTTCCATTCGCTATTCGGGCTATTAAACGCCATATCACGCAGTTGCAGACGATCGGCTTTGAACGGTAGCGGCGCGGTCTGGTCGGTGAGATTCAGCGTCCCGTTTTCCAGCAGGATGGTATCGACATGGCGTGGTTCGGTCAGTTGCCGACTGCTTAGCGCAATGTCGACACTTTTGGCCACCAGGGTCGCGGGCTGGCCATCACGACCAAACGTGACGTTCTCCAGCACGATATGAGATGGCGCGGAAAAACGGTGATCCATCGCCCCGAAGGCCAGATGATAGTCGCTATTCTCGGAAACCCATGCGCTGATATGTTCTGCTCCCCAGCGGGTTTGCAGAAGAAAATAGAGGCCAGCGATCGCCACTAACAGAGCGATGAGAATGTAGAGAAGCAGCTTCCCAATAAATTTCATGGTCTTCCATCCCGTGAAATGCACATAAGGGAGTTATGCACGATTTACGCGCAATCCTCAAGGCGGGAATGGTTAAAGAGGTGAGACTGCGGCGGTAATTATCTTACCGCCGCCAGTGAATTACTGTTTTTCTGGTGGGAAAATCAGATTCAGCACGATGGCAGTAATACCGCCCGCGGCGATCCCGGAGGAGAGCAGGTTTTTCAGCCATTCAGGGGCAAACTGCAAAATCAGCGGCTGCTGAGACACGCCCAGACCAACCGCCAGCGACAGCGCGATAATCAGAATCGCCCGACGGTTCAGCGGCTCACGAGAAACGATACGCACACCGGAGGCGGCGATGGTGCCAAACATTACAAGCGTTGCGCCGCCCAGAACCGGTTCTGGAATGTGTTGTACAAAACCGCTCACTGCCGGGAACAGACCCAGCACGATCAACATCAGCGCGACGACAAAACCGACATAGCGGCTGGCAACACCAGTCAACTGAATCACTCCGTTGTTTTGCCCGAAGCAGGAGTTCGGGAAGGTGTTAAACACCGCCGAAACAAACGAGTTCAGGCCGTTTGCCAGCACGCCGCCTTTCAGGCGTTTCATGTACAGCGGACCGGACACTGGCTGTTCGGAAACGTCAGAGGTCGCCGTGATATCGCCAATGGTTTCCAGCGAAGTGATCATAAAGACCAGCATCAGCGGCAGCAGCAGACTCCATTCAATGCCAAGACCGTAATAGAGCGGCGTTGGCACCATAATCAGTTCTTGCGTCATAGGTTCGTTGCTTTCTGGCAACATGCCCATAAACCACGCCAGCGCATATCCGGCCGCCATCGCAATTACCAGTGAGGCCACGCGTAAGTAAGGGTTACGTTGACGGTTAAGCAGGATAATTAAGGCTAAGACCACGCCTGCCAGCAGCAGATTTTTCGGTGCGCCGAAGGTGTTATCGCTCATGGCTGCGTAACCGCCGCCAATGGACGTTAACCCAACCTGAATTAGCGACAGGCCGATAATCATCACCACAACGCCAGAAACCAGCGGCGTAATAATGCGGCGCGCCAGATGCAGAACGCGGGAGATCACCATCTCGGTGCAACTTGCCAGCATCAACGTGCCGAACAAAGCCGCCATCATGGTAGGAACATCAGCACCACCGGTTTTCAGCGCGGTACCGCCCATAATCAGCGGGGCAACAAAGTTGAAGCTGGTGCCCTGAATAGACAACAGCCCGGAGCCAACCGGACCCCAGGCCTTAATTTGAATAATCGATGCCACACCGGAGGCAAACAGCGACATACTAATAATGTGTTGCGTGTCTTGTGCCGGTAAACCCAGCGCCTGGCAGATTAATAGCGCTGGCGTGATCACCGCAACGAACATCGCCAGCAGATGCTGACAGGCGGCAAACAGGGTTTGAGGAAGCGGCGGACGATCTTCAAGACGGTAAATCAGTTCGCTGTTTTGAGTCTGCGCAACCGGTTGCGCATTTTCTGACTCGAGGGTGGAAACAGACATCGAAAACAATCCCGTGGTAGCAAAGCGGGCATTTTAGCTGACCGAAAGAGAAAAGCAAACGTTTGCCACATCCTCATCTAAATATTTAAATGAGATAAATGCACTTTTTTATATAACTTTTGGTATTTTTCTGCTTAAAATCCATGCCATTTGTTCATTAACAGCTGAGAATTTGACCCAGGAAAGCATAACTCGATACCCGTCATAGTTCATGAAGTTGCCACTGCGCGATGAAGTATGACGAGTATGAAAGAGTGATGCGGATACAAAGGAGTAACTATGTTTCATCTCGATACTTTAGCAACGCTTGTTGCCGCAACGCTGACGTTGCTGCTCGGGCGTAAGTTGGTCCATTCCGTCTCCTTTTTGAAGAAATACACCATACCGGAACCTGTTGCGGGTGGTTTGTTGGTGGCGCTGGCGCTACTAGTACTGAAAAAAAGCATGGGCTGGGAAGTCAACTTTGATATGTCCCTGCGCGATCCGTTAATGCTGGCTTTCTTCGCCACCATTGGCCTGAACGCCAACATTGCCAGTTTGCGTGCCGGTGGGCGTGTGGTTGGCATCTTCTTGATTGTGGTTGTTGGTCTGTTGGTGATGCAAAATGCCATTGGCATTGGTATGGCTAGCTTGTTAGGGCTTGATCCGCTGATGGGGCTGTTGGCCGGTTCTATTACGCTTTCCGGCGGTCACGGTACGGGCGCTGCGTGGAGTAAATTGTTCATTGAACGTTATGGCTTCACCAATGCGACGGAAGTGGCGATGGCCTGTGCAACGTTCGGTCTGGTGCTGGGCGGCTTGATTGGCGGTCCGGTGGCGCGCTATCTGGTGAAACACTCCACCACGCCGAACGGTATTCCGGATGACCAGGAAGTCCCGACGGCGTTTGAAAAGCCGGATGTGGGACGCATGATCACCTCGTTGGTGCTGATTGAAACTATCGCGCTGATTGCTATCTGCCTGACGGTGGGGAAAATTGTTGCGCAACTTTTGGCTGGCACTGCTTTTGAACTGCCGACCTTCGTCTGTGTACTGTTTGTTGGCGTGATTCTGAGCAACGGTCTGTCAATAATGGGCTTTTACCGCGTCTTTGAGCGTGCGGTATCCGTGCTGGGTAACGTAAGCTTGTCGTTGTTCCTGGCGATGGCGTTGATGGGGCTGAAACTGTGGGAGCTGGCTTCGCTGGCGCTGCCGATGCTGGCGATTCTGGTGGTACAGACCATCTTCATGGCGTTGTATGCCATCTTCGTTACCTGGCGCATGATGGGCAAAAACTACGATGCGGCAGTGCTGGCTGCGGGTCACTGTGGTTTTGGCCTCGGTGCAACGCCAACGGCAATCGCCAACATGCAGGCGATCACTGAACGCTTTGGCCCGTCGCACATGGCGTTTTTGGTGGTGCCGATGGTCGGTGCGTTCTTTATCGATATCGTCAATGCGCTGGTAATTAAGTTGTATTTGATGTTGCCGATTTTTGCCGGTTAACCGATGAAGCGGCGGTAGAAGTGCCGCCGCAACAAAGACAAATGCCTGATACGCTTCGCTTATCAAGCCTGCGTATTGATTCATAATTTATTGAATTTGTAGGGTGATGAATCGCATCCGGCAGGAAGGTAGGGTAACCTGAAATGGCGGTCTTCTCACTGCCGCCTTTTACGCATTCGAGTAACGTTCCGTCTCCGGCATCCAGCGTTCTATCAGGGCTTTTGCCTGTTGTGGGTAACGTTCGTGAATATGGCGTGCCAGGCGCTGAACTTCCGGGATCATCGCCTGATCGCGCAGTAAATCCGCCACTTTAAATTCAGCATTACCCGTCTGACGCGTGCCTAACAATTCGCCAGGGCCGCGAATCTCCAGATCTTTTTGCGCAATCACAAAACCGTCGTTACTGTCGCGCAGCACTTGCAGGCGAATTTGCGCCGTTTTAGAAAGCGGCGTTTTGTAGAGCAGCACGCAGTGAGAAGCCACCGCGCCACGACCTACGCGCCCGCGCAGCTGGTGTAACTGCGCCAGACCCAGACGCTCCGGGTTTTCGATAATCATCAGACTGGCGTTAGGCACATCAACGCCGACTTCAATAACGGTTGTGGCAACCAGCAGGTGTAGCTCACCTTGTTTAAACGACGCCATCACCGCCTGTTTCTCGGCAGGTTTCATCCGCCCGTGTACCAGGCCAACGTTCAACTCTGGTAGCGCCAGTTTCAACTCTTCCCAGGTAGCTTCCGCCGCCTGCGCTTCCAGCAATTCCGACTCTTCAATCAACGTACAAACCCAGTATGCCTGACGACCTTCAGTTATGCAGGCGTGGTGCACGCGGTCAATGATGTCGGTACGGCGGGTATCAGGAATAGCGACCGTAGTCACTGGCGTGCGGCCTGGCGGCAGCTCATCTATCACCGAGGTATCGAGATCGGCATACGCAGTCATTGCCAGCGTGCGGGGGATCGGCGTGGCGGTCATGATCAACTGATGCGGATGGAAGCCCTGCTGCTGGCCTTTCTCCCACAATGCCAGACGCTGATGCACGCCAAAACGATGCTGTTCGTCGATAATCACCAGCGCCAGGCCGTTAAACTGCACCTGTTCCTGGAAGATGGCGTGTGTACCGACAATCATCTGCACCTGACCGCTGGCGATGGCTTCCTGCTGTGCCAGCCGTGCTTTACCTTTCTGCTTACCGGCGAGCCAGCCCACTTCGATACCGAGCGGTGCAAACCAGTTGCGGAAGTTATTGGCGTGCTGCTCGGCGAGTAATTCGGTTGGTGCCATCAATGCTACCTGTTTGCCGTGGGCAATCGCACGCAACGCGGCGAGGGCGGCGACCAGCGTTTTACCGGAACCTACATCGCCCTGCACCAGACGCATCATCGGCACATCCAGCGCCATATCGCGCTCGATCTCCGCCACTACGCGTGCCTGTGCGCCCGTTGGCTTGAACGGTAAGGCGGCGAGGAGTTTATTTTTCAGCGTGTCATTGGCGCTCAGCGGCTGGGCATGAAAACGCTGTGCTCCGGCACGTAAGGCTAACATGCTGAGGTTGTGCGCCAGCAGTTCTTCCAGAATCAGACGACGTTGCGCCGGATGCTGCCCGGTTTCCAGATCGCTAAGCTGTAGCGTCGGTGGCGGGCGGTGCAAAGTGCGCAACGCTTCCGGTAGCGTCATCATTCCTTGTGACAGTTCCGGCGGCAGGAGTTCTTCAATGGCGCAGGTGTCGAGCAGATCCAGCGCCTGGTCGGTTAATTTACGCAGCGTGGCCTGCTTTACGCCTTCCGTTGTTGGATAAACCGGCGTGAGCGTTTCCTGTAATTCTGGCGTGCTGAGATCGCCCTGCACGCGGTATTCCGGGTGGATCATCTCCGCACCATATTTACCGCGCTTTGCTTCGCCATAAGCCAGTACACGGCGGCCCGCCGCCAGGCTATTTTTCATTGCCGCGCTGAAATTGAAAAAGCGCATGGTGAGGATGCCGGAACCGTCGCTGATCTGGCAGGTCATCATCCGCCGACCGCCGAAGGAGATATTGCAGTTCAGCACTTCGCCTTCCACCGTGGCATAAACGCCCGGCAGTAGTTCTCCGATGGGGTAGAGATGGGTGCGATCTTCGTAGCGCAGGGGAAGGTGTAAGAGTAGATCCTGCACGGTATGCAGGTTGATTTTCGCCAGTTTGTTACTAAGTGCTGCGCCAACGCCCGTTAGGGAACTGAGTGGGACAGCATCTAACAGGCGACCTTTCATGGCACTTACCCTGCAGCCTGCATAGTAGCCCACCAGTCGGCATCAGCTTCGATCTCCCCTTGCTGATTGACGTGGGGATAAGGCAGGCCTTTGCGTTTTGCGACTTTCGCCAGCACCGGATAGCCGCCTTCAAACAACAGGCGTTGTTGCTCTGCTTCCGGCAACATGCTGTTTTCACGCAGGTACATGCCTGCATTTTGCCGCTGACGCTGGGCTTCGTAAAGAATGAGGGCTGAGGCAACGGAAACATTCAGCGACTGCACCATGCCGATCATCGGAATGATGATGTCCTGATCCGCCAGGGCCAATGCTTCCTGCGTGATGCCCGTTTTCTCCTGTCCCATCAAAATGCAGGTCGGGCGAGTGTAATCAATTTCGCGGAAATCGACAGCGTTATCAGAAAGATGGGTTGCCAGAATCTGCATGCCCTGGCCTTTGAGATGAGCGACGGCATCGCCAATGGTGCGGTGTGTTTTCACCTGTACCCAGCTGTTACTACCCGCCGCTGCCGAAGCCATGGTGCGCATGCGGCTACCAGGCCAGACGGCGTGAACTTCATGTACGCCAACGGCATCTGCGGTACGAATAATCGCAGAAACGTTATGAGGTTTGTGGACCTGCTCCATGCAGACGGTCAGATCAGGCTGCCGCCTGGCGAGCATTTCGCAGATGCGTGCATAACGTGTTGGGTTCATAAAACATTAATTTCGGTTTCGGGTGACTTTAATCACGTCTGGCATCACGCGGATTTTGCGCATGATATTCGCCAGATGCACACGGTCACGAGCGGTCAGACGAATAAAGGCGCTGTAGACGCGACCATCTTTCTCTTCCGTATTCAAACTTTGAATATTCGAAGTCGTGGTGTTAATTGCCGCCGTCAGGTTTGCCAGCGCACCCTGATGATTGAACATCTCCACCTTGATTTCGGTGATGAACTCCTGCGCCGTCTCTTTATCCCATTCCACAGCCATAAACTTCTCTGGCTCTTTCTGGTAGCCACGGATATTACGGCAGGATTCATGGTGGATCACCAGACCTTTACCGGGGCTGACGTGGGCGATAATCGGGTCGCCAGGAATAGGGCGGCAGCATTTCGCAAAGGTGATCAGCACGCCATCGGCACCTTTAATGGGCAGATGTCCGTGGCTTTGGGTTGCCGGTGGAATGGAGGCGTCCCCATGTTGCAGATTTTTCGCGACCACCACGCTCATTGCGTTACCAAGTCCGATTTCTGCCAGCAGATCGTCAAGCGTTGCCAGCTTCATGCGATCCAGCTCGCGCTGAATATTTTCCTGCGGGATTTCATTCAGCTTACGGCTACCACCCAAAGCATGGTTGAGCAGACGACGGCCCAGGCTTACAGAATCATCACGCTTGAGGTTTTTCAGCAACTGACGAATTTTGGCGCGCGCTTTCGAGCTAACGACAAAGTTCAGCCAAGCGGCATTCGGGCGAGCGCCCGGAGCGGTAATGATTTCAACGGTTTGACCGCTGGTAAGCGGCTGCGACAGCGGGTAAGGCTGGCGGTCAACGCGTGCGCCCACGCAGGCATGACCGATATCGGTATGCACTGCATAAGCGAAGTCGACGGGCGTTGCACCGGCAGGCAGCTCGACAATGCGCCCTTCCGGTGTGAAAACGTAAATCTCATCCGGGAAGAGATCGGATTTAACGCTCTCGATAAATTCAAACGAACTACCGGCGCTCTGTTGCAGCTCCAGCAGGCTTTGCATCCAGCGCTGGGCGCGGATTTGTGCGGTAGTACTGGTTTCGCCGTGCTCTTTATAAGCCCAGTGCGCGGCAACACCCATCTCCGCCATCTGGTCCATATCTTCGGTACGGATCTGGACCTCAACCGGCACACCGTGCGGGCCGATCATCGAGGTGTGCAAAGACTGATAGCCGTTCGCTTTTGGAATGGCGATATAGTCTTTCACGCGGCCCGGACGCGGCTTGTACAGGCTGTGCATCTGGCCCAGCACGCGATAACAGGTGTCAGAATCATTGACGATCACGCGGAAAGCGTAGATGTCCATGATCGAGTGAAAACGCTGCTCTTTGAGCACCATTTTGCAGTAAATCGAATAAAGATGCTTCTCGCGACCACTGACGCGGCACGGTATTCCCGCTTCCTGCAAACGCCCTTCGATTTCAGAAAGAATCTTCTGGATCATCTCTTTACGGTTGCCGCGCGCGGCTTTCACCACTTCTTTGATTACGCGATAACGGTTGGGATACAGCGCCTCAAAACCCAGCTCTTCGAGTTCGGTTTTAATGTGGTGGATACCTAAACGGTGCGCCAGCGGGCTATAAATTTCGAGAGTTTCACGGGCGATGCGGCGACGTTTGTCCGGGCGAAGTGAGCCCAGCGTGCGCATGTTGTGGGTACGGTCGGCAAGTTTGATGAGGATGACGCGGATATCCTGCACCATCGCCATAATCATCTTGCGAAAGTTTTCGGCCTGCGCCTCTTTCTTATCGCGGAACTTGAGTTTATCAAGTTTCGACACCCCCTCTACCAGCTCGGCGACGCTTTTACCAAAAAGCTGTTCCATATCCTGGTAGGTGGCGGGAGTATCTTCAATCACGTCATGCAGCAGCGCCGCCATCAGCGTTTCATAGTCGAGTTTCATCTCGGCCAGAATGCAGGCAACCGCTACCGGGTGCGTGATATAGGGTTCACCGCTTGAACGTGTTTGCCCCTCGTGAGCATCACGTGCAACGAGATACGCCTGCCGCAGACGCTTGATTTGGTCTTCCGGCAGGTAGGTTTGAATCAGTTGATTCAGGCTTTCAAACAGATACAAGGGCGACCCGCTTTGTGATTAACGACGACCTTCAGCAATAGCGGTAACGGCTTGTAATTCAGCGGCTTCCTGCTCTTGCTGTTCCTGGCGTTCGCGAACGTCGAGGATCTGGTTGTTGATCAGACCTTCTTCGATTTCGCGCAGCGCGATTACAGTGGTTTTATCGTTTTCTTCCGGTACCAGCGGATCCTTTCCGCCTACCTGCATCTGACGAGCGCGACGCGCGGCGACCAGTACCAGGTCAAAACGGTTACCAATTTTCTCTACAGCGTCCTGAACAGTTACGCGTGCCATACTTAAAAAGCTCCACAGGTGAAGAAATGACTGGGCATGATACTGAAATCAGGTTCAGTCTGCCAACAATTTGCTGATTAAAGCGTCATGACGCTGCTTTTGGCGGCTCATGCGCAGACGTTCGGCGCGAATAATGGTCTTCAAATCGGTCAACGCGGTATCGAAGTCATCATTCACAATCAGATAATCATATTCGGCGTAATGGCTCATTTCTGCAACAGCTTGCGCCATACGCTTTGCAATGACCTCTTCGCTGTCCTGACCGCGACCGCGTAGACGGCGGTCCAGTTCAATTTTGGACGGCGGTAAAATAAAGATACTCCGCGCGTGCGGCATCTTCTGGCGAATTTGCTGCGCGCCCTGCCAGTCGATATCGAGAAAAACATCGACACCGGTCGCCAGTACTTGCTCAATGGCCTCACGCGAAGTGCCATAGTAATTACCAAAAACTTCTGCGTGTTCGAGGAACGCATCTCTGCTAATCATTTCTTTAAATTCATCATGATTAACAAAGAAATAATGTTCACCGTGGACTTCACCAGGACGCGGTTGGCGTGTGGTGTGTGAAACAGAAACCTGGGTGTCATACAACGGTTGGGTTTTTAATAAAGCCTGAATCAGGCTGGATTTACCCGCGCCACTGGGGGCAGAAACAATATAAAGCGTGCCTTGAGCCATGAGTATCTTTCGTATGTGATTAGCGAAATAAAGCCTACATACGAGCTTATTATACACGGCGCGGCCATGTGACGTAGCCCTTGCTCACACTTTTTGCGCAAAGTTGTTGCGTTTTGCGTAGCTGCTTCCGCATTTGCCTGTCATTCACTGCAATAAAGACGATTTTTAGGAAGCGTCCTCGCAGACTCCGTTTTTGCCACTCGGCTTTGCTTTCATCACGTTGTATATCTGCCTGACTATCTACAGCGGAGGTGATGATGAAAGTATGGATGGCGATATTAATAGGTATCTTGTGCTGGCAATCATCTGTGTGGGCGGTCTGTCCGGCCTGGTCGCCAGCCAGAGCACAGGAAGAAATTTCCCGCCTGCAACAGCAAATAAAACAGTGGGACGATGACTACTGGAAGGAAGGAAAAAGTGAGGTGGAAGACGGTGTTTACGATCAGTTAAGCGCCCGTCTTACGCAGTGGCAACGCTGCTTTGGGAGCGAGCCCCGCGACGTGATGATGCCGCCTTTAAATGGTGCGGTTATGCATCCGGTTGCCCATACGGGTGTACGCAAAATGGTGGATAAAAACGCATTAAGTCTGTGGATGCGAGAACGTAGCGATCTTTGGGTGCAGCCAAAAGTTGATGGCGTTGCAGTAACCCTGGTTTATCGGGACGGGAAACTGAACAAAGCAATCAGTCGCGGTAATGGCCTGAAAGGCGAGGACTGGACGCAGAAAGTTAGCTTAATTTCCGCTGTGCCGCAAACCGTTAGCGGGCCTTTAGCCAACAGTACGCTTCAGGGGGAAATATTTCTCCAGCGCGAGGGGCATATCCAACAACAAATGGGGGGAATAAATGCCCGCGCAAAAGTTGCTGGCTTGATGATGCGCCAGGACGATAGCGACACGCTGAATTCTCTGGGCGTTTTTGTCTGGGCATGGCCGGATGGACCGCAGTTAATGTCTGATCGTTTAAAAGAGCTGGCTACCGCAGGTTTTACTCTAACGCAGACGTATACCCGTGCGGTGAAAAATGCTGATGAAGTTGCGCGCGTACGCAATGAGTGGTGGAAAGCGGAATTACCCTTCGTCACCGATGGCGTAGTTGTACGAGCGGCGAAAGAGCCAGAATCCCGCCATTGGCTACCGGGCCAGGCAGAGTGGCTGGTGGCCTGGAAATATCAACCTGTAGCTCAGGTTGCCGAAGTGAAGGCAATTCAGTTTGCGGTGGGTAAGAGCGGTAAAATATCGGTGGTTGCGTCACTCGCACCTGTCATGCTGGATGATAAAAAAGTCCAGCGGGTGAATATTGGTTCCGTCAGGCGCTGGCAGGAGTGGGATATTGCGCCTGGTGATCAGATTCTCGTCAGCCTTGCCGGTCAGGGTATTCCTCGCATTGATGATGTGGTGTGGCGCGGTGCAGAACGTACAAAACCGACACCGCCAGAAAACCGCTTTAACTCGTTGACCTGCTACTTTGCTTCTGATGTTTGTCAGGAACAGTTCATTTCACGCTTAGTCTGGCTGGGGGCAAAACAGGTTCTTGGGCTGGATGGCATTGGTGAGGCCGGTTGGCGCGCGCTGCATCAGACTCATCGCTTTGAACATATCTTTTCCTGGCTTTTATTAACGCCAGAGCAATTACAGAACACGCCGGGGATCGCGAAAAGTAAAAGTGCGCAGCTATGGCATCAGTTTAATCTGGCTCGTAAGCAGCCTTTTACTCGCTGGGTGATGGCAATGGGAATACCGCTAACCCGGGCGGCGCTTAATGCCAGTGATGAACGGTCCTGGTCGCAACTTTTATTTAGCACGGAGCAGTTCTGGCAGCAGCTGCCGGGCACTGGATCGGGGCGCGCCAGACAGGTTATTGAATGGAAGGAAAATGCGCAAATCAAGAAGCTGGGCAGTTGGCTGGCTGCCCAGCAGATCACAGGTTTTGAACCTTAGTGTCCTTCGTGGCTGTAGTAAAAGACCGGTAATCCCAGCTTAAGGCGTAGCGCCAGTAAGCGGGCAAAAAAGCCGAATACCAGGGTGGAGATAATTACCACATCATGATTAGAAACATAGTGTTGCAGCGCGATGTACAGCACGGCGGAGGCAAATGAGACACCGGCATACAACTCTTTCTGGAATACCAGTGGGATGCGTTTACAGAACATATCGCGCAAAACGCCGCCAAACACGCCGGTGGTTACCGCCGCGACAACGGCAATAATTGGGCCGTGCCCCATATCCAGTGCAACCTGTGCCCCGATGATAGAAAAGACCACCAGTCCGAGCGCATCGAGCACCAGAAACACTTTGCGCAGGTAAGGCATTACAGGAGCAACGATAGTGGTGAGTACTGCGGCGGTAGCGACGATAATCACATATTCCGGGTGTTTGACCCAGCCGAGCGGATAGTGGCCCAGCAGAATATCGCGCACTGACCCTCCGCCAATTGCGGTGGCGGTCGCAATAATAATTACGCCAAATGTATCCATGCGCCGTCGTCCGGCCGCCAGCGCCCCCGTCATGGCTTCGGCAGTAATGCCAACCAAATACAAAATGTGTAACAGCATGGTTCTCTCCCTAAAAATCTGTCTGGCAGGGTAGCGATTTGTGCGCATTGTCACGATTGAGATTTTTTAAGGTGAGGGGAAATTGATAACTTGTAGTTATGTGAAATCGCTATTTTCTGTAGCAGAGATGCATTCTTCTGACTTCTTGTCTGAGAAAATGCATAAGAAAAAATAGGTTAAAACTGAGGGGGGAAAAGAAAGGTGCAATATTTAGCCATTGTGTTCACTGCACCTGGACCTTGGCTTACGCATCGGGTGTCTCAATCAACAAAAAGAGTTTTTAGTTTCTGCTATTTCTTCTCTGTAATTTTTACACTGTTTTCCAACTGCTTGATGCTGACCTGCGGGGTCGGCAACTCCTCAGGCATGGTTCCGCCAAGTTCCTGAATGGTTTGCCTCACCTTGCGACCCACGTCAAAGTGTGTGGTGTTTGCTTGCTGTTTTGAATTCACGCCATCCCGCTTGAGTTTTTCTTCTGTTTGGGTAGCTCGAAAGAGATTAGCCGCCAGTTCTGTTGAACCCATATGATCCAGGATCTTCTGATTCTTTTTCAGCCCCTTCCGCTGATGAATAGCTTTCTGATCTAATCCACCATACAGCCCCCGGTAACCATGATTCTGAAATATGGCGAAATCGATAGCTGTCGCTCCCCCAGCTTGCTGCGCTGCCTCAACCAATTGTTTGTTATGTTCTTTCAATTCATTTCTCAGAAAAAGACGCTTTTCGTCTTCACGAAGTTGCCTGAAAGCTTCATCGTCAGCCAGCTCCTGCCGTCGGGTCTGGATAGCAAAATAAGTTTGCCCTGCCGCAATAACCGGTTTCGCAGGGTCGCCGTTTTGTACTACCAGGTAACAGGCATAGCGGGAGAGATGAACATCTTCAAGTTCTCGTTGAGCCCCTGAACCTAATACAACCATTTTGGTGGTTTCAACGAAATGGTCAGATGCAGCTTGATTGCTGGCTTCGCACGCTTGAGTCGCGCGGGCCAGTACCTTTTGAAAATTGCGCCAGTCCCGATAATCCAGTAACGGTGCCAATTCTCTAGCTGACCAAAATTCTTGCCCTTCAGTGCCATAATGCCGTATTTCTTCAAAAGGTTGATGATGTTCGTTCATTGCCCACTCCATGTGATATCGATTGCAAAGAAAGTAAATCTGTAACTGTATTTATATACAGTTTTGAGTATCTCACGTTCTCAGTGTGCTGGGCAAAAAAACATCGCAAAATCTGGAGCAGGCACGCAAAACAGAATTGAAGTTGCGGGGAAGAAAAATGCCGCTCTGTTTGAGTGGGCGGCATTTGTGAAGGCTGAAAAGTAAGAATTAGTGTTACGAGTTACTCAATTGAATCTGTTTATTGAGTAGGAGTCTCTAGGTCGCGTGGTTACTGGATTCCTTGTAATGCCTTTTCTAAGTAGGTACACCCTTGTGTACACGGTATTTTGAGGTGCTGTCTTTGGCTGCTCATTTTATGCTCTCGTGCTTGCTGTTCTGGCCTCTTATCTTTTGCGCCTTATTGTATGATACCGCTATCCCACAATAAGGAACCTACCAGCCATGAGAATGACCAGCCGTAAAAAAGAGATACTTAGCTACTTTGAACCGGATAACCTCGAATGGGTGACTGGTGAGATTGGTGCGCCGCCGTTCGATGTGTTGGGTGTGGCCTACCTGCTTCATGGCATGGTGTCGTTCGATAAGCGCCACCAGATCGAATCAACCCGGCGCACACTGGAAAGCATGGTTGCTGGTGGGTTGCTTGAGCGGGTGACAGTGTATGAATCGCGCCAGATACGGCGCGGCGGTGAGACTAACGCAACGGTCGTGCGTTACGGTTTACCCGGTCAGTGCGCTGTTATGCGCGATACTGGCGGCGCTGATAACGCAATATCAGGTGAATACATGCGGGTCAGTTAATAGCCTGCAATCTGTCGTTGATGCGGCTCAGGTCGTAAACCCGGCGTTCAATATCCAGCATCAGGAAATTGTGGATCTCGGCCTGCTCAGGATTATCAGACTCTCTGGCCTGTAATAGCAATTCATTGTAACCATGCAAGCCGCCTGAGTTTTCCGCCGGGGTGGTGCCTTTCCCACGCAGGCAGCTAATGGGCTGATTACTCGTATCGTGTGTTTGCTTCTCCAGCACAATGACGCAATCCCACCAGTCGCCAAAGTCATACGTGTAAACCAGCTTGTCACCCTCATTCTGGAGCGCCGCCCATAGTGGCGTGATTGCCGCGTTACCCATGCTTTCATCCTCACCCCATACGCGATACTCGCTACCTGGATCACCTTTACGCCCTTTCTCGAACATATACAGGTGTTCGTCATTCCAGCCAAAAGCTAACTGGATCACGGCATGAAGTTTACTAAAGGGGATTTGCTCTGGAACCAGCACACGCCGCCATATAGGTGGTTTGCTGTCTCGGATGGTTATCTTTAGCTGGTACATGCAAATCCTGAATAAATGCGAATCGGAAGGATAACGATACTGACGTACTCACAATTCTGTAAAGGTGAATAAAGGAAATTTTCTTAATACGCATAAGTTACATGTGGAATAATCCCATATCTACCTGCGCGGCGCTGGCTTCTTCCACTGGTAGGCAGGTGCTCGCATCATTTCGCGGAACCTGTCGCGCCGGGCTATATCGGCATTAACTGAGCGTTCTATCTCCCGTTGATCTGCCTGTGTAAGCTGGTGGCCTCCGTGCTCAAGTTTGGCGATGGTCAATAAGGCTATTTCGCGTGGTGTCATACGTCATACCCTCAGGAAGGATGAAACACGCCCGGATTAAATTTCATTTTTCGCGGGTATAAAAAAACGATGGGGCGGGCAGTCCTTAAGGCTCAGGATTGCAGAGATTTGGCCTCCCCCTCCCGGTGATAGTTTATTGCTTGATGTGGACGACTTGCTATATTGGCGGCGAATGCAAATTGTCGCAGAAGTCTATCCCGTTCTCTGACGCCCCGTGCGGGCGTTTTGCTTTTATAGAGTCAGGCCAATGCCTCTGGCTGCTTTTCCTGCTTTACGCTCAATAACGCCCGTGATTCTGTCCACTACCGGGCTGAATGCCTGCCAGTAAGCCATCTCCATAACTGATAATTCTGCCCGCTTCCTGTCAAACGTAGCCCAGCGCATCCCCTTTGGCTTCGGGAAGTCATACGGATGATCTTTTTTGCCAATATACAGCTTCGCCACCCGTTTCATACAGTGGGGACAAACGTACCATTCCCGCACGCCATACCCGGCCTGTGAGGTTGTGGTGCGAATCGCCCGCGTCACGCCGTTGATTTTAGGCTGCGCTCGGAACGAACATCACGGCGCAGAAGTGTACCACCCGAAACTTGTTAACCCGGCATCGCAGCGCTCACGATTAAGCACACGTGGCGGGTTTTCTCTGGTCATCAACTCAAGCAAGGCATTGCCTCCCTGCGCCTCCAGACGGTATTGCCTATCGGTAGTGGTAATGGCATCCGGCAATAACTTTATGGCGGCCTGGCTAAAGTCTCGCGGTGCGCCGTAAAATTGCGCATCAACAATATGAACCACATCGCCGTTAATCGTTGTCCGATAACGGTCTGGCTGTATGGTAAAGCCCCCACAATGGATAGCAGATAGTGCCGGTGCCGAGGAGATCAGGCAGGCTGCCAGAATGTATGGCTTCATTCTTCACCCACCAATTCATCCAGTTCAGCCAGCGTCAGAGGCTTTGGTACAGGCTTGTCAATATCACCCATAATGCGCTGGAAGTTGCTGGCAGGCATATGGTTACGGTTCTCCAGTATTTTCGCCAGCGCGATAACATCCCACCATTTCAGGGCAATCAGCGCCTCAGCACGGGAAAGGGATATTCTCTGTATATCAGCATCCTCCCCACCAGCCACCCGGTATACCTCTGATAAATCACGAACATTTTTCATGTCTGCTTTCCCGGACGTTTCCATCAGTGCGTTAATATCATCCCCCGTATAGCGTGATTGCGCGACGATACCAGCCAGAGAGATAACCATAGCCCGGCATACCTGGTCTATCAGACGTAACCTGGTGTCATCATTCGAGAGGGTGTAAGACTTAACCTCAGCCACATTCCGTGGATAGTTGGCGTGCCATACTGCGACAGCTCCACATTCATCAACATCGCCGCTAAGGTAGGTTTTTGCCACTCGGTTATTACCCGATAACGCAATTTCTACCTCCTGTATGCCGAAAAACCATGCGGCTATCGCATGACCTGCTTCATGTATTGCAAGATGTCTGGGCCAGCGATAGCTGCCGAACTCAATAATGATGGGTTGCGTACTCATATCTTCCCTCTCAGAATGGCGTTTCATCGTCGAATGGTGGGCGTTGGTCGTATTCATCACGGGATGGCTGCTGCGCACGTCTCAGCGCGTCCGTTGCCTGTCCCCGCTGTCCTGCCTTCCCGCCGGGGCGTACCGTTCTGGCGCTGATCACACTGTCGGCTACTACCTGATACCCCTGCTGTGTACCGCCGTCCTGCCCTGTCCACTGGTTGAGTTGCATATTGCCTGCCACGCTCACAAGGTCGCCTTTCTGGTGCTTTGCCAGCGCATCGGCCTGCTTCCCAAAAGCAATAACGCCCAGCCAGAAGGTTGACTCTCCCGCCTCTGCCGCATTACAGGGGAGAGACACCGCCAGCCGCGCCATAGCCATGTTGTTACCGTTCGTTGTGGTGCGGGTCTGGGGATCTGCCACCAGCCGCCCGTATGCTGAAATTTGTGCTGTCATAGATATTTCCTCATGTAGTCACTACCTCCGGGGCTAATTTTCATTTCTTCCCTTAAAGGCCACTGCTCCGCCATTGCTGCGGTCGAGTGATTCCCGTCATCACGTCCGGCCTGTGCTGCCGTCCAGTGTGTTGCATATTCTGTAAATCCAATTTCTGCTGGCTGCCTCATCCAGTGGGCGATCATCCTCAAGGTCATTTGCAGGCTTTGGGTGTCGCCCTGTAATGCGCGTTTGTCAGTAAACCCCTTCAATGCTTCACGCTCCTGATAGGTCATTTTCTGGCTGGTTTCTGTATTCATTGCCCACCTTCGTTTTAAGCTACCCCCCATAGAATCTTTTTGGGGGTGTAATATCCCTACCAATCCCTACTAACTGGCTCAGGCCACGAATGGCAAGGCTTTCAGACTGGTAGGCATTCAATTTTGTTGCCCTACATAACCCTACTTATCCCTACTAAATCACTTCAACGGCATTTTACTGCCTGTTTTATTTGGTAGGGATATGTAGGGATAAGTAGGGATAAAAATATATATCCCTACCAGTCTACAAGCCCCGTCATTACTGGCCTTAAATGACTTTGTTGGGATAGGTAGGGATAAATCAGGGGTAAACTATTCATCACCCCCCTCGGCGGTGCTGCTGCCATATGCTCGCGGTATAAACTCCTCCGCCAACTCATTGATCCCAACGTTCGTCTGCGCTCTGCCGTTAATGCTGCGTGTCAGGTAGTTAGCCCTGTATTCTCTGGCGGCTGATTTAATCGCCCGTGAGAACTTGTTGACGGAAAGCGGCTTCCCTAGCCCGTGATATTCCATAAAGGCCAAATAAAGGTGATACAGGTAAGTTCTCGGCTCTGGCTGTCCTGCCCACGTTCCGCCCCCCATCATCATTCCCTTCGGCTCGTTCATAAAATACAAGGCCGCGCACATGTCTATGACCGGATCTGTCCCGCGCTTAACGCCCAACGCCTCTGCGGAATCGCGCTGCTCGATTAAAAGCGCTTTAGCTTTGTTCTGGTCGGCAAACATTGCCAGCAAGTGACGAATAATTACCGGCATTTCACGGCGGATCTTCGCTGTCAGGTCGGGGTCTTTCTCCGCTTCTGATACCGGATTATCGAACGGGAATATCACACGGCGGCGGGCAATGCCCCCGTTGCGCTCGGTAAAGGTCATTGGTTCGTTGTTGGTTGCGAGAACAACGGCATTTAGCACGGTGGTGAACTGCTTTTCATACTTACCATCAATCTCTACTGGGTCGCCGCCTGTAATGGCCTTTATCCCTGCGCCTTCGCCAACATAGCGGGTCTGGTCTGGCATGATAATCAGGCTTTTTCCTACAAGCTGCGCCCGCCCTCTGGCTGTGTCTAGCGCTCCCATGCTGGCGCTGGCTGTGTTGTGCTCACCTGCCAGTGATACGGCTATGCTGCTGAATACGGATTTCCCACTGCCGCCCTCGCCAGTTATCTCAATGAATAGCTGCCAGTCGTGACGCTTCGCCAGCACCATAAACAAGGCTGCTTTGATACGCTCGGCCTTATGATGGTCGCCAGCCGTTGCATGATTCAGCCAACGGGTAAAATTGGGGGCGCTGGTGGTAATATTTTCCCCCGGCGCTGGCGGGGTGTAGGTGATCCCATTGTGGTTCATCAGCCAGTTACCCGGCGAATGGGCGGAAAACGTCTGCGTAGCGAGGTCATAAACGCCGTTATCAAAACCAATCAGATCCCCGCTCCGCTCACCAATTACCGGTATTTGCAGCTTCATGGTTGCGACAACCGATTTAATCCCCTTTTCGGTGTAGTGGGCTTCGTGCTCGTCGAAAATTGCCACCATAACCCTTTCTAATTCGCTGTCTGGTAGCTTCACCCATACGCCAGATTCGTAGCAGTAAACAGTGCCACTATCAGGGTTAACCGCCAACATATCCCATCGAGATGAAAGCAACCGCGCTTTCTGGCTGGCTGCCATTTGTGCAATATCTCCGACATCGGCTTTACGGCGGGATTTACCGCCCTCAATGGCTTGCAATCGCGGTTTCACGGCTTCCCCTTGAATCTGGTACATCGAATCGTTAAACGCAGCCGTAGCGACTTCCAGCCCGTTTTGCTGGCGGTAGTCGTCCCAGTCGGCTTTGTAGTCTGTCGGCGGCAGCGCCACCCAGCCAGCCACGGATAAGGCGGCTTTCTCTGCGGCATCTTTGCCCGTGTTCGCCTGTTCGTCCTGCTGGTGGTCGTTATCTGCGGCAATGATAATCTGCGTGGCTGGATATATCCGGCGCATCACTTCGGCAACGGGTAGCAGGTTGCCCGCATCAATGGCGCACACTGTCAGCGCGTCAGGGCGCATCAGGTGGACTGATAAAGCGGTTGCCAGCCCCTCGGCAATTAAAACGCTCTGCGGCGATTCTGGCGCGTTTACGGCGTGATATGCCCCGCGCTTTGCTGAACCTGTCAGGAGTCGCTTCTCTCCCTGCGGTGTAATAGTTTGCGCTGCTGCCACTGCGCCGGATTCGTCCACCAGCTCCAGCAATAACGAACCATCCGGCATAACCGGATAGTTAAACCCGGTCAGCCCTTTTGATTGCAGGTAATCAGATTCTCCCTGTGTGGCACTCTGGCGCATTCCGGCATACAGATGGGCAAACGTAGCCCTTCGCTGCTCTGCGTCCTCTGCTGCCTGTTTCTGGCGCTCCTGCTCGCGCTGCTGGCGCTCAGACTCCATTTGCTCCCGCCTCTGGCTGGCTGCTGTCGGATCGGTTTCCGCTGCCCGGTAATCAATACCCAGCACATCAGCGGCAAGCCTCGCCGCCTCCGTAGTGTCGCAGTTGTTAACCCGCTTGATTAAATCCAGCCCGTCACCAGCGCCACACTGGTTGCAGATAAAGCTACCGCGCCCGTTGTCGTCGAATCTGAAACGGTCTTTTCCACCACATGCAGGGCATGGAGAATGGCGGCGCGATGAATCAGGCACGTCGATAGACAATCCAGCCAGCACATAAGGCCAGCGCCCGGCGGCGGCACTGGTCACTTCGCGGATAAGGTCGATATTACGCATGGTTGCCTCCTGCCACGGTCGCGCCCATGTCTTTAACCATGCTTTGCCATATCTCACGCCCGACGTCAGTCAATCCGTCATTAGTGACGCAACGCTCAAGAAGCTCGACCCCCACGGTTTCCCACTGCGGGTAGGACACTTTCATGGCTGCCAGTGTGTAGCTATCGATCAGGCTGCGAACGCCTTTTACTCCATTGACGATTTCCACACGGATTTGCTGGCCTGCCGCGTCAACCATGAAGTAATTGCCACCATTGATAGCCGTAATGTGGTTATACAGTGCCGACGCATACTTATTCGCCAGCGCATTCAGTCGGAAATTTTTAGTAATCATGTCACCCCCTCAGTGCGCCAGCGGCATTTCCCGATTTAATGGTCGGTGCGTTGCTCATGCGCTGGCCTCCGCATCAATCAGGGTGGCATCGACAATAGCCAAAACCTTCATCAGCCAGCACTGGGCGGCTGCTGTTTGCTCTGCGTCCATGTGCGGGGCTAATTCGGTCATAACGTGAGCCAGCCCATTGCGGGCGCGGGTCATGCGTTCTGCTGTTCGGTCTGCCAGCGTAAAATCATCCGGGTATGATTCTTTGCGAGATAGCATCGCTTCGGCTTCCAGCTCTGCCGGGTGGCGATAGATGGTAGTTATGTTCATTTGCCCGCCCTCCCTTTGGCTTCTTTTTCACTGATTGAGCGCAAGAATGCGGCGTTTGCAGCGCTATCGTTCAGCGCCCGCGCAAATTCTCCGATATGTCCCAGCATTGCGCCTAATCTGTACATATCAGCCCTAACGCTTTCCTCCGGGTAGCCATCGCTACCAGCCGCCCAGAACATGAGGCTACCAATGGCACTTACGCCCATCATTAAATCATCCACGGCATCACTGGCGCAGCTCTCAATTCCTTTCAGATCATCAGGTGTACAACCATCAAATTTGCAGGACACTAAATCGTCATACATGCTCATGCCGCCACCTCACGAACGCGGGTAATCTGGATGTGGGAAAGGCGTTCATTTCTGGCCTGATTTAGCGCCTCAGCTTTGGCGCTGATCGCGCTGCGGGCGTCAACGATATAAACGAACTCGACTAATTCGCCGCTCCGGGCGGTGGCGCATCCTGCAACACGGAAGTAATTAAGCATGTGCGCCCCCTGTGCGAATACGTCCGGCAAAAAAGCAAACGTGATCCCGCGCCAGAATGCGGCGGGCTTCCTGCTCAGTCTCTGCGGCGATATGGTGAATTTTGGCGGTAATTGTCGGCATATCGCGGCGAACTGCTGCGATAATCCAGATAAATTGCGGTTTTTGGGTAGGGGTAGTAGCCATTATGGCAGCCTCTATACAGTGAATTTTGAATTCACCACCAAGAGACGCCAATCTCAGACTGGTGGTGAGCTGAACAAGGTTGGCGTAACCGGCCTGTATAGACACCGGCCTTCCTTTCGGAAGCCTCATCCAGCCCACCATAATTTGGGTGCGCAGGAATTTTGCCGACAAAAAAACACGCTTAGTGCGTGTCGGCACTATACAGGTTATCGGGACGCCAATCCCGGCACCAGATTTTGCTGGTGCGCTATAACCATAAACCGTGTTGCCGCATAACGGCAAGCTCTTTTTTATGGACTCCGAAAACTCACCTTCTCGCGTAACGATCCCTAATAAATCTTCCAGCGCACGCGTATTTGTCGCGAAAGTCGATGTGGAACGGTTCACAACGGTAGCAATCCAGTTCATACCACCAGCCAGCAGGGGGAATTTATTCCCCACAATCAGCTTTTTAGAGGTGATTATTTCTTGGTTTAAAATGTCATCATTTGTCGTCATTCCCCGTGCGTGGATGTCAGGTTTTGTGAGGTTCAGGCTAAGTTTTGCTAAGTCATTAACCATAACAATTGATAACAGGCAGCCGTTCGCGACCTTTGGTTTTATAAGGTTGTAAGGGTTAACATTTGTTAACAGGCTAGCCAGATTAAAGGCTTCTTTCTGGGCGGCAGGTTCATTCAGTATCACGGCGCACCTCCACGAACTCATTAACGAATCTCTCCAAAGGCTGAACACATGGCGACTGATAGCCCTCGCGGTAAAAGGTCACTCGGTTATGCTCGACGCGCTGTACGGTCACTACAGCCCCGTGACTGTCCTTGTAACGGCTTCCCGGCATCGGATTATGGTTACGCATGGTTTACCTCCAGACGTTTAGCGAGCCAGCGTTGCGACAGGCGGGTGAGTTCTCCTTTGCGCTGCTCATATTCCATGCCCATATCAATTAACGTGATATTGGTGCTTTCGAGATAGGCGAGGTGTTCAAGCTGTGCTGCGTTCATGCTGTCCCGTGGTTCGCCAGTAATGCCATTTGCCTGCGCCCACTGCTTCGCCGTCATGCCACCCAGCACGATACGGGCGATCATGTTGCTCTCGTTGCTGTAGTGGCGAGCCTGCGTCTGTTTACCCTGTTCTGCGCGGGCGCTTTCCAGCGCTACGCACATCGGTTTAAACAGGTTGGCGGCACTGATACGGGCTTTTAGCTGGCGACGATAGCGGGCGGCAATTTCAGGCACGCTACGCTGTAATTCTTCCTCGCACTGGATGAAATAACGACGGATAGCACGCCCCTGATCATTGCGTTCGATCATTGCCAGTTCTTTCGCCATTCCGACACTTAACAGATAGTCTTTGCCGGGTCTGCCAGACTGTTTAATCTTGCTGTAAGCCGCGCCATTCGGGCTTTTCCCCAGATCTGGGGAAATAGTTTTATGGACTGAGTAATCGTGCCCAATGGTGAAGTCATATTCAGAGATGCGATCAGTGATCCATGTAGAGAAGTCTTTTCCCACGCCCAACGCTTTGTGTAACGCTTTTGCGCTAACAATATTGGTTTCACGCCCACCGATATGACCAGGAATAACCGGGACAATTGCGGCAAATTCATTACCGTTAATTGTGCCCTGATAGGCGTTCAGATGAGGGGCGGCCTCAGAAATTAATCTGCTTTTTTCGATGTTCATTTTCAGTCTCCGTTAGGCGGCGGTGAGATTGTCCGGGTATAGATTGAGAATGTCGGCAATTTCAGGCTGAGAAAGTCCCTGATAGCCGCCAGCGTCGGCGTTATGGTTCACAAGCCGAATAACTTTTAGAACGTCACCGCGCCCGGTAAAGCGATAGCGTAAATGTGACCCTATCCCGTCGGGGTTCTTTTCGTCTATACGCTCAAGCTGAATATCAAGCCTGCGCTCTAACTCGCTGGCGTAGTTCCTTCCAGATGAAAGGCGGCAATATCGCAGAATGTCGTTTTCTGTCCATCCCTCTATACCAGTACGCAGCATATAGACGCGGGCGCGGTGTTTCTTTGGGGTACGCCTAGGTACTTGTACCGGGCTGGTGGTCGGCGTAATATCAGACGTGCGAATATCTGAGTTAGCCGCCTGTAATGGGCGGTTTTTCTTTTTCATCAAGCCACCTTTCCCCGACGTTCTGCCAGCCAGTTGTTAATCTCTACCGCATCAAAGGCGGTAATCTTCTCGCCCAGCTTTACCGGACGTGGTAGTGAACCGTTTCTTACTTTACGGTCGATGGTGGATACACTAACGCCCAGCAATTCAGCCAGGCGAAAGCGGCGGATGTAACCTGTGTTGGGGATGTTGTCTGTAGCCATGCTTCTCGTAACTCCTTTGTAGACGCTGTTGCGTCGTTACAAGAAGCATGCTTCAGGAGGGGGATTAAGTCATCGCAGCGAAAAATGGGTTTTCGGTGCGAAATTATCTCTATGATTTAAAAGATTTATTCGCTGCCGAGAAATATTTATCGAGATGTCGAGGGCTTAGGTTAACCCCGTGATCTATCATCTCCGCCTTTAGCGCCTCTTGCGTCCATCGCTTAGATGCTGGTTCAGCTTTTTTTAAGGCGTTAAGCAGAGCACCTATTACATGCAGGCTCTCATCAAGTTTTAGCGATTGTTGGCCATCACCAGAATTTTCTTGCTCAAACTTTTCGATGTTTTCTCTTCTGAATACAAGCTCAAAATCGCCCAAAGCATCGGCCGGATAAAGAAACCCGCGGTAGCCTTCATGGCTCAAATCTACGAACTCGTTTTTTACCTTATCGTAATACTCTGGTGAGCCGCTATCATTCGTCTTTAACATCCAAGGATTGAACTGGTTTAAGATATTCACCAAGCCATATGGAGTTATCAAAAATGGCCCCTCCATATTGCAGAATTCCCGAGGCGCTCTTCCAGCGTTCAAATCAAGCTGATGCATGACATCCAATTCTTCGGCCCCCAGCATAGGCAGGTCATAGATCCCATGACGCAACGTGAAAACATCACCGTACCTTTCAATATCTTCATACTCAAAATCTAATTCACTGTTTGAGACAAAGCGATCTTCCCCTATAAGGCCAATATAGGCCCCATCCTCTGTTGTCCGGATAATGAATTTAGAAAACTGCTTACGTTGGGTCGTTGTGATTACCTTCGCATGGATAGCGTGCTGGCTCTCGTTAAAAATTGCTGAAATGGTTATGTGCTTATCCAATGCCAGCTGCAAACAATCAGCAACAGAAACCTTTTCACCTAAGAATACTGATAGCCTCTCTGAGGCTTCCGATAACGTCAGCCATTCTTTGAGCTTAAATAACTTACTCATTGCGTCACCTTCTACGCTTTGCCTTAAAAAGAATTGAGCCAGGCGGTAAGGCTTTCCGCTTTTCGCCCCGTCGGGCTAGGCTCAATCTGTCCTCTGATTCTTTACATATCTTGGTTATTTCGCCCTTCTCAGCGGTGTAACGTTGTAATCCTCACCCTTCTCCAGCGCCACCAGCAAATCACACCACTGCGCCAGCGCCGCTTTACGCTCATCAAAATACTGGTGACGGTTATAGATACCCTCCACGCCTTTAATTTTGTGGTTGAGGCATCTTTCAGCCACTACGGGATCAACGCCCAGCGCGGCTAAATGGGTGCGGGCTGTGCGTCGGAAGTCGTGAATCGTGAAATTAGGCACATCCGGCATTTCAGCGCGAACCTTCGCCAGCGCAACGGGCAGGGTGCTTTCCTGAATATGGGGGATCATGCGGTTTTGCATCTTTCTGGCTGGCAGTACCCATGCGCTGTTGCATGAGAACGTTTTAAGCTCTCTCAGCCATTCGACGGCTGGCGGTGCTAATGGGATGTCTATAGCGTCGCCGTTTTTGCTGCGTTCCTCTGGCAAGCGCCATACAGCTTTATCAAAATCGAACTCCTCCCAGCGGGCGGCGCATAACTCCATTTTGCGGACGCATAACGCTAACAGTAATTTGAACGTGATTTCGTTCTGGCGACTGAATCCCTTAGCCGTGCGCATGGCTTTGAATAGCTGGATTAACTCATCGCGGGTTAACCAGCGGTCACGGGCAACTTCTTTCCCTCCGGCGTCTGCCACCTCAAAGGCTGAACATGGGTTAATCTCCAACGCGTGCCGTTTGATTCCGTAGTCGAATATGCGGCGCGTCCATCTCAGCACGTCCGTTGCTATGGTCGGCGCTCCACGGTCAACAATACCTTTCAGCATGTCATCGATATGGCGCGGTTTCACGTCCTCTACCTTCATGCTGCCAATGCAGGGGTTTATATCTTTGTCGATACGGCGGCGGAGTATATCGGGGTGCTTCCAGCGCGGGAGGATCTGACGCTCAAAGTATTCAGCGGCAAGCTCTGAAACGCGCATAGCGTTCTTCTCTGCTTCCATCTTCGCCAGTGCTTCGGTTTTGCGCTTCTGCTTCTCTCCTGCAACGTCATAGCCCAGCGCAACGCGAGCCGATAGCTCTTTGGCTGTCTCTCTGGCCTTTGATAGTGATAGCTCGCTATACGAACCAATTAGCATGGCGCGGGACTTCCCTGCGAGTTTATAGCGGAATCTCCATGTGGGGGTTTTGTCGGCTTCACGGTAACGTAGGTATAAACCGTTACCGTCTGCCCGCCCCTCGAATCGCTCTCCGCTCTTAATCCATGCGCGGATCTGCATGTCTGTGAGTTTTGGCATTTTGCGAATATCCAAACTTTGAATAGGGGGTGTACCCAAAGCAATGTACCCAAACCTCATTGGGTACACCTTTGTGTACACCATAATCATGCGCTTTGTTGCGTCTTTATGATAGCCCATGATAACAAAAAAGCCCGCTGGGTTGCGGGCTTGGTGTGATTTATGCGTCGTCCTAAATGTTGCTGATAGCTTACTCGATATTCTGAATCTGCTCGCGCATCTGCTCAATCAACACTTTCAGCTCGATGGCGGAGTTTGTCACTTCGGCATTGATAGATTTCGACGCAAGAGTGTTCGACTCGCGGTTGAATTCCTGCATCATAAAGTCCAGACGACGACCAACGGCTTCTTTTTTCTTCAGAATGTTGTAGGTCTCTTTGACATGCGCTTCCAGGCGGTCCAGTTCTTCGGCAACGTCAATTCGTTGTGCCAGCAGAACCAACTCCTGCTCCAGACGGTTGTTTTCCAACTGAACCTGAGCATCTTCCAGCTTCGCGACCAGACGCTCACGCTGCCATTGCAGGATTTCCGGCATATGGGCGCGGACTTTGACCACTTCGGCGGTGACGCCTTCCAGACGCTGCTCGATCAATGCTTTCAGTGCCTGACCTTCGGTTTCGCGCGCGACAATAAAGTCGTCCAGCGTACCATCCAGCGCCGCGAGAATTTCAGCGGCAATGGCGTCGAGATCCTGCTCCTGGGCTGCCATCACGCCCGGCCAGCGCAGAATATCAACCGGGTTGATTTCCCCTTCGTCACTCTGCATTTTTACCCAGTTCGCGGCAGTTACCAGCTGTTTAGCCAGTTTTTCATTGAGGATCAGCTCACCTTGTGCGCTAACATCTGGCTCATAGCGCAGGGTACATTCCACTTTACCGCGCGTCAGGCGAGAACGAATACGCTCGCGAACGACAGGTTCAAGGCTACGGAACTGCTCCGGCAGACGAAAGTAAGTTTCCAGATAACGCTGGTTTACCGAGCGCATTTCCCAGGTTGCGCTCCCCCATTCACCCTTGATTTCACGCCGGGCGTAGGCGGTCATACTGCGGATCATAGACGTTCCTGTTTATAAAAGGAGAGGTGGAAGGATTATAGCCATCGATGCCTTGTCAGGATAGGAATAACCGCCGGAAGTCCGTATAATGCGCAGCCACATTTGTTTCAAGCCGGAGATTTCAATATGCGTCCAGCAGGCCGTAGCAATAATCAGGTGCGTCCCGTTACCCTGACTCGTAACTATACAAAACATGCAGAAGGCTCGGTGCTGGTCGAATTTGGCGATACCAAAGTGTTGTGTACCGCCTCTATTGAAGAAGGCGTGCCGCGCTTCCTGAAAGGTCAGGGCCAGGGCTGGATCACCGCAGAGTACGGCATGCTGCCACGTTCTACCCACACCCGTAACGCTCGTGAAGCGGCGAAAGGTAAGCAGGGTGGACGCACAATGGAAATCCAGCGTCTGATCGCCCGTGCTCTTCGCGCGGCAGTAGATTTGAAAGCGCTGGGTGAGTTCACCATTACGCTGGACTGCGACGTGCTTCAGGCTGATGGTGGCACGCGTACCGCGTCGATTACGGGTGCCTGCGTGGCGCTGGCAGATGCGCTACAGAAGCTGGTGGAAAACGGCAAGCTGAAAACCAACCCGATGAAAGGGATGGTAGCCGCAGTTTCTGTCGGTATTGTAAACGGTGAAGCAATTTGCGATCTGGAATACGTTGAAGACTCAGCCGCAGAGACCGACATGAACGTAGTGATGACCGAAGACGGGCGCATCATTGAAGTGCAGGGGACGGCAGAAGGCGAGCCGTTCACCCATGAAGAGCTACTCACCTTGTTGGCGCTGGCCCGAGGGGGAATCGAATCCATTGTAGCGACGCAGAAGGCGGCGCTGGCAAACTGATTTTTAAGGCGACTGATGAGTCGCCTTTTTTTTGTCTGTAGAAAAGTAAGATGAGGAGCGAAGGCATGAAACCATATCAGCGCCAGTTTATTGAATTTGCGCTTAGCAAGCAGGTGTTAAAGTTTGGCGAGTTTACGCTGAAATCCGGGCGCAAAAGCCCCTATTTCTTCAACGCCGGGCTGTTTAATACCGGGCGCGACCTGGCACTGTTAGGCCGTTTTTACGCTGAAGCATTGGTGGATTCTGGCATTGAGTTCGATCTGCTGTTTGGCCCTGCTTACAAAGGGATCCCGATTGCGACCACTACCGCCGTGGCGCTGGCGGAGCATCATGACCTTGACCTGCCGTACTGCTTTAACCGCAAAGAGGCAAAAGACCACGGTGAAGGCGGCAATCTGGTTGGTAGCGCGTTACAAGGACGCGTAATGCTGGTAGATGATGTGATCACCGCCGGAACGGCGATTCGCGAATCGATGGAGATTATTCAGGCTAATGGCGCGACGCTTGCTGGCGTATTGATTTCGCTTGATCGTCAGGAACGGGGGCGCGGCGAGATTTCGGCGATTCAGGAAGTTGAGCGTGATTACAACTGCAAAGTGATCTCTATCATCACCCTGAAAGATCTGATTGCCTATCTGGAAGAGAAGCCGGAAATGGCGGAACATCTGGCGGCGGTTAAGGCCTATCGCGAAGAGTTTGGCGTTTAAAGAAACTCGCCGGATGAAAAGTCATCCGGCGTCATATTACTGCAACTGCGCGGCAATTAGCGGCCAGCGGGCGTCAAAATCATCCGTCGGGCGGTATTTAAATTCGCTGCGGACAAAACGTGACAGCATACCTTCACAGAAGGCCAGGATCTGGCTTGCCAGCAGGGTTTCATCGGTGGTGTAACCTTCACCCTCACGCATTCTCTTTTCACGCAATACCTGACGCAGCTGCGCTTCAATACGCTCGAACAGCTGGTTGATACGCCCTTGCAGGCGATCCTGTTCAAACATCAGCGCATGACCAGTGAGGATGCGGGTCAGGCCAGGATTACGCTCACCAAAACCGAGAAGCAGCAACACAATCAGACGCAGGCGCGCTGTGGTGTCTTTCTCATCTTTCAGAATCAGGTTGATGCGAGTAATCAGGCTATCTTCGATAAACTCAATCAGGCTATCGAACATGCGGGTCTTACTGGGGAAGTGGCGATACAGTGCCGCTTCGGAAACGCCGACAGAGGCGGCCAGTTTTGCCGTCGTGATACGTTGGCTTCCATCGCTGGATTCCAGCATCAGCGCCAGAGACTGAAGTATTTCCTCGCGACGGTTCCTTTTCGCAGTTTGTTTTTCTGCCATGTTACAAAATACCCCTGAAAATAAGCACTTGCCAGGCGGCACCCACGCTATGACCGCAAACGAAATGTTTGCGGCTATGTTATGACGTTATTCGGATGCGTATGTGTTACTGACGACCAGAGTGACCAAAGCCGCCTTCACCGCGGTCGGTGGCGTCGAAATCTTCCACCAGATTAAATTCAGCCTGTACTACCGGAACAAAAATCATCTGGGCGATGCGTTCGCCAGGTTGAATGGTGAAGCTGTCCTGACCACGGTTCCAAACGGAAATCATCAACTGGCCCTGATAGTCAGAATCGATCAATCCTACCAGGTTACCAAGCACGATACCGTGCTTATGTCCCAATCCGGAGCGCGGCAGCATCATTGCCGCCAGTGAAGGATCGGCAATATGAATCGCCAGCCCGGTCGGAACCAGCGTAGTGTCACCCGGAGCCAGTTCTACGGCGTCGTCGAGACAGGCACGCAGGTCAAGTCCGGCAGAGCCAGAGGTGGCATAAGTCGGGAGCGGAAATTCCTTCCCAACGCGCGGGTCCAGAATCTTAACGTCGATTTTTTTCATCATAACGGGTCACGATCTCGTCGAGTAATAATTGGCCAAGGAGCTCTTTGCGCTCAAGCGGTAAGACTTTATCTCCGTCCTGCCAGAAAAGGTGTAATGCGTTGTTGTCGCTGTTAAATCCTTGAGTTGGCTGGGAAACATCGTTCGCGCAGATCAGATCAAGGTTTTTACGGATACGTTTTTGCCGGGCGTATTCTTCCACATTATTTGTTTCGGCGGCAAATCCAACGACGTAGGGTCGATGGTCTTTTAGTGCGGCAACGCCTGCGACGATATCGGGGTTTTTAACCATTTTTATTGTTAATTCATCACCCTGCGTGGCCTGCTTTTTGATTTTTTCTGGGGCCACGGTAGCTGCGCGATAATCCGCCACGGCGGCGCAACCGATAAAAATATTTTGCTGCTGTACAGAAGCATTCACGGCGGCTTCCATTTCCAGCGCGGTCATCACATCAACACGTTTAACAAACGGTGGCGTCGGTAGTGAAACTGGACCTGATACCAGCGTGACGTTCGCGCCACGACGGGCAGCGGCGGCGGCGATAGCAAAACCCATCTTGCCGGAGCTGTGATTAGAGATATAACGCACCGGATCGAGCGGTTCACGCGTCGGACCGGCGGTAATCATAATGTTCAGATGTTTCAGGTCGTTGACGGGCGAAAAATGCGCCACCGCCATATCCACAATGGTTAACGGATCGAGCATTCGCCCAGGACCGATATCACCACAAGCCTGACTGCCACTGTCTGGCCCCCAGATGAGCAAACCACGGGAAGCAAGCACCTCTAAATTATGCTGCGTGGCAGCGGCACGGTACATCTGCTGGTTCATGGCGGGGAGCACGGCTACAGGCGCAGGTGTAGCCAGACAAATCGTCGATACCAGGTCATTCGCCATTCCGGCAGCAACACGGGCAATCAAATCTGCCGTGGCAGGGGCGAGAATCACTAAATCAGCCCATTTACCCAGCTCAATATGGCCCATAGCGGCTTCGGCTGCCGGGTCCAGCAAACTGTCGGAAACGGGATAACCAGAAACCGCCTGCAAGCTAAGTGGGGTGATAAAGGCTTTTGCCGCTTCGGTCATGGCTACGCGGACGTCGGCCCCGCGATCGCGCAAACGACGCACCAGTTCAGGGGTTTTATAGGCAGCAATACCGCCGCTAACGCCGAGAACGATTTTTTTACCGGCCAGGCTCATGTTGATTTTTCCTGTAGGGTGACACCAGAAGTTGGCGATTTTATCACAATACTTTTGTTGTCGTGCCTTCACCTGAGATTCACTTTGCGAGGCGCTTTCCAGGATTGAAAACTGGCCGTCGATTTAACGGAACGGCTATGACAGGATGCGAGCACCACAAAGGAGGTGAAGGTGAAAAACAATGCACAGCTGTTGATGCCGCGCGAAAAAATGCTGAAGTTTGGTATTAGCGCCTTAACGGATGTCGAGCTGCTGGCGTTATTTCTGCGTACCGGAACGCGCGGTAAAGATGTATTAACCCTGGCAAAAGAGATGCTGGAGAATTTCGGCTCTCTTTATGGCTTGTTAACCTCTGAATATGAACAATTTAGTGGCGTTCATGGAATTGGCGTAGCGAAATTTGCCCAGTTAAAGGGGATTGCTGAACTGGCGCGGCGTTACTACAACGTGCGGATGCGTGAAGAAAGCCCTTTACTCAGCCCGGAGATGACGCGGGAATTTTTACAAAGCCAGCTCACGGGTGAGGAGCGGGAGATCTTTATGGTGATCTTTCTCGACTCACAACACCGGGTTATAACGCATAGCCGTCTTTTTTCCGGCACGCTAAACCATGTTGAAGTCCATCCTCGGGAAATTATCCGCGAAGCGATAAAAATAAACGCCTCGGCGCTGATCCTTGCACATAATCACCCTTCGGGTTGTGCTGAACCCAGTAAAGCGGATAAACTCATTACTGAACGGATAATAAAGAGTTGTCAGTTCATGGATTTACGCGTGCTCGACCATATCGTGATTGGGCGTGGAGAGTATGTTTCTTTTGCCGAACGCGGCTGGATTTAACCCGCTATGCGCGATCCTTCGGGATCTTTGTCTGTTCGGGACTTGAGCACATCGCTGAGTCAGCGTATACTACGCCACCTTTGAGAATCTCGGGTTTGGCATTTGGGCCTGGCAATCGAGAGTTCACATAGAACTGCGATGACCGGGCTGTAAAGCCTGACGAGGCGCCAATACCCCATACGAAGCTCGAGCTAATTTGATTTTTGGAGAATAGACATGTCCCGAGTCTGCCAAGTTACTGGCAAGCGTCCGGTGACCGGTAACAACCGTTCCCACGCACTGAACGCGACTAAACGCCGTTTCCTGCCGAACCTGCACTCTCACCGTTTCTGGGTTGAGAGCGAGAAGCGTTTTGTCACCCTGCGCGTATCTGCTAAAGGTATGCGTGTAATCGATAAAAAAGGCATCGATACAGTTCTGGCTGAACTGCGTGCCCGTGGCGAAAAGTACTAAGTACTTAGAGGAAATAAATCATGGCTAAAGGTATTCGTGAGAAAATCAAGCTGGTTTCTTCTGCTGGTACTGGTCACTTCTATACCACTACGAAGAACAAACGTACTAAGCCGGAAAAACTGGAACTGAAAAAATTCGATCCAGTTGTTCGCCAGCACGTGATCTACAAAGAAGCGAAAATCAAATAATTCTCGCTTTGATGTAACGAAAAACCTCGCTCCGGCGGGGTTTTTTGTTATCTGCTTGCCCCCATATTGATTGCATCTGTTCATTCCTGGAGATGCTATGCCTGAATTACCCGAAGTTGAAACCAGCCGTCGCGGCATAGAACCGCATCTCGTTGGTGCAACCATTCTTCATGCGGTGGTGCGCAACGGACGCTTGCGCTGGCCGGTTTCAGAAGAGATCTACCGTTTAAGCGACCAACCAGTGCTTAGCGTGCAGCGGCGGGCTAAATATCTGCTGCTGGAGCTGCCTGAGGGCTGGATTATCATTCATTTGGGGATGTCTGGCAGCCTGCGCATCCTTCCAGAAGAACTTCCCCCTGAAAAGCATGACCATGTGGATTTGGTGATGAGCAACGGTAAAGTGCTGCGCTACACCGATCCGCGCCGCTTTGGTGCCTGGCTGTGGACCAAAGAGCTGGAAGGGCACAACGTGCTGGCTCATCTTGGACCGGAGCCGCTTAGCGACGATTTCAATGGTGAGTATCTGCATCAGAAGTGCGCGAAGAAAAAAACGGCGATTAAACCGTGGCTGATGGATAACAAGCTGGTGGTAGGGGTAGGGAATATCTATGCCAGCGAATCACTGTTTGCGGCGGGGATCCATCCGGATCGGCTGGCGTCATCACTGTCGCTGGCAGAGTGTGAATTGTTAGCTCGGGTGATTAAAGCGGTGTTGCTGCGTTCGATTGAGCAGGGTGGTACAACGCTGAAAGATTTTCTGCAAAGTGATGGTAAACCGGGCTATTTCGCGCAGGAATTGCAGGTTTACGGGCGAAAAGGCGAGCCGTGTCGGGTGTGCGGTACGCCGATTGTGGCGACTAAACATGCGCAGCGGGCAACGTTTTATTGTCGGCAGTGCCAGAAGTAATTCATGCGCGCCGGATGGCATACCATCCGGCATAAACGCTACGCTAACTTCGCCATCAGCGCCTGATGGACATTCTCCGGTAGGAAATGGGTGACATCGCCCTGATGGCGCGCCACCTCTTTCACCAACGATGAAGAGATAAACGACCACTCTTTCGACGGCATCAGAAACACACTTTCCAGTTCCGGCATTAAGTGGCGATTCATATGCGCCAGCTGCATTTCATATTCAAAATCCGCCACCGCACGCAGGCCACGAATCAGCACCGTAGCGTGTTGATTACGGGCGAAGTTCGCCATCAAATCACTAAACCCGACCACTTCCACGTTCCCCAGATGCGCGGTTGCCTGCTGTGCCAGCTCCACACGCTCTTCCAGGGTAAACATCGGTTTTTTACTGGGGCTGGCGGCAATCGCCAGAATAACGTGATCGAACATTTGCGTGGCGCGCGTCACGATATCGATATGACCATTGGTAATGGGATCGAAAGTACCCGGATAAATCGCCCGTTTTTGCATAACAACCTCAATGCGTTTTCGGTGGCAGGTAAGGTTCCAGCAGTTGAAGCAGACGCTGTAGCGCGCCCTGGTTTTGATACAGTACTTCAACGGCATGACGGCCATAGAAACTACGGTAATCGGCGTCGGTGAGTAAAGAGGAAACCTCTTTTGCAAGCGACGTGGCATCGGTAACGGTAATCAGCCCGCTTGCCTGCTCCAGCCGCGCGCAAATGTCTTTAAAGTTAAAAGTATGCGGACCCATCAATACCGGAATAGCGTGTGCGGCAGCTTCCAGCGGATTATGCCCACCACGTTCAACCAGTGAACCGCCAACAAAGGCGAGATCGGCAATGCCGTACAGTAACATCAACTCGCCCATCGTATCGCCCACCACAACCTGCGTGCTGGTGGAGGGGACTTCCCCTGAAGAGCGTGTGATATAGCTTAGTCCAGCCTGGCGGACAAGATTAATCGCATCCGGGAAGCGTTCTGGATGACGGGGTACCAGGATGAGCAATAAATTCGGGAATTGCTGTAACAATGCCTGATGTGCGGCGATCACCACACTCTCTTCGCCTTCGTGAGTGCTGGTGGCAATCCATACCGGGCGGTGTGGTGCCCACTGGCGGCGCAGCGTCACGGCTTTAGCAGCCAACTGCGGCGTTACAGAAATATCGAATTTCAGGCTACCGGTAACGGTTACCTGGTTATTTTTTGCGCCCAGCGCCACAAAACGTGCACCATCTTCTTCATTTTGGGCGGCAATCAGCGTAATACGACGCAGCAAGCGACGGACGAATTTACCCAGTTTGGCATAACCTGCGGCCGAGCGGGCAGAGAGTCGCGCGTTAGCGATCACCAGCGGAATTTTACGTTTATGTAGCGCCGCAATCAGGTTAGGCCATAGTTCGGTTTCCATAATCAACACCAGTTTAGGGTCGACTTTATTCAGGAAACGGTTGAGCGCATCGGGCAGGTCATACGGCAGATAAACGTGCTGAACATCCTTCCCGAAAGCCGATTGTACGCGCTCCGAACCGGTTGGCGTCATGGTTGTAACGGTAATCGGTAAATCAGGATAACGATGACGCAGCGCGCGCACCAACGGGATCGCCGCCAGAGTTTCACCGACGGAGACGGAGTGCAGCATAATGCCGCCTGGTTTTAGCGGATGGCGGTAAAAACCGTAACGTTCACCCCAGCGTTTTCGATAGGCCGGAGCCTTACGTCCGCGCACCCAGAGCCGTATCCAGATCAGCGGCTGAATAAGGTAGAGAAGGGCGGTGTAAAGCAATTCGAGCATAGTAAATAGCTGACTTATGGATGTGCTGGGGATTCTATGTATTTAGCTGTGGCTTTACCATTACTTTTCCCGTTTTTGACTTAAATAGCAATTTACCCGCCAATTCTTGCTGAACATCTATACTTTTTTTGTATTTTTATGCGATTCATTGATTTCTGCTGTACGTGCAGGAAGGAATCGCAGAGCAACAGTGAAAGAATATGGTTGCTAATGATTTTATTTGATTGATTTCTTTATTGAAAATCAACAATGTGCTTAAAAATCATTCGGGTCGGATTGCCGCGAAAGAAGTGATACACTAGCGCGTCAATATCAGTGCGGTATCAGTATTCAGGTAGCTGTTGAGCCTGGGGCGGTAGCGTGCTTTTTCTGCTTCACCTTAATCGGATAATCTCAACAAAAAGAGTTACTTGTGGATAAGCCATTTCGAAGAATTTTGCTCATTAAGATGCGTTTTCATGGGGATATGTTATTAACTACTCCCGTCATTAGTTCGCTGAAAAAAAATTACCCTGACGCAAAAATCGATGTGCTGCTTTATCAGGACACCATCCCGATCCTGTCTGAAAATCCAGAGATTAACGCGCTCTACGGCATAAAAAATAAAAAAGCAAAAGCCTCAGAAAAAATTGCCAACTTTTTTCATCTCATCAAGGTATTACGTGCCAATAAGTATGACCTTATCGTCAATCTTACCGATCAATGGATGGTTGCTATACTGGTTCGCTTATTAAATGCCCGTGTGAAAATTTCCCAGGATTATCATCATCGGCAGTCTGCTTTTTGGCGTAAAAGTTTCACCCATTTGGTGCCGTTGCAGGGTGGAAATGTGGTGGAAAGTAACTTATCCGTGCTGACACCATTGGGACTTGATTCGTTGGTGAAGCAGACAACCATGAGTTACCCGCCTGCAAGCTGGAAACGTATGCGTCGCGAACTTGATCACGCTGGTGTTGGACAAAATTATGTGGTTATCCAACCTACGGCGCGGCAAATCTTCAAATGCTGGGACAACGCCAAGTTTTCCGCTGTGATTGATGCCTTACATGCTCGTGGTTATGAAGTCGTTCTGACGTCCGGCCCAGATAAAGACGATCTGGCCTGCGTCAATGAAATTGCGCAGGGATGCCAGACGCCACCAGTAACGGCGCTGGCTGGAAAGGTGACCTTCCCGGAACTTGGTGCGTTAATCGATCATGCGCAGCTATTTATTGGCGTTGATTCCGCACCGGCGCATATTGCCGCAGCAGTTAATACGCCGCTGATATCGCTGTTTGGTGCGACAGACCATATTTTCTGGCGTCCCTGGTCAAATAACATGATTCAATTCTGGGCGGGAGATTACCGGGAAATGCCAACGCGCGATCAGCGTGACCGAAATGAGATGTATCTTTCGGTTATTCCGGCGGCAGATGTCATTGCTGCTATCGATAAATTACTGCCCTCCTCCACGACAGGTACGTCGTTATGATCGTTGCTTTTTGTTTATATAAATATTTTCCCTTTGGCGGTTTGCAGCGCGATTTTATGCGTATTGCTCAGACAGTCGCCGCCCGAGGTCATCATGTTCGGGTTTATACCCAGTCGTGGGAAGGCGAATGCCCTGATGTATTTGAACTGATCAAAGTACCGGTTAAATCGCATACCAATCACGGGCGCAATGCGGAGTATTTTGCCTGGGTGCAAAAACATTTACGCGAACATCCCGTCGATAAAGTCGTTGGATTCAACAAAATGCCGGGGCTGGACGTTTATTATGCCGCTGATGTTTGTTATGCCGAGAAAGTAGCGCAGGAGAAAGGCTTTTTCTATCGCCTGACGTCACGTTATCGCCATTATGCCGCCTTTGAGCGGGCAACCTTCGAACAGGGTAAGCCGACACAGCTGCTGATGCTGACAGATAAGCAAATCGCCGATTTCCAGAAACATTATCAGACTGAAGCGGAGCGTTTTCATATTCTGCCACCGGGGATTTATCCTGATCGTAAATATAGCCAGCAGCCAGCCAATAGCCGTGAAATCTTCCGTAAGAAGAATGGAATAACCGAACAACAATATTTATTGTTGCAGGTCGGTTCAGACTTCACGCGTAAAGGTGTCGATCGTTCCATTGAAGCACTTGCTTCGTTACCGGATTCGCTGCGCCACAACACATTGCTATATGTTGTTGGGCAGGATAAACCGCGAAAATTTGAGGCACTGGCAGAAAAACGCGGCGTGCGCAGTAATGTTCACTTCTTCTCGGGGCGCAACGATGTCTCGGAATTAATGGCGGCGGCGGATTTATTACTGCATCCTGCCTACCAGGAAGCGGCGGGAATTGTGCTGCTGGAAGCGATTACTGCAGGATTACCGGTACTAACAACAGCCGTTTGTGGCTATGCGCATTATATTGTCGAGGCCAATTGCGGCGAGGCTATTGTTGAGCCATTCCGCCAGGAAACATTGAATGAGATTTTACGCAAAGCGTTAACGCAATCTTCATTGCGCCAGGCCTGGGCGGAAAATGCGCGACATTATGCTGATACACAAGATTTATACAGTCTGCCAGAGAAAGCGGCGGATATCATAACGGGTGGTCTGGATGGTTGAACTTAAAGAGCCGTTTGCCACGTTATGGCGCGGCAAAGATCCTTTTGAGGAAGTTAAAACCTTGCAGGGTGAGGTATTTCGTGAACTGGAAACTCGCCGTACTCTGCGCTTTGAAATGGCGGGCAAAAGCTATTTTCTCAAATGGCATCGCGGCACGACCCTGAAAGAGATAATCAAAAATTTACTCTCATTGCGGATGCCAGTATTAGGCGCTGACCGCGAATGGAATGCGATTCATCGACTGCGGGATGTCGGCGTTGATACTATGTATGGGGTGGCATTTGGCGAAAAAGGCATGAATCCGCTGACCAGAACTTCATTTATTATTACCGAAGATCTGACACCAACCATAAGTCTGGAAGATTACTGTGCTGACTGGGCGACTAACCCTCCAGATGTTCGCGTAAAGCGTATGCTTATTAAGCGTGTCGCGACGATGGTGCGCGATATGCATGCTGCGGGCATTAACCACCGTGACTGTTATATCTGTCATTTCCTGCTGCACTTGCCTTTTTCCGGTAAGGAAGAGGAGTTAAAAATTTCGGTAATTGACCTGCACCGGGCGCAGCTTCGCACGCGCGTTCCACGTCGTTGGCGGGATAAAGATCTTATTGGGCTTTATTTTTCTTCGATGAATATCGACCTGACTCAGCGGGATATCTGGCGGTTTATGAAAGTGTATTTTGCCGCCCCGCTTAAAGACATTCTCAAGCAGGAACAAGGACTGCTGTCGCAAGCAGAAGCAAAAGCCACAAAAATCAGGGAAAGAACGATTCGAAAATCGTTGTAATTTCCGGAGAGAAATATGAGTGCCCACTATTTTAATCCACAAGAGATGATCACTAAGACAATCATCTTCGATGAAAGGCCAGCGGCGTCAGTGGCATCATCATTCCATGTTGCTTATGGCATTGATAAAAACTTTCTTTTTGGTTGTGGTGTTTCAATCACGTCAGTTTTGTTACATAACAACGACGTGAGTTTTGTTTTCCACGTTTTTATTGATGATATCCCTGAAGCCGATATCCAGCGTTTAGCCCAATTGGCGAAAAGCTATCGTACCTGTATCCAGATCCATCTGGTAAATTGTGAACGGCTTAAGGCATTACCGACGACCAAAAATTGGTCTATTGCCATGTATTTCCGTTTTGTAATTGCAGATTACTTTATTGATCAACAAGATAAGGTTCTTTACCTGGATGCTGATATCGCCTGTCAGGGAAACTTAAAGCCGCTGATAACAATGGATCTTGCCAATAACATTGCTGCTGTTGTTACTGAACGCGATGCTAACTGGTGGTCGTTACGGGGTCAAAGTCTGCAGTGTAATGAACTTGAAAAGGGTTACTTTAATTCAGGTGTCCTGTTAATTAATACACTAGCGTGGGCGCAGGAGTCCGTTTCTGCTAAAGCGATGTCGATGCTTGCTGATAAAGCCGTCGTTTCCCGTTTAACCTATATGGATCAAGATATACTTAATCTTATCCTGTCAGGGAAAGTTAAATTCATTGATGCTAAATACAATACGCAATTTAGTTTAAATTATGAATTAAAAAAATCATTTGTTTGTCCAATTAATGATGAAACCGTATTAATTCATTATGTCGGCCCGACAAAACCCTGGCATTACTGGGCCGGTTATCCAAGTGCGCGACCTTTTATCAAAGCCAAAGAGGCATCGCCCTGGAAAAATGAACCGTTAATGCGGCCAGTTAACTCAAACTATGCTCGTTATTGCGCCAAGCATAATTTTAAACAAAATAAACCAATTAACGGGATAATGAATTATATTTATTATTT
>OODS01000237.1_pt1 | contig 47306 bp, 49 predicted proteins | sample 1671531 | NCBI WGS metagenome assembly OODS01 (sample SAMN06348166, study PRJEB24527) | human gut metagenome | biome: human gut; feature: ankylosing spondylitis patient; material: feces | host: Homo sapiens | place: China | collected 2015-10 | reverse complement strand
GATGCCGGTTACCCGCGACAAGACGGAAAGACCCCATGGAGCTTTACTGTAGCCTAATATTGGGTTTCGATGTTGCATGCACAGGATAGATGGGACACAGGGAAGTGATCGCTTTGGCGGTCATGGAGTGGCCGTTGGGATACCATCCTTGCGATATTGGAATTCTAACCTGCGCCTTTGAATCAAGGCGGGGGACATTGTTAGGTGGGCAGTTTGACTGGGGCGGTCGCCTCCTAAAGAGTAACGGAGGCGTTCAAAGGTTCGCTCAGCTTGAACGGAAATCAAGCAAAAGAGTGCAAACGCAGAAGCGAGCCTAACTGCGAGACTGACGGGTCGAGCAGTAACGAAAGTTGGAGTTAGTGATCCGGTGGTATGTGAGTGGAAATGCCATCGCTCAACGGATAAAAGTTACCCTGGGGATAACAGGCTGATCTCCCCCAAGAGTCCACATCGACGGGGAGGTTTGGCACCTCGATGTCGGCTCATCGCATCCTGGGGCTGAATTCGGTCCCAAGGGTTTGGCTGTTCGCCAATTAAAGCGGCACGCGAGCTGGGTTCAGAACGTCGTGAGACAGTTCGGTCCCTATCTGTTGCGGGCGTAAGAGATTTGAAGGGAGCTGTCCTTAGTACGAGAGGACCGGGATGGACGTACCTCTGGTGCACCAGTTGTCCTGCCAAGGGCATAGCTGGGTAGCTATGTACGGACGAGATAAACGCTGAAAGCATCTAAGCGTGAAACTCCCCCTAAGATGAGATCTCTCATCCTTCAAGGAGTAAGGACCCAGAAAGACGATCTGGTTGATAGGCCGAAGGTGGAAGCGCAGTAATGTGTGCAGCTGATCGGTACTAATAGTCCGAGGGCTTGACCTACGAATGAAGCAGGCAAGGCCTTGAGAGGAGCTTTGAAGTTACATTGTTCGGTTTTGAAGGTTCGATTTGAAGACATGCACCTTTAGCTCGGGTGGTACTAACGCCCGCAGGCGTTGTATCGCGGGCAACCGCGGAGCGGCACTTAGCCTGTGATTGAGCACGTAGTGCGAGCAGGAGGAGCAGACAGAAAGATAAGCGCAATGAGCGAAAGAACATGCACCTTTAGCTCAGCTGGTAGAGCACCTGACTCTTAATCAGGGTGTCCAGGGTTCGAGTCCCTGAAGGTGTACCATCCCGCTGGATGGGAGCACCATCCAGTGGGGACCCCACGACGCAAGGCATGGCCCGTTGGTCAAGTGGTTAAGACAGCGGCCTCTCACGCCGTTAACATCGGTTCGAATCCGGTACGGGTCACCATCCCAAAAAAGCGATGCTTTTTCGGGAACCCTTGAGGACAAAAAATCCTCGGGCGAAATGAATTCGCCCTGCGGCAAGGTTTTGCTGTGCAAAACGCTTGAACGTGCCACTCGGCACGACTTGACAATTGGATAAAGGTTTGTTACTGTATAAGACAGTTGCAATACAGCAGTTGGTGCTGATTAGGGCGAGGGTCCACCCGTTCCCATCCCGAACACGGAAGTTAAGCTCGCTTCTGCCGACAATACTTGGCTGGAGACGGCCCGGAAAGATAGGTAGCGCCAACATGGAGAGAAGCCACTCAAGAGAGTGGCTTCTTTATCCGCGACAATACGTTACAATACCCCTATCAAGAGAGATAGGAGTATTTTTATTATGGAACATTTATATGACTGACAAGATGGTCGAAGCCTATTTGAAAGCACTTGAAAACGAAGAGCGCGCCGCGGCGACGATCGAGAAGTACCGCCGCGCGCTGCTAAGCTTTGCCGCATTTTTGAGCGGCGCAGCGGTCACGCGAGAGATGATCCGCCTTTGGAAAGACGATCTGCGCGCAAGTAACTACGCACCGTCGACCATTAACGCTTGTTTGGCGGCACTGAATGGCTTTTTCTGCTTCTGTGGCTGGACAGACTGCCGAGCACGGTTCTTAAAAATTCAGCGCCGCCTGTTTTGCGACAGCAGGCAGGAGCTAACGCGAGGTGCAGTAGATCACGGTTGAGGCCGCGAAGAACGGCAAAACAGAAATTGCGCTCAAAGGCAAAATCCGCACGATCCTATCGCGCCTATCAGGGCAAGTAAATCCAACTGAAAAAAGCGGCGGTTCATCAGAACCGCTGCTTTTTTGCGCCGCATTGACAAGCGCTCCCGCCCTCGGTATACTATGACCAAAAGCAAGACGGCAGTCAAAAATGCAGACGAGTTTGAGAGATTAAACTCGAAAAGGGGAGAGCAAATGAAGTATCTTGGAAAGCCTGCGGGCATGTGGGCGCTGTTTGCCGGATCGTTTGAAAAGCACCTGACGGTCGAATTCGACCTGACCGCGGAGCAGGCGAAGGACGTTGCGGCGCGTGCCAAAAAGAAATATCGCGAGATCATCGCGAAGCTGCCGGAATTTGACAAGCGCGACCGCTTCGAAATGAACATCGTCAACTGCGCGATGCTCGCCGCGTTTATCCTGTGCATGCCGCAGCGGCCGGACATCAAAACGCTGACGGACTACTACGCTGCGGCGATGATGACGCCTACGATGAAGGCTTTCTGCCGCGCGAGCGGAAAGAAAAAGTTCACGCCCAAGGACATCGAGGGCATGAAGGCGACGGCGAAGCTGCGCGCGGGCGACCGCAACCCCTATTCGTGGAACATGTACTTTTTCGAGTACGAGGACGGCAGCGGCTACGAGGCGCGCTTCACGACCTGCGGCATCTGCACGCTGATGCAGGTGTTGGGGCTCTACGATCTGACGCCCGCGCTGTGCCATCTCGACTACACGATGAGCGACGCGGGCGGCGCGTCGGATTTCGTGCGCGAGTACACGCTCGCCTCCGGCGGCCCCTACTGCGACTGCGGGTATCACAAAAAGCAGTGAAAAAAACAAAAAGGATGCGTCTTTCGATGCATCCTTTTTCCTTTCTGTAGGGGACTCAATCTTCGTTGTAGGCATCCGAGGCCTTGATGCGCTGGTACATGTCCTGCATCTGGCGGTCGATCTCAGCGATCTTGCCCGCGCATTCGAACATCTCCTCGTTGATGCCCTCGGGCAGCTTCGTTTTGTCGACCTTGTAGCGGATATCGTGCTCAAGGCTTGCCCAGAAGTCCATGGCGATCGTGCGCAGCTGGATCTCCGCCACGACGTATTCCGTCCGGTCGGAGAGGTAGACGGGCACCTTGATGTCCATGTGCAGCGAGCGGTAGCCGTTGTAGTTCGGCGTCTGGATGTAGTCCTGCTTTTTGACGATCTCCACATCCGTCTGCCGCGCCAGCATCTCGCCCACGCGGTAGACATCGTCGATGTAGCTGCAAACGACGCGCACGCCCGCGATGTCGTTGATGTTTTTTCGCGCGGACTCGATCGAGAGCGGCAGGCCACGCTTGATGAGCTTGGCGACGATGCTCGATTGCGATTTGACGCGCCCGTCGATGTGATGAATGGGATTGCGTGCATAAAGAACATTGAATTCACTGTTGAGAATATTGAATTTCAATGTGAGCTGCCGAACCGCCGCGTCATAGAGATTCTGCATGACAAGAAAGTCATGCGGATCCTCGCAGAGTGCGGCGCCGTTCCCCGTTCGATTCATTCTGAGCCTTCCTTTCCATCGGAAGCGTCAACGCCCGCCCGATGTGCTTTTGTTCCTTTCAGTATAGCAGACGATCACCGCCGCGCCAAGGGGAGAAATGTTGATTTTCCGCAAAAGTCTGCGCGAAAAAAGCAGCGGGCGGGAGAAACTACCAAGCGACGGGCAAAAGAACTTGCAATGCAGTGCAAGCCATTCTATAATTAACCTGAAAGGATATGCACAGCGTTCGGCACTTCCGCTCCGGTGGCAGAGCGAACGCGCGGAAGGTGCAGAAAAGAACAATGGATAAAAAAGGAAAACAGCAATTTCTTCTGGTCGCGTTCGGCGTGGCGCTCTATGCCGCGCTGATGAATCTCAACGAAGTCGCGGCGTTTCTCACGAGGCTCGCTACCCTCTTCACGCCGGTGATCATAGGGTTATTGATGGCGTTTGTCCTCAGTGTGCCGATGCAGGGCATCGCAGGACGTTTGACGCGCCTGATGCCAAAGGCAAAGGAAAAACACATTGACCTTCTCAGCCTGCTGCTGACGCTTTTGTGCGTGGTCATCGTCGTGGTACTGCTGTGCGTTCTGGCGCTGCCGCAGCTTGCCGCGTCGCTCAAGAGCATCGGCACACTGGTCAGGGAGAACTGGCCGGACTGGGCGCGCCTTCTCTCGGATCACGGCGTGGATACAAGCGAGCTCACCGATCGCATCGCCGCGCTCGATTGGAAAACGGTGCTGGAAAAGGCGCTCACCGGCGCCGGCGCGCTGATCGACTCGGTGGTGGATCTTGCCGGTACCACAGTCTCGGCGGTGGCCAACGTCACCTTTGCCATCGTCATCATGTTTTATGTGCTGCTCGACCGGCGCAGCCTTGCTAAACAGAGCCGCAGACTCCTCTACGCCAACCTGAGCGAGCGAAAGGCCGATCAGGTCTGCCGCATCGCGCGCCTGACGCACACCACCTACGCCCGTTTCCTGTCCGGGCAGTGCGTGGAGGTCGTGATCCTCGGCACGATGATCTTTCTCGCGTTCTCCCTGTGCGGCATTCCCTACGCGGGGCTGACCGCCGCGCTGACGGCGGCCTTCGCCTTTGTTCCCTACATCGGCGCGCTGGCCTCCTGCGCAATCGGCGTACTGCTGACGCTGCTTGCCCAGCCGGAGAAGGCGCTGCTGTGCCTGATCGTCTATCAGGCGGTGCAGTTCACGGAAAATCAGTTCATCTACCCGCATGTGGTTGGCAGCAGCGTGGGGCTTGCGCCGCTGTGGACGCTCCTTGCGGCATTGCTTGGCGGCAAGCTCTTCGGCCTTGTCGGTATTGTGTTTTTCATTCCCCTCACGGCGGTAGTACTCCAGCTCGTACATGAGCACACCGCACAGCAGCTTTCGGAAAAGAAACTCGACCGCGAGGATCTGATCGAATAACAAAAAAGGACGACAGCTAAAAATAGCTGTCGTCCTTTTTTGTGCGGTCACGACTGCGCCATGCGCTCGAGGAGCTGGAAGGCCTCTTCGAGCTTGGGGTCGATATGGTCGGTCTGCAAAGCCTCGCGCACGCAGCCTTCGATGTGCGCGCGCATGATCTGCTGGTTGGCGCTTTTGAGGAGCGACTGCGTGGCGAGAAGCTGGTTGGAGATGTCCACGCAGTAGCGGTCGTCGTCGATCATCTGCAAAATGCCGTCGAGCTGGCCGCGGGCAATTTTCAGCTTGCGGCGGACGGAATCACGATCGGCTCTCATGGCCTTAGCGGATGGAGACGGCCTGATAGCCCGCCTCATCGACCGCGGCCTTGAGCGCCGCGTCGGTTACGCTGCCGTCCACGCTGACGGTGGCGGACTTGCTCTCGAGATCGACCTTTGCCTCCTTCACGCCGGGGACGGCGGAAAGCGCCTGCTGAACGTGATTCACGCAATGCATGCAGGCCATGCCCTCAATGCTGATGACTTTTTCCATGTTTGTTTCTCCTTTTTCATTACTTGCCATAATTTCCTTGCTTGCTATCTCCACTCCGTGATCCGACGGAGAAGAAACCGTTTTCGGTGCTGCCTCCGTGTGCTTGGCCTTGAACCAGCGCAGGCGCAGCGCATTGCTCACCACAAACACCGAGCTGAAGCTCATCGCGAGCGCGCCGAGCATCGGGTTCATCTTGAGCTGGAAGGCGGGGTAGAACACGCCCGCCGCGATGGGAATGCCGATGGCGTTGTAGAAGAACGCCCAGAAGAGGTTTTCCTTGATGTTGCGGATGACCGCACGGCTCAACTGCACGGCGGTCGAGACGTCGAGAAGGTCACTGCGCATCAGCACAATATCCGCCGACTCGATGGCGACGTCCGTACCGGCACCGATGGCAATGCCGACGTCTGCGCGCGCAAGGGCGGGCGCATCGTTGATGCCGTCACCGACCATGGCGACCTTCTTGCCGCCCTCCTGTAAGCGGCGGATCTCGCGTTCCTTATCCTGCGGCAGCACCTCGGCCACGACGCGGTCCACGCCGACCTGACGGCGGATGGCCTCGGCGGTCTTGGCGTTGTCGCCCGTGAGCATGACGACTTCAATGCCCATGCTTGAGAGCTCGGCGATGGCCTGCGCGCTCGTGGGCTTGACGACATCGGCTACGGCGATGAGGCCGATGAGCTTGCCGTCCAGCGCAAAGTAGAGCGGCGTCTTGCCGTCCTCAGCCAGCGCTTCGCCTTGTGCGAGCAGCTCACTGTTTTCGATGCGGTTTGCTTCCATCATGCGGCGGTTGCCGGCAAGGCAGAGCTGGCCCTCGACCTCGCCGCGGATGCCCTGACCGGGGATCTGCTCAAATTTGTCGACGGACAGGAACGTGAGCGATTCCTTCTCCGCCTCGGCCACGATGGCCTCAGAAAGCGGATGCTCGGAGAGCTTTTCGAGCGACGCGGCGACGGAGAGAAGTTTGTCCCTGCCGATGCCGCCGTCGATGACGTCGGTGACGACGGGCTTGCCCTGCGTGATGGTGCCGGTCTTGTCGAGCACGACGGTGTTGACGCTGTGCGTCGTCTCAAGCGCTTCGGCAGACTTGATGAGGATGCCGTTCACCGCGCCGCGGCCCGTGCCGACCATGATGGCCGTCGGCGTGGCGAGACCCAGCGCGCAGGGGCAGCTGATGACGAGAACGGAAATACCGATGGACAGCGCAAACTCCACGCTGTGGCCCGTCAGCAGCCATGCTGCCGTCGCGATGACGGCGATCGTGATGACGACGGGGACGAACACGCCGCTGACCTTATCGGCGAGCTTGGCGATGGGCGCTTTGGAGCTCGTGGCCTCGTCCACAAGGCGTACGATCTGGGAAAGGGCGGTATCGTCGCCGACTTTGGTCGCGCGCATCTTGAAATAGCCGGATTTGTTGATGGTCGCGCCGATGACGCTGTCTCCCGCCTGCTTTTCGACGGGGATGCTCTCGCCCGTCAGCGCGGATTCGTCGACCGAAGACGTTCCCTCGAGCACGACGCCGTCGACGGGGACGCTCTCGCCCGCCTTGACGATCAGCATGTCGCCGAGTTGGACCTCCTCGACGGGGATGACGCTCTCGACGCCGTTGCGCTCGACCGTCGCGGTCTTGGGCGCAAGGTCCATGAGCTTTGTGATGGCATCAGAGGTCTTGCCCTTGGCGCGGGCCTCCATCGTCTTGCCCATGGTGATGAGCGTCAGGATCGTGCCTGCGGACTCGAAGTACAGCTCCATCATATAGGTGTGCACCGTGTCCATGTCCATTCTTCCAAAGCCGATGCCGATCTTATAGATGGCGTAGATGCCGTACACGATGGCGGCGCTGGAGCCCAGTGCGATCAGCGAATCCATGTTCGGCGAGCGCTGCCACAGCGTCTTGAAGCCGACGATATAGTACTGGCGGTTGATATAGACGATGGGCAGCAGCAGCAAAAACTGCGTGAATGCGAACGTCATCGCATTTTCCATGCCGAGGAAGCACGCGGGCAGCGGCCAGCCCATCATGTGGCCCATCGAGAGATAGAACAGCGGGATGGTGAAGATGAGCGAGAGGGCGAGACGCTTTTTCATGTCGCTGTACGCCCTCTGTGCGGCGCTGGCGCCGCCGGTCTCGGCAGTCTGCGCGGCGGGGGCGCTGCCGGGCTTTGCATGCAGAGACGCACCGTAGCCCGCCTTTTCGACCGCGGCGATGATCTGCTCGGACGAAAGCTGGGATTCGTCGTATTCGACGACCATGCTGTTTTTCAGCAGGTTGACCGCGACCTGCTGCGCGCCGGGCTGCTTGGCGACGGCCTTTTCCACGCGGCTGGAGCAGGCGGCGCAGCTCATGCCGGTCACGTCATAGGTTTCCTTTTTCAATTTGATTCCTCCTTCGGGGCAAATACAATACCCGTGTGGGGTATTTTTGATTTACCAACAGTATAGGTCGGAAATTGGCGGATTGTCAAGACCTCTTTTCGAGAAATTTCCGTTTGGGCGAAAGTTGCGGCGTTTCGGTCGGGAAAACTTACCGCCGCCGCGCCGCTGGACAGCTTGCATCCCTTATGATAAACTGACGGCATGAGTTTTATGATAAGCAGGTGAAAAATGAAGCAAAAACATATCTTGAAATGGCTTGGCATCTCACTGGGCGTGTACCTTTTATATGGGGTGCTGACAGCCATTCTCGTCCCGCTGCCGCAAAAAGAGGCGACAGGGGGGCTGTGGAGCCAGTATGAAGCCCGATTGAGCGAGGACACATCGCAGGAGCGCGTGAGGAGCATCGAGGATACGGACAGTGCGCTGCTCTGGCGCTTGCAGCTCATCGAGAGTGCGGAAAGGGAGGTCATCTTCTCGACCTTTGACCTGCGTGCGGACGGCAGCGGACAGGATTTGATGGCCGCGCTCTATGGCGCGGCGCAGCGCGGCGTGCGGGTGCGCGTCATCGTCGACGGGCTGAACGGTTTTCTGCATCTGCAAAACAGCGGCGTTCTCCGCGCCCTCGCGGCGGAGGAGAATGTGGAGGTGCGCTTTTATGATCCCATCGACCTGCTGCGCCCGTGGAAGCTCAACTACCGTCTGCACGACAAGTATCTGATCGCCGACGGGAGCAAATACATCCTCGGCGGAAGAAATTCGAACGATTTGTTCCTCGGCTCATATCAGGAGAACCAGAATATCGACCGCGACGTGCTCGTCGTGTCGGACGGGGGAGAGGGCAGCTCGGTCTCCCAGCTTTTGACGTATTTTGAAAGCGTCTGGTCGCAGCCGGAGAATCAGACCATCACAGGCAAGACGTCCTCGCAGACCGACGCGCTGCAGGAGCGCTACGCGGCGCTATGCGCGGTGCATGGAAAAGAGCTTGCCGCCGTCGACTGGGAGGTGGAGACCGCGGCGGTCACGCATGTGAGCCTTCTCAGCGGCTCGCCGCGCGCGGAGGCGAAAGCGCCTGAGCTGTGGGACGCGCTTGTCCGCCTGATGGCGCAGGGCGATGACATCCTGCTGCAAACGCCGTACATCATCTGCAACGACAAAATGTATAACGATTTGGAAGCACTTGCCGAGACGCGGCAGCTGCGCGTGCTGACGAATGCCGTTGAAAACGGCGCGAACCCGAGCGGCTGCTCGGACTACTTACGCGAAAAGCAAAATATTTTATCGCGCGGCGTCGACGTGTACGAGGTCGTCTGCGGCCAGTCGCTGCATACGAAGACAATTTTGATCGGAAACGATTTGAGCGTCGTCGGTTCATTCAACGCCGACATGCGCAGCGCATATCTCGACACGGAGCTGATGCTCGTCATCGAGAGCGAGGAGGTCAATGCCGCGCTGCGGCAGGAGAGCGTACAGTACATCGACCAGAGCCGCCTCGCCCTGCACGACGGCGGCACGGAACACGGCGCGCGGTTTGAAGAAATGACGCTGCCTTGGGCAAAGCGCGCGCTGTATACGATTCTGAGCGTTGTCCAGCGCCCGATCCGCCACCTGCTGTAACGAAAAGTGCGGCATAGCGGAAAATGAGGGAAAGGAATACAGATTTTGCCCGTATTTCCGTTTTTTCGCCTTGCAAAAAACGTTCGGGTTTGCTATGATAAAAAATACGTATGGATACGTTCCGCTTTTTGTGGAGACAGAGGATAAGAAAGGAAGATCGTTATGATTTACACGACCGAAGTGCAGCATATGTGCCCCGTTGCGAAGGGCGCATATCACGGTCCGGCCCCGATCCCCGAAGAGGGCAAGTGGGTCCAGGCCAAGCAGATCGCCGATATTTCCGGCTTCACCCACGGCATCGGCTGGTGCGCGCCCCAGCAGGGCGCCTGCAAGCTGACGCTCAACGTCAAGGAGGGCGTCATTCAGGAGGCTCTGATCGAGACCATCGGCTGCTCGGGCATGACCCATTCCGCTGCCATGGCTTCCGAGATCCTGATCGGCAAGACCATTCTCGAAGCGCTGAACACCGACCTTGTTTGCGACGCCATCAACACCGCCATGCGCGAGCTGTTCCTGCAGATCGTCTACGGCCGCACCCAGTCCGCCTTCTCTGAGGACGGCCTTGCTGTCGGCGCGTCCCTCGAGGACCTCGGCAAGGGCCTTCGCTCCCAGGTCGGCACGATGTTCGCCACCGCCGAAAAGGGCCCCCGTTACCTCGAGATGGCCGAGGGCTACTGCTCCCGCGTCGCGCTCAACAAGGAAAACGAGATCGTCGGCTACGAGTTTATCAACCTCGGCAAGATGATGGACTTCATCAAAAAGGGTATCGATGCGAACGAAGCGCTCGAAAAGGCCAAGGGTCACTATGGTCAGTGGGACAACGCTGCCAAGTACATCGACCCGCGTCAGGAATAAGGAAGGGAGGACGAAACAATGGCTTTATTTGAAAACTACGAGAGAAGAATCGACAAGATCAACGGCGTCCTCGCTCAGTACGGTATCTCTTCCGTCGAAGAGTGCCGCGAGATCTGCAAGGCCAAGGGCTTTGACCCGTATGAGATCGTCAAGGGCATCCAGCCCATCTGCTTTGAAAACGCCTGCTGGGCGTACACCGTCGGCGCGGCCATCGCCATCAAGTCCGGCGTGAAGTCCGCGGCCGAAGCCGCCAAGATGATCGGTGTGGGTCTTCAGTCCTTCTGCATCGACGGCTCCGTCGCCGAGGACCGCAAGGTCGGTCTGGGCCACGGCAACCTCGGTGCGATGCTGCTGTCCGACGAGTCGAAGTGCTTTGCATTCCTCGCCGGTCACGAGTCCTTCGCCGCCGCTGAGGGCGCGATCGGCATCGTCCGCAACGCCAACAAGGCCCGCAAGGAGCCCCTGCGCGTCATTCTGAACGGTCTCGGCAAGGACGCCGCTCAGATCATCTCCCGCATCAACGGCTTCACCTATGTTCAGACCCAGTTCGACTACTTCACCGGCAAGCTGAACATCGTGCGCGAGATTCGCTACAGCGAGACCGAGCGCGCCGACGTTCGCTGCTACGGCGCTGACGACGTCCGCGAGGGCGTTGCCATCATGCATTCCGAGGGCGTGGACGTCTCCATCACCGGTAACTCCACCAACCCGACCCGCTTCCAGCACCCCGTCGCCGGCACCTACAAGAAAGAGTGCATTGAGCAGGGCAAGAAGTATTTCTCCGTCGCCTCCGGCGGCGGCACGGGCCGTACCCTGCACCCGGACAACATGGCCGCCGGCCCTGCCTCCTACGGCATGACCGATACCATGGGCCGCATGCATTCCGACGCACAGTTCGCCGGCTCATCCTCTGTGCCCGCGCACGTGGAAATGATGGGCTTCCTCGGCATGGGCAACAACCCGATGGTCGGCGCCACCGTCGCCGTGGCCGTCGCCGTCGCGGAGAGCCTGAAGTAAGAGGGAAAACCGCAGGGTTTGTCCTTCCAAGGTTCCAAAACCTGATTTTTCATCAAACATAGGCAGGAAGCACATCTTCCGCACGAAAATGCGGAAGATGTGCTTCCTGTTTTTGCGTTTTTGGAGGGAAAAACCGTGAAGAAAATCAGGATGTGCTTCCCGAATGAGAAGACGTTCAGGGAAGGGTTCGAAGAGTATATTTTGGACTGTAAGGCCCGCAATCTGCGGGATGGAACAATCAACCATTATCAGGAATCCATCAAGCAGATTTACAAGCGAATCACACCAGATACGCTGATCTCTTCGATGTGTCAGCAAACCATGGCAAACTTCTATATTTCACTGAGGGATGACCCTAGGCTGCTATGAGCAGGTCATGGGCGAACCGGGCAAGTGCCTTGTTATTGGCGGCGGGACATATGCGCACTTTCTGAAAAATGGCGTGGCGTTTGGCGCTTCCCGATTAGGTGTAGATTATCACATGCACGGTGCAAATGAGTACCTTGTGGCAGATGAGATCGTGCGAAGCGCGGAGCTGTTTGCGCTGACCATTGTTGCACTTTGCGGCGAACACGCTGAGCCGATGTAAAATACGGTTATGTAAATAACACCCGTCGGTATGATCCGATGGGTGTTATTATTTGTGCTGTGTTTTTTGACAGACGAATCGGATTCTTGCAAAAATGCCCAAAGATGTCAATAGAATCCGTTCGCCTGCGCAAGAATTTTATGGCGTGCGGACAGAAAAGACTCTTTCGTGCTGCGAGACGGCGACAGACAGCAGATCTCATGGCGATAATGACGAATTTCTGTCATTGGAGTGTTTTTCGTAGAAATACATCTGTCCGCTCCTTGCAATTTCCTGCACATAAAGATATAATAAAGGCCGTTAGTGAAAGCGCCTTTGCGGCCTGAGCAGAGAGAAGAGGATCGTAAGAGCGTTAGATTTTGAAAAGAAAGAAGATGCCCCTATGAATCCCTTTGTGAAGACCCTCAAAAAAATTGCCGCCGCGTATAACGGCGTCAGCCTGATTTTGCGCATCGCGATCGGCCTTGTCGTCGGCGTGATCCTGGCGCTGGTCTGTCCCGGCGCGACGTGGTTACGGGAGCTTGGCAACCTGTTTGTCGGCGCGCTCAAGGGCATTGCTCCCGTGCTGGTGTTCGTCATCGTGGCGAGCGCGCTGGCGCAGGGCACGTCCAAGCTCGACCGCCGCTTCGGTACGGTCGTGTGGCTCTATATGCTCACGACGTTCCTCGCCGCCATTTTAAGCGTTGTGACGAGCACGATCTTCCCGCAGACGCTGGTGTTTCCCGAGGCGGCCGAGGCGGAGGTCATCCCGCAGGGCCTCGGCGAGGTCATGCACACGCTGCTGGCTAATATCGTCTCGAACCCCATTTCCGCCATTATGAACGGCAATTACATCGGTATTCTGATGTGGGCCTGCCTCTTCGGCGTTGCGATGAAGAAGCTCGGTGCGGACTCCACAAAGGTCTTCCTGAGCAATGTGTCCGACGCGGTCTCGACCATCGTGCGCTGGATCATCAATTTGGCACCGTTCGGCATCATGGGCCTTGTGTTCACGAACGTTGTGAGCAACGGCCTTGCGATCTTCACCCAGTACGGCAAGCTCCTGCTGCTTTTGGTCGGCACGATGCTCTTCATGGCGCTTGTCATCAACCCCATCATCATTTTCATCTATCTGCGCTGCAATCCCTATCCGCTGGTGTTCCGCTGCCTGCGTGAAAGCGGCCTGACGGCGTTCTTCACCCGCTCTTCCGCGGCGAATATCCCCGTGAACATGGCGATGTGCGAAAAGCTCGGCTTGGACAAGGACTTCTACTCCGTCTCTATCCCCCTCGGCGCGACGATCAACATGGACGGCGCGGCCATCACCATCACCATCATGACGCTGGCCGCGGCCAATACGCTGGGTATGCAGGTCTCGCTGCCTGCGGCGATTTTGCTCTCGATCATGTCGGCCCTCGGCGCGTGCGGCGCTTCCGGCGTGGCGGGCGGCTCGCTGCTGCTGATCCCGATGGCGTGCTCGCTGTTCGGCATCTCGAACGACATCGCGATGCAGGTCGTCGGTGTCGGCTTCATCATCGGCGTCATTCAGGACTCTGTCGAGACCGCGCTCAACTCTGCGGGCGACGTCGAGTTCGCCGCGACGGCTGAGTATCACCAGTGGCTCAAGCAGGGCAAGCCCCTGCCGGAATTCCTCGGCGGCAAGAAGAAGTAAAGCGTCAGAATGTGAAAACAAATAAAAGTGCGCCGGCTCAACGAGCCGGCGCACTTTTTGCGCGGTGGTGCCGAACGATGGTCGGGAGGGACAACTTCGCGTTTACTTTGACCAATTTTGTATATTTATGACAGGTATCGAAGGCTGCTGCAAAGGAGACAAGCGCATGAAGCAAGCAGAACATCCGCCCGTGACCGCAGGGGCGAACAGTGCGGCAGAATACAGCCTTGCAATCATCGACCAGCTTGCGCGCATCGGCCGCACGTGCAGCAAAGAGGAGATGGACGAATTGGTCTACCGCCTGCTTGCCTTTGTCGGCGGGCACCTCCGCAGCGCGCGGGAGAACCTGCGCATGCTGACGCTGCTGGAAGAAAAGCAGAAGTCGCTCGAGCAGAATTTGCAGGCCGTGAAGCTTGAGCAGCAGATGCTCAAGGCGCTCTGCAAGGACAGCACGTCCGTTTATCGTGTGGACCTGATGAACGACCGGGCCGAGATCGTCAAGATCGAGGAGCACTCCAACTCCGCGGGCGACCTGCTCCCGCATGGGCAGGAGCTGTTTTCCTATGCCGAGGCGGTCGAGCATTACTATCACAAGTGCGTCCTTAAGGAGAGCGCACCGGACTTCCTGCAATTTTTGGACGCAGAAAATCTGATGCGCGAGCTCAGGACCAAGGACCGCGTCAGCCGCCGCTACCAGAGTGTGCCGAACGCCATCGGGAACATCTATTTCGAGGTGCGCGCCAATAGGGTGCAGCAGACGGAAACGAGCTTTCAAATCCTGCTGGACTTCCGCAGCGTGGATGAGATCGTGAAGGAGGAGCGTGAGCATCAGCACGCGCTGGAAACGGCGCTCACGGAGAGCCGGATGAGCTACGAGGTCATCTCGGCCATCAGCAAGATCTATTATACGATCTACCGTATCGATCTGCGCACGGGTTATTATGAAGAGGTTGCAAGCGAGCGGCAGATGCACCGTCTGACCGGACACAGCGGCAGAGCGAGCGTCCACATGAGTGAAATGGGCAAGCAGAGCATCGTTGCCGGAGTATCTGCCCTATGTTGAACCGTTTTTTGACCTTTCGACGCTCGCGGAGAGACTGCGGTACGAGGACTCCGTGATGCTCGAATACCCCGTGAGGGACGGCAACTGGCATCTTGCGCGCTTCATCGTGCAGACGCGCGGGAAAAATGGCGAGGCGGAGCAGGTGCTGTTCGCGATGCGCCTTTACAGCGAAGAAAAGCGCCGCGAAAAGGATCTGATGAGCGCGGCAGATGTGGCGCGCCGCGCGAACGAGGCAAAGTCCGAGTTCCTCTCGCGCATGTCGCACGATATCCGCACGCCGATGAACGTCATCATGGGCTTTACGAACATCGCCTTACAGCATGCGGACGAGCCGGGCAAGATGAAAGAGTGCCTGGAAAAGATCCGTGTCAGCGGCAGCAACTTGCAGGAGCTCATCGACGATGTGCCGGACATCTCGCGCATCGAGAGCGGGGAGTTCAAAATCGTCTCGCAGCCGGTGAAGCTGCCGGAGCTGTTTGACTTCTACTGCCAGGCCATCGCGGGCATGGCGGAGGCGAAAAACATCCGCTTTTCAGGGAAGCTGCACGACATTTCCCACAATGTGCTGCTCTCCGACCAGATCCGCCTCGGGCAGATCTATATGAACCTGCTCTCAAACGCCGTCAAGTATACGCCGGAAAACGGCGATGTGAAGTTCGAGGGCTATGAGGAAAATCTTGCCGAGAGCGGCAAGGTCCGCCTTGTCTCGGTCGTGAGCGACACGGGCATCGGCATGACGCCGGAGTTCATGGAGCAGATGTATTCGGCCTTTTCCCGCGCGGTCGACACGCGCGTCAACAAGGTGCGCGGCAGCGGCCTCGGCCTTGCCATTGTGAAAAAGATCGTCGACCTGATGGGCGGTGCGATCGAGGCTGAGAGCAAGGTCGGCAAGGGCACGACATTCCGCGTGACGATCGACCTGCCCGCCGCGGCGGACGACGCCGAGACCGAAGAGCACACCGAGACGGCGAAGCACATCCCCATCATCGCCCTCACAGCCAACGCCTACCATGAGGACATTCAAAAATGCCTCGCCGCGGGCATGAACGCCCACCTCTCCAAGCCCATCAACATCGACCGCGCGGTGCGCACGATACATGGACGAAAGCGTATCTGCGGATGAGCTGCTGACCATTGCCCAGCGCAACCGCAGCATTGTTTCCCTCTACCGCACGGAGCAGGACGAGGACGGCGAAGAAACCGGCGAGGATGTGACACGCGACGATAGCTGGAACTATGCCGAAATCCTCTGGAACGGAATACAGGCAAAGGCGGTCACGGCAGCATTTGAGCAGCTTTCCTACAAAGAGCAATGGTATCTGGAAAAGCGGAACGCCATCTGCTTGACCTGTGGGCGTGTCAGCCCTTTGTCCACGCAGTCCACCTTTGAGAACTTGGCTATTGATTTTGAAGGAACGACAGCCAACGGCGCGGAACGGTTCTACCGGCGTACATTAGACAAGCTGCGGCTGAAGCTGCTGGAAAGCGGTGTGATCCATACCGTGACACTGAAACAAACCGATATGCGAAAAAAACAAAAGAATAGCCGCCGCTGTCTACCTGTATCAGGCGGACAACGACGGCGAATGGGGTGAGCTTCGGTTTGATTTTGAAAGCAGCACAGCGGAGATCGTAAAGCTGGCGGATTGGGACACGGTGAAGTCAAACATCTTTGCAAAAACGGCGATACAGTTTGTTCAGAGATTGCCGGAGGCGAGACTGCTGAAATCCGTGGTTGTGCCGTTTGAGATGGGGATTTCGGAAAAACCAGATCTTCCGACGAGCACGGCAAAAGCAACGAAGATCAATCCCGCACACACAATTTCTCTGCGGCAGACGGAGTGTCGGAAAACAGGTGAAACGATCACCGCTGCTGTCTACGAATATCTGGTAGACAACGACGGCGAATGGGGTGGGCTTCGGTTTGATTTTGAAAGCAGCACAGCCGAGATAGTAAATCTGGCAGATTGGGACACGGTGAAGTCAAACATCTTTGCAAAAACGGCGATACGGTTTGTTCAGGGATCGCCGGAAGCGAGACTGCTGAAATCTGTGGCCGTGCCGTTTTGGAAAGGCAGGGCATAATTATCCGCAGAGCATGACCCTTACACAGAATACGCCGTCCTGATAGGTAACCGTACTCACCCCGCCGGATTTTTCTGCGATGTGACGGACGGACTGAAGCCCGACGCCGTCTCCTTTTCGCTTGGAGGACTGGAATACGCCACCTTTTTCGCGGATAACTCCGTCATAGGTGTTTTCAACCTGAATCAGCGCCAGGCTGCCACTGTGCAGATAGGCAGTCAGCTTGATTTTACGACGGGCAGGCGCAGTGCGCAGGCTGGCTTCCAAGGCATTTTCCAGCAGATTGGAAAGAACCAGACACAGATTGATTTCGTCTACAGGAAGACATTCCGGCAGATCGAGCTGCACGGAAAATGGGATATTCTCCCGTTTGGCAAGCGCGCAGTAATATCCGACCACGCTGTCTGCCGCCCGGTTTTCGCAGAAATGCATTTCAAGACTCGGAATTCTGGAAACCGCACCGGAGAGATAGGCTTTGATCTTTTCAAGATTTCCTTCTTCTGCAAGGGCATCGAGCTGACATAGCTGGTGGCGCAGATCGTGCCGCGCCTGCCGTGCTTCCTCAATGGCAGCTTTCAGGCTTTCGTAGCGCTGCTGCTGCATGGAAAGCAGCTGGTTCTCCTGCTGCAATCTCACATTCCGGTTGATGCTGATCGCCATCAGAAGGAAGATTGCGTTGAAGAAAAGCATCAAAAACAAAAGTGCGATGCTGATCACAAAATACCCCTGCAAAACACGCCCGGTATAGAGCGTGTCCGCATACTTGGGGATCATAAACAGATTCAGCGCAATGAACACCAGCGGCAGCACCCAGAACACATACCAGGTCTGCGCAAAATTATCATCCTCGACCATCCTCCGCACGCTGTGCGTCGCAGGATAATAGGCGATGGCGGCAAACAGCCAGCAGAGCGCATGATAGCAAATCGCAGACCGCAGACAGAACCATGGCGCAGCCTGCGCCTGCGGCAAACCGGCCAGCATAGCGGCGTTAATCGCCCGGCAAAGGCTGTTGATACAGGCAAATACCGCACAGACGGACAACGCAATCGTTCCGGATTTCCAAAGCGAGATCCGGAGCGTTTTTATGTAGATCACGGCTGCAAGCAAGGTCAGCCCCGCAAGCATCGGCGCAGTCGGCATGCGGTGCGCATAGCACACCACGCCTCCGGCGGCGCAAAGCAGCGCAAGCAGCGGAACAAGCCACAAAACGAGCTTTGACAGCGGCTGCTTTAAGCTGGATTTTACCGGGAAGCAGGCAAGCAGCATGCCGGGAATCACCACGCCGAGCTCCAGAATTGGACGCAGCAGCTCCATTATGCCATCCGCCCCCTTTGTAGCAAGAACTCCATAAGCGCCTGCCGGGCGCTTTTCAGAAGGTCCTGACTGACAAACACGCGGCTTCCGTCCGCCATGCGGAAGGCGGAGCCTTCCAGATCCTTCGCGTGTTCCAGATTCACGATCACGCCGCGCCCGCACACAAAAAAGCGTGTGTCATCCTTTAGTGGAGCGATGAACGTCTTGAAGGGTTGGCGTGTGGCAAGCGTCTTTTGAACCGTCGTATGGACGTAGATCAAGTGGGCGAAGTGTTCTGCGTAGACGATGTCCTGATAGCGCAGATGGATCTCGCTTCCCTCCACCTTTAGCTCCATATATTTGTCCGGCTGCGGTATGCGGGCAAGCAGCTCATCCGTCAGTGCGTCGATGTCCGCTTCGGTAAATGGCTTGACCAGATAGTGCAGCGCCCGTACCTGAAAGCCCTCCAGCGCATGGTCGGTCGAGGTCGTGGTAAAAACCAGCAGGCAGTCCGTGTTGGTTTTCCGCAGCTTCTTTGCCGCCTCCATGCCCGTCATGCCATCCATATAAATATCCAGAAATGCGGCAGTAAAGGGCGCTTTCCTTGCCGCTTCCAGAAATGTCTCGCCGCTTTCGTATTCCAGAATATCCGCCTGCACATTTCTCCGGTGAAGCTGCTGCTCCAGCCGGTCTTTCAGCAGTGCACGTTCCGCAGCAAGATCATCCACAATCGCAATTCTCATGCAGGGTTCTCTCCTTGTCCTTGAATTCCCAGATAATTATATCACAGCGTGTCGAGGATGACAAAGAACCGTTGTCGGAATTCGTGCCAAAATCGCCCCTTTCGTGCTACGGCGCTTGAAAAAACCGAATGGCCTTTTTATACTGAGCGCAAGCAAAATGCCAAATCGGATGAAGGAAGGAGGGAGATCTGTGTATCGTATTGCCGTGCTGGCAGAACAGGAAGCAGAGCGGCAGCGCTACGCCGAGCAAATTACCCGGTTTTGTGAAGCGAAGGGGCTGTTTCCGCAGGTCATGCAATATGACGACCAGGAACGCTTTTTTGAAACGGCGCAGAAAGAGGCTCCAACCAATGCCGTCATTGCACTTTCCGGAGTGGCAGGACTGAATGCAGCGGAGCATCTTCGCTCCTTATGCCCCGCGTGCCGTATGATCTGGTGCAGCGACTTGGATTTTTCCCTTCACGCCTTCCGGCTGCGGGCAGACTATTTCCTGCTGGAGCCGGTTTCCGAGGAAGCATTCCGGCGAGGACTGAATGCCTGGATCGAATAAACGGGCATCGAACCAAACCGAGACAACAAGCACAAAAATGGAGGAAATCAATGAAAAAGAAAAAGTTACAATGTTCTGTACCAACCCTTCTGCTGGCCGGTGTGTTGTGCCTGACACTGGCGGCCTGCGGTGCGAAGCAGTCTTCCGACATGCCTGCATCGGATACAGTGTCCGCGGCAAGCGCCGCCCTGCCGGTAAAGGCCATGAATGCCAAGCGTGTCGATGAAAACCCCTATATGGCAAAGAGCGACGCCAACATTCACCACGACGGCTACAATACCGACTCTACGGATGAAGTCCTGCCGCTTGGCATCTATCCGGAGATCAATGTTTCCTATGAAAAAACCAACGCGAACGCTTCGCCTGCCATTTACTTTGACAGCTACGGCCACGCAGTCGTTCCACTGCTCGGCGGCATCGCCATCCGCGATCTGAATGCCGAAGAGACGAAGACTCTTGGCTATTTCTCTCCGAAGCAGCACGACGGCGGCGGTTACGTCATCCAGAGCTCCTACACGTTCCTTGACTCGGAAAACCGCATCGTCTGCCCCACCAGCAACAACCATGTGCTGATGCTGCGGGCAACCGATGAAGCAGGAAACGTCCTGCCTGAATTTGAAAAGGTACTGGACATTGACATCAAGGCGGCAGCCGAAGCTGCGCTCGGCAAGGAGCTGACGCAGAATCTTCTTTCCGTGGTCTTTGACTACGACGGCAACCTCTGGTTTGCCACCGGCGGCTTCCGCATCTATCCCGAGCGTGAGCAGCAGGGCGTGCTCGGCTACATCGCCCACTCGGCGATCGAGGCGATCCTGAACGGAGAGCAGGCCGACCTTTCGAAGGCCGTTTTTGTCTACGGGCTGGCGCTCGGCGAGGGTGCGGAAAACGGGATTGCCGCCTCCAAGGACGGCGCGGTCATCCTGACGAACCAGAACTGCTATCTGCTGCGTGCCAATAACGGTGTCGAGGCTGTCTGGTGTACGCCGTATGAGAGTGTCGGTGCGAAGGTCAGCGGCGAAAACGACAAGACCACCGGCGGCGGTCTTGCCTGGGGCGGCGGCTGCTCCCCGTCGCTGACGCCGGAGCTTGTGATGTTCACCGACAACACGGATCCAGTCAAGCTGCTGGCGCTCGATATGAAGACCGGTGAGATCGTTGCAAGCATGCCGGTTCTGGATGATCTGCCCGAGGGCTATCAGGTGGCGGTTGAAAACTCTGCCATCGTCTATGATGACAGCGAGGGCACCGTCAGCACGATTGTCTGCAACTGGTTCGGCGCAGGCAGCGCAGGCCTTGCCGATCCCGACAGCGATTCCTCCATCCAGAGCTATGCCAACATCTATGACACAAACTGGCTGACAAAGGGCAACTGCATGATCGCGCCCGGCGTCGAACGTGTCGATACGGTCAAAACCGATTCCGGCTATGAGATGAAGAGCATCTGGTCTCGAAATGACCTGAGCGATACATCGATTCTCAAGCTCTCCACCGCGACGGGCTATATCTACGGCTATGTGCAGGATCTGGAAAGCGGCATGTGGCAGTACATCATTCTGGACTTTGCCACCGGCGAGACGGTATTCACCATGGACGTCTCCAACAAATATGGCTACAATAACATGGCTATCGGTATGTATGCCGGAAACAGCGGCAACGCACTCTACTGCCCGACGGGCTATCTGGAGCTGCTGTGCTTGCAGGACCGCTTTGTGTATCTTCCCGAAATGCCCTACCGCAAGGTCGATCTCGATAAGGCCGCGCGGAACGTACTGACACAGGAACAGTTTGAGCAGGCCGGCGGTGACGGCACGGTCGCCAGCTGGCGCAATACTGTGACGGTCGAAAATGTTCATCCCAACACGACGGTCTCGTTCCGGATGAACAATCTTTCCGGAAGCGCCGCTGAGCTGAAGCTCTATGCCTACGGTGCAGATGGAAAGCTGGCGGAGGTCGGCAAAGAGCTGTGGTCGATCACGGATGAGACAGGCGCTGCCGTGGATACCCTGTCCGACGGCACACTGTATGAGCTGCGTGTGAGTGTCGCAGACGGCGGTGCGTTCGACCTGAGCGAGGCGGAAAAGGAAATCAAAATTTCCGTTGTACTTGCAAAGTAAGACTCAAGGAAGGCTGTCAAAAAACTACAAAATCACCCCCGTTTCTGATTGATATGCTCCCTTTGTGAGAGACAGTGAAATAAAAACACTGTCAATCACGAAGGGAGCATTGTTCATGTCAAGAAGGAAAACCAGCAGATCAGAGCAACTGTCGGCGGCGAAAGCCTCTGCATGACCTGTGGACGCGTCGGCCCTTTGTCCACGCAGTCTACCTTTGAGGACTTGGCGGTGGATTTCGGGGGTACAACCGCCAGTGGCGCGGAGCGATTCTACCGGCAGACGCTTGACAAGCTGCACCTGAAGCTGCTGGAAAGCAGGCTTGTCCATACCGTGACGCTGAAGCAGACCGAATGCCGCAAAAGGAACAAAAAATAGCCGCCGCTGTCTACCTATATCAGGTAGACAACGACGGCGAATGGGGAGAGATCAGATTTGACTTTGCAGCCGGCACAGCGGAGATCGTCCGGCTGGCGGAGTGGGACACGATAAAGTCCAATGTCTTTGCAAGGACGGCGACTCGGCACATACAGAGCTTACCGGAGGCAAAGCTGCCCAGTGAGGCTGTTGTGATGTTTGATCAAGCATTGTGATCCTAAAAATTTATAATTCTTATTCAAGCAAGCACTTGATTTATTTTGTGGGGTCTGATATGCTATTATAGGAAACATTGGATAATGCACAGAAATGGGGGATTGTGTTTTGAGGGAAGAAAAGAAAGCTGAAAAGAGACAGGAGCTTGTAGGCGTCTGCCTTGACTGCTTTGTCGAAAAGGGGCTGACCGTTGCCACGACAAAGGACCTCTGTAAGGCGGCAAAGCTGCAAAACGGCGGCATCTACTATTACTTCTCCACCAAAGAGGAAATCGTTCTTGCCTGCGCCGAGGAAGCGATCAGTCGAATTGAAAAAGCTGCGTTTGCCATCGTGTTTGAAGATATTAGTGACATCAAAAGCATGACGGATCATCTCGGTGAGCTGGCGGATAAAATGTCGCCTACCATGCGCTTTCTGGTCAGCGTATGTGTGTCGCGCGAATACGGAGAAAAGGTAAAGCCTTCCCTTGTGCGGCTTGCGGCAAGATACCCTTATTACACGGGCAGGATTGCGGAGATCCTCGGCTGCACCGACGAAGAGGTTGCGCCGTTCGTTCATCTGTCGATCCTCGCCATCAACAATTATATGATCTTTGCCGAGCGAGCGCTGTTTGAGCCACAAATCGAAGCGGTCAAAAAAGAGCTTTCAAGGCTTGCAGGAAGAAAGGGGCGGAATGATCGATAGTTTACCATAAAGAGAAAATCACAAACGACTTCATAGTAAATCCATACGCACAAACCGTTCCGTGAAGATGACCAAAGCAGAAAAGAATCATAGGAGGACAACATGAAAAAGATACTTGCAATTCTACTATCGCTGCTTACGCTGCTTTCCTGCGGGCTTCTTTCCGCCTGCTCTGCCAAAAAAACGCAGCCGGATACACCGGATACTGAAACCGTGTGGGAAACGGTCAGCGAGGCATACATCTATGCGTTCCCGCTGGTGCTGACCGACGCGACCAAAACATTATCGACCAATACGGACGGGACCATGACTGGCCGTGCGCCCATCAATCAGTTCAACCATGCAAAAAAGCTGGCGGACGCCTCTTTCCGCACCGTCGTGACGCCGAACGTCGATACCGTCTATTCGCAGGCATGGCTTGACATCAGCACAGAGCCTATGGTCTACGTCCTGCCGGAAACGGATCGCTTCTGCAATGTGCAGCTTCTGGATGCGTGGACGAACACCGCCGCCGTGCTGGACAAGGCGGGTGCTTATGCCATTGCGCTTCCCGGCTGGGAGGGCGAGCTGCCCGACGGCGTGACGCGCGTGGACGTGCCCACCGCAACGGTGTGGTCGATCACCCGCACGGTGCTGTCCGGGAACGAGGATCTGCCCAATGTCTATGCCATTCAGGAGCAGATGCAGCTCCTGCCGCTTTCGGCTTATGTACAGGGAGGCGAGTACGTCGCACCGCAGGGAGCTTATAAAGAGGAAAATGACTTTGTTCCCGTGAACAAGGTGCTTTCCATGACGCCAGCAGAGTTTTTCAATACGGCGAACGCTCTGATGCAGGTCAACCCGCCCGCCGATGCGGATGAGGAACTGCTGAAGAAACTCTCCGCCATCAACGTGGGCGCGGGTAAGACCTTCGACGCCGCCCTCCTGGGCGAAGGAGCTGCCGAGCGCTGGACGCAGATGCTTCAGGGGCTTCGCGCCACGCTTGCCGCCGACGGCGCGAAGTATGCGCAGAAACTCGGTCAGTGGATCTATTACGGCAAGCCCATCGGCGACTTCGGCACGGAGTATACCTACCGCGCGATGGTAGCGCTGGTGGGGCTTGGCGCCAACACCGTGGACGTGGCGATCTATCCCAAGACAACGGTGGATGAAACCGGCGCAGCGCTGACCGGAGAAAAGAAGTATACGCTCCACTTTGAAACCCTTCCTCCCACGCTGGAGGGCGGCTTCTGGTCCGTGACCGCCTACGGAGAGGATGATTTCCTCATTGACAATTCCATCGACCGCTACTGCATCAACGACCGCTCCGGCTTCAAGCTGAATGCGGACGGCACATTGGATATTATCCTGTCCAAGGATGCACCGGAAGACACCTCTAACTGGCTGCCTGTTTCCGACGGGGAATTTCATCTGTTCATGCGGATCTATGTACCGGATATGACAGCACTGGATAGCTGGCAGCCACCTGTTATCCGCGAACAATAAGGAGATGGAAAAAGAATGGCTATGAAACGTATTGCAGCAATGCTTCTTACATCGGTACTATTGCTTTCCTGCGTCGGCTGTGCGCAGGATGGGCGCAAAGAGCCGGACACGGAAAAGGCAGACCTGGGTCTGACCGCCGAGGTCAAGCCTGCCACAGACTTTACGGCAAAGGCAAATGCCGCCGTCTACGACGAACTTGACTTCGATGATAAGCAGGAATATGAATTCGCCACCCGCGGACTGATCGACGCGCCGGAAACACTGGAACTGAAGGACGAGGATGGGACGATCCTCTGGAGTCAGGAAGCCTATGCGTTCCTGGACGATTATGAAAAAGCGCCTGACAGCGTAAATCCCAGCCTCTGGGAGAACACAAAGAACAACCACGCCTATGGTCTTTTTGAAGTGACGGATGGCATCTATCAGGTCCGCGGCTATGACATGGCAAATCTCACTGTTGTCAAGGGTGATACCGGCTGGATCGTCTTTGACACGCTGATGAGTGTGGAGTGCAGTCAGGCTGCCATGCAGCTGATCGAAAAGAATCTTGGTAAATTCCCGGTCAAGGCCGTCATCATCTCTCATTCCCACGCCGACCATTTTGGCGGCATCGTCGGCGTGATGGCGAAAGAGGATAAGGCAGACGAGACACTTTCTATTGAAGATCAGCTCGCCAGCGGCAAGATCCCCGTGATCACACCTGTGGGCTTCACGGAGCATTCCGTGAAGGAAAATGTCTACGCCGGTAAGGGTATGGGCCGCCGCAGCAATTATCAGTATGGTATCCTGCTGACGCCCGGCGTGACCGGCAAGCTGGCGCAGGGCATCGGCATGGGACAGTCCATCGGAACGGTCTCGTTCATGACGCCCAGCTATGAAATCACGCAGTCCGGCGAAAAGCTGACGATCGACGGTGTGGAGCTGGAGTTCCAGCTCACGCCGGGTACGGAAGCGCCCGCCGAAATGAACACGTGGCTGCCCCAGTACAAGGCGCTGTGGATGGCGGAAAACTGCACCGGCACGCTCCACAATCTCTACACGCTGCGCGGCGCGGAGGTGCGCGACGGCGCGGCATGGGCAAGCTATATCACCGAAGCCATTTCCCTTTACGGCAAGGACGCGGAGGTCACCTTCCAGTCCCACAACTGGCCGCACTGGGGCAATGACGTGGTGAACGACTACATGGTCAACACAGCTGCCGTGTATAAGTACATCAACGACCAGACTCTGACCTATATCAATCAGGGCTACACCAGCGACGAGATCTCCAACATGATCGAGCTGCCGGAGGCGCTCAATAAAATCTGGTACACCCGCCAGTACTACGGGACGGTCGCCCACAACGCCAAGGCGGTCTACCAGAAGTTCATGGGCTGGTATGACAGCAACCCTGTCAACCTGAACCCCCTCATGCCAAGCGACAGCGCAAAAAAATGGGTGGAGTACCTGGGGGATGTTGACAAGGTCCTGCAAATGGCAAAGGCGGATTTTGACAAGGGTGAATATCAGTGGGTCGCCGAGGTCACAAACACCATCGTCTTTGCCGACCCGACGAACGCCGATGCGCGGCTTCTGTGCGCCGATGCACTGGAGCAGCTGGGGTATCAGGCGGAGTCCGGTCCGTGGCGCAACGAATATCTGACCGCCGCGCAGGAGCTGCGCTATGGAAACGCCAATTTCACCGCTTCCACCAAATCTACCGGCGACATGGTCAAGGCCCTCTCCGCGCCCATGCTGTTTGACTATATGGCCATTGTCATGGACAAGCAGGCGCTGGCTGACCGCGACTTCACCATGAACGTGATCCTGCCTGACGTGGGCGAACAGCATATGCTCCGCGTGAAGAACGGCGTGCTGCTGGTCTATGCGGATACATTGTCTGATGATGCGGACGTGTCTATTACCTGCCCGAAGAATGCGCTGTTTGCGATCCTGACCAACAATCAGGAAACGGTTGCAAAGGCCGTCAAGGTCGAGGGCAGCGCAGAACTGCTGACGCTGATGATGGAGAATATGAACCAGCTCCCGATCACCGGGACCATCCCCTTCAACATCATCGAGCCGTAACGGCTTCGCGGGGCGGTCCGTGGGAAGACCGCCCCGCTCGAGAGAAAACAGCGAGATGCTTTCAACGCAAATTAAAAGCTGTCTGTTTCTGTTGGAAACAGACAGCTTTTGCAGCCTTACGGTTGCCCTGCACACCCGAATCTGTCAGCCAACAGTAAAAATAAGAATTACTTCCTTATCACTGTTAAGCCGATGCTTTCGTGAGCCTTTTTGCGATATTTACTGCTTGTCGCCGCCAAATATCGAAATTTGACTCTCATCGCTCTGGCTGTGCATCTCGGCGATGACAGCAAGACTTTCTTCGCTCGCGCCGCCGGGTTCGACCTGCGGCATCGCGAGGAAGAAGCCCTGCAGAAGGTCGACGCCGAGCGACAGCACGGTGCGTACCTCGTCCGCGGTCTCAAGGCCCTCGGCCACGACCTTCATGCCGCGCTGGTGCGCGTAGGACACGGTGTTCGACACGATCTGGCGCTTGTTGGCGTCGGTGTCGATGCTGCGGATGATGGAAAGGTCGATCTTGATGTAGTTGGGCGAGAGCTCGAGAAGGCTGCGCTCGTTGCTGTAGCCGCTGCCGTAGTCGTCGAGCGCGAACGCACCAGAGCTGCCACGGATCGTCTGCTTGATGCGCAGCGCCTTGGGGTCGAGGCACTCTTCCTCCGTGATCTCAATGACGATGCGCGGCAGGATCGAGGCGTAGCGCGCGGAGTATTCCGAAAGCTCATCGGGCGTTAGATACTGGCTTGCAATCGAATTGACGAACAGCAGCGCGCTGGGCACGACCTTACCGGCGTTTTCGAGCGCCTGATATGCACTTGACGCACAGAAGAACGTGATGCGCTCGACCTCGTGCAGGCAGTTTTCCTCGCGCGCGAGGCGCAGCACGTCCGTCGGGGAGCGCAGCATGGGCAGGTCCACGCGCATGAGCGCTTCATAGGCGAAGACGCTGCCGTCTTTTGCGTCGATAATGGGCTGGAAGCGGTAGGTGACAAGCTCCTCGTTGATGAGACGGCGGAACTCCTCATGGCAGCGTCTTTCCTGCAGGCTGGTGCGGTAGACCTCAGGGTCGAATTCCAGCAGCTCGCCCTTGCGCGAGTGCTTGACCTGATACATGGCAAAGTCCGCGTATTTGCGCAGTGTGATGAGATTTGTGCTGCTCTCGGGATACCACGCGATACCGCCGGAGACGCTCACGCGCAGCTCACGTCCGCTGGGAAGCTGGACGGCAGAATGCTCAAGGGCGGCTTTCAGCGCGCGGATGTCGGCGCGCAGCGTATCCTGATCGTTGTAGCCGTAGAAGAGTGCATTGAACTCATCGCCGCTGATGCGCGCGCAGACGGTACGCGCGGGAGCGTTCTTGGCAAAGCATTCGCCTGTGCGGCGGATGTACTCGTCGCCCCAGTCGTGGCCGAATGTGTCGTTTATTTGCTTGAGGTTGTCGAGGTCGAACATCAAAAGCGCCGCGTGGCCGAGCTTTTCGGGTGAGCAGAAGAACTCGGCGCAGATGCGGTGGAAGGCACGGCGGTTGTAGAGGTCTGTGAGCGTGTCATAGTCGCACTCGTGCTCAATGCGCAGCTTTTCAAGCGTGTTGGCGGTCGCATCCTCGGCAAGGCCGACCTGCGTGCCGTCCTCGTGCGTCGTCTCGATGCGAAGGTAGCGCTCTTTGCCGCTTGGCAGACGGATGTGGTAGAGCATCGCGCCGTCGGGCGCGGGGGAGTGGGGGCACGAGCGCTCAAAGCGCTGCAAAAGCTCGCGGAAACTCTGCGCTGTTAAGTCGTCTGCGTCAACGCCGGGCATGCCGAGAAGGTCGAAGAAATTGTCGGTGACATAGATGCTGTCGGGAGCGGAGCGCAACTCATAGCCGCCGAGCTCCACGCTTGCCATGTCCATGATGCGCAGAAACTTGGTCGAAGTATCGAGTACCTCGCGTCCGAGCTGCGTGAACGCGGAGGAGAACCGGTCGAGCTCGATGATGCCGGTGGCGGAGAGCATGGGGATGGAGCTGCGGCTTTCACGCGCGTGCGCGACCTCGTCGGAAAGGCGCGAAATCGGGCGCGAGAGCTTGCGCGCCAGCACAAGGCTGCTGAAAAGTCCTGCAGTGAGCACGACGAGGACCGCGATGATCAAAAACCGCAGCACATAGCCTGAAAAGGCGTAAAGCGCCGATACCGGCACCGAGCCGATAAGCAGCATCTGCTCATTGGAAAACGGCGCGTTGCGGTTGTAGAGCGTCAGCGGTGCCACGGCGGCGTGACAAAGGCCGAGGGGGGAGTCACTCTGGTAGCCGCCGCGCTTTGACGGCTTGAGCAGCAGCGTCTGGTCATAGGATTGCTGCGGCGCATTTGCAGCGGGGGAGGCGGAGATGACGCTGACGGTAAGGTCGTCTTTTCCGATGGCGGAATTCGATGCGACGCCGAGAAGATAGGTGCCCGAGCTGTCGTTCTGCAGCTCGCTGCCCGGCAGCAGGGCTTGCAGGTAGCTTTCAAGAATTTCGACGCCGAGCACGCCGTAGACCGTGCCGTCATCTAAAATAAGCGGGATGGTGTAGGCGATGGCGGAGTGATCGTCGCCGGAGAGCGTGTAGGGCGAGGACGTCCAGTGGCCGTAGTCCGCGGCGTCCAGTTCGCCGTTTCCGTGGTAGGCTGCCTGAAAGACGGGATAGAGAAAGCCACTGCTGCCGTTGGCCCCATAGTTGATCGAAGGCATCCAGCTCGTGTCGGTCGCAATGTAGAGTGACTGTACGACCTGTGCGGGTGCGCGCACGAGCATAAGATCAGAATTGCGCTGCGAGGGGGAGGGATTCGGGTCAAGGTCGCGCAGATAAAGGCAGGGCAGCGGCTCGCCCTTTTTGCGTGTGTCGAGATCGTGCGTGTTGAGCACGACAAAAATGCCGGTGACGGGGCGATGGCGCATCGAGGAGATCAGGCTGTCGCCGATCGAGAGCAGCAGGGGGGATGCGGCGTCGCTGCCGCTGTCGAGCGTGTCGAGGCTGATCTCGCCGTCGTCGAGCATGGCCTGCGTCACGGCGTTGATCTTGCCCGCAAGCGACGAGAGGTCCTGCGCGTCGAGCATCTGGTCTTGCAGATAGTTTTGGCGGTTTTCCGTCTGTATCTGCAAGATGTCGACAGCATTCTGCTCAAGGCTCGTGTTGATGCGGCAGAGATAGAGAATGCCGACAAGCATCGCGATCTCGATGAACAGGATCCAGAGCATGGAGCGCAGGATCGTATGGAAGATGGTGACATGCGGCACATGATCCGATGGTTTGCGAAAGAACATAAAACGGCCCCTTTTTTGTCATTGAACAGTCACTCAGCCCTGAAAGGCCTCAAGCGATGCAAGCGTATCCTGATACCAGGCTTCAAAGCATTCGTCGGAAAGGAACTGCGCCGAGGCCTCTTCAAAGCTCTGTCCCTGCGCCATTGCCTCTTTGACCGCGGCGCGGTCAGCGCTTGCCTTATCGCTCATGGAATATTCAAGAATGGCACGGGCGTTCGTGCCGCCGGAGAAGGCGTGGGGCGTGTAGAGATGGTTTTCGTTGACCGTGTCGACTGCGGCGGAGAGGACTTCGTCCATCTCATCGCTGAGGGCAAGATCGCTTGCGCGGATCGCGTCGATGGAGTTGCCCTCGTGCGTGACGGGGAGGTAGCCTGAGTTGACAGAGAACGTGATGTTGTGCTCGGGTGAGGTGAACCATTTGAGGAACACGAGGCTTGCCTGAATCTCGGCATCGCTCGCCTTCGTCACGACCATGCCCGCGCCCTGCTGCACGGCGTAGTCCTCGCCGTTCGCAAACTTCGGGCTTTCAAGCGCCTTGCGCGTGATGTCGTGGCTGTCCATGTCGTCGGCGATGACCTGCGTGGGGAAGAACGTTGCGCTCGAAGACGAGCCGACGTAGGCGATGATATTGCCGGTCTTCACATCATCGCTGCGGAAGCGGCCGCTTGCGGAAAAGTAGCCCTTGATGAAGGGTACATAGTAGTTATCCCAGAGGGTGCGCACGGCGTCGTGGTCAAAGTTCAGCGTCATGCTGCCGTCCTGTGCGTCGAAGATCGTGCAGCCGAGCTGCTTGGCGCCGATGAGCATGTAGTTTGCCATCGCGTCGCGGCCGAAAAACGCGCGTCCATCGTTCGGGATGTCGGGCGTCTGCGCGTCGGTCCACTCGTAGTAGCGTTCGGCGACGGAGACGAGGCCTTCGATCGTGGCCAAGTCGTCATAGGTTGCGCCTGTGGCGGCGGCGAACGGCTCCCAGTCCGTTTCATTGAGAAACAGCAGCTCCACCGACTTGGCGACGGGGAAGATCTTGATACTGCCCGAGCCGGAGAAGTCGCCTTCGCTCAGATAGTCCTCAATAAAGGCGGCGCGGTCCTCTTCGCTTAGATAATCGCTCAGATCGGCAATTTGACCCATCTCATCGAGCGCGTAGGCAGTGTCGGCGTAGGCGGAGAAGATGTTGGGCATCGCCTCGGCACCGACCTTGCCCTCGGCAGAAGCGAGCACGTTGTTCTCAAGATCGGTCACGCTGCCGTGGCTGGAGCTCTCAACCGTGATGCCCTGTTCCTTGCCGACGGTCGAGTTGAACTCGTCGACGAGCGCGTTGAACGCTTCGAGCTGTTCACCGTTGTAGTACGTCCAGATCGTGATATTGACAGGGTTCGCCGGGGAAAATCCGGGGTCTGCCTTGCTGCCGCAGCCTGCGAGCAGCATCATCGCCGCCGCTGCGGCGAGCACGCGAGGGAGAAATTTGTTGTGAGTCATGATGCTTCCTTTCTATTTTGTGCGCCGTTCCAAAGGAAGCGGCGTGATCGGTCAATGCCCGCCGCCTTCGGGCCTGAACTGTCCGAGCGCGTAGGAATACGCGCCTGCGAGAGCGGGCAGCGGTTCGTCGCCGCCACGAGCTGGCGCAGCAGAATATCCGTGATGGCGCGCACATGCAGAATGTGCGTGCCGGATTCGAAGTTGCGCGACTCGACGATGTGGCTCAGAATGTTGATGATGGCGCTGTTCGTCTTCTCGTGCTCGTAAACCTGCTCTTCGGCCAGGTGGACAAGGTGCTTCTGGCGCGCGTAGAGCGTGAGTGCGTTGCTCACGCGCCGCTGCGTGACCGTCAGGTTGAACGGGCGGCGGATGTAATCCGTTACGCCGAGCTCGTAGGCCTTCTGGATGAACGATTCGTCATCCTCGGACGAGGTGATGATGACGGGGATCTCCTGCAGCCAGTTGCGCTGCTTCATCACCTCGAGCACGCCGAAGCCGTCGAGGCGGGGCATATTGATGTCGAGCAGCAGGGCGATGTCGAACTCGGAGTGCAGCAGCTCGAGCGCCTGCATGCCGTCGTCGGCATAAGGTATTCGTAGCGGCCGCCGAGGATTTCGGAAAGGATCTGCTGGTTCATTTTCGAATCGTCCGCGATCAGGATTTTGGCTTCGACCATAGTGTAGACCTCATACGCATTTTAGGGCGCGTTCTTTTGTAGAAATGCCGCCGCGGGGCGGGCGGACAAGAAAATAGGCACCGGAAAAGCCAGTGCCAAACAAAAGCTGTTTATGCGTGTTTTTCAGAAACATTTGATACTTAATGTAAACTTAGCACAGAACCACGGAACATTCAAGGGAAATTTTCCCGGTTTTTCCTGCTGTTTTGCCAGAAATGATTGAAAAAAGAGCGGAAAGGGCGAAGCGTTTCCGTAAAAAACGGGAGAGCCGTCAGCGGACGGTAAAAAATGCACGATTAATTTGAGGAAAAAGAAATATGGATTGTAAAATATGTGCGAAATGGGGAGAAATACTGAAGATTATTGACAATTTTTAGAAAAAAGTTTATAGCAATAGTGCATTTTTCCTGATATACAACGCCGGCTTTATCACGGAGCAGCAGCTCATCGAGGCGCTGGAGATGCAGCTCGGCGTTGAGTTCGTCGACCTGACGGCGGTGTCCATTCCCGTGGAGCTTGCAAGCTATGTGCCGAAGAATATCGTCAAGAAGTTCTGCGTCGTGCCGGTCAAGCTCGTCAAGGATACGCTGTACCTCGCTATGAGCGACCCGCTCGACTTCGTCGCGCAGGCGGAGGTCAAAGTTGCCTCGCGCAAGCGTGTGATCCCGATGATCGCGACCCGCCGCACGACCGAGCACGACATCAGCCTGCTCTACGGCAGCGAGGGCACGGCCGGCGTCATCGAGGAGATGAAGCGCGAGGCGGGCTCTTCGACGCCGGACATCGTCCCCGTGCAGGTTTCACAGGAGGCGATGGACTCCGGCGACAGCGCGCCGACGATCCGCTTTGTCAGCAGCCTCATTGAACGCGCGTTTTCCGAGCGCGCGAGCGATATCCACTTGGAGCCGCAGGACGGCGAAATGGTCGTGCGTATGCGTATCGACGGTCTTTTGCGCCGCGTGCTTACGGTCCCCTCCGAATTGCAGAGCACCGTCATCTCGCGCCTCAAGATCATGGGCGGCATGAACATTGCCGAGTATATCGCCGCATCTTTGACATTGCGCGGCTGGTCGTCCCGACGATCTGTGTGGAGCTGACGAAAACGGATGAGGGCTACACGCTTAAAAAGAGCGAGCACTGCTGCGCGGTGTGGAAAAAGAAGCGCCGCTGCGAAAACTGCATTTCGCAGGAGGTGCTGCGCACGCACAAGCCACAGACGAAGATCGAAACGCGCGAGAGCGATATCTATTATGTGCTCGCGTCGTTCATCGAGGTGGACGGCAGGCCGTATTCGCTCGAGCTGGTCAAGCGCATCAAGAGCGACGACATGTTCGAGCGCGAAAATGTGCTCAACCAGCTGCTCGTGCGCAACCGGCAGGTGTATATGGACTCGGTCACCAAGGTCTACAACCGCCGCTATTACGACGAGCGGCTCAAGAATCTGGAGGGCCGGTTCTCGTTCGCCATGATCGACATGGACAACTTCAAGCACATCAAAGACCGCTTCGGCCATCAGGCGGGCGACACGACTACGGCGTTCCGCGCGGTGCACACGCTCAAGGGCGTGGCGCTGAACCTTGGCCTCGGCTCGCTCGCCCACGCCAGCTCTCAGATGACGGAAGTGCTGCGCGCGGTTAGGATTCGATGCCTGAAAGCGTACAGCCACTCTATGTGGCGGTGCAGAAGGAGCACACTGCCGTGTGCAGCGCGCTCGAGCAGCTCGAAAAGTAATTGAGAATAAAAAAAGTCGAAACCTTTCGGTTTCGACTTTTTTACTTCTTACAGCAGCGGGGCGATGATGCGCATGCCGGGGCCGATGAGCTTTCGCATAAACGGGTCGTTTTTGAGAAGCTCTGCGTCCGCGCGGACGCACTTGGCGAGCGTTTGCTGGAAATCCTGCTCAATTTTTGGGACTTCGGGGGACGCATAGAGGTACGTGCCGCATTCAAAGTGGTGGTACAGGCTGCGGTAGTCCAGATTGATCGTGCCGACGGTCGCCTTGCAGTCATCGCTGACGAAGACCTTCGCGTGAACGAAGCCCGGCTCGTACTCATAAATTTGTACACCGTTTTCAAGCAGCCTGCGGTAATACGTGTGCGCAAGCGAGAAGGCGATCTCCTTGTCAGGCACATGCGGCAGGATGAGCTGGACCTCCACGCCGCGGCGCGCGGCATAGGTCAGCGCCGTGATCATCTCGTTGTCAATGATGAGATACGGCGTCATGATGTGTACGTAACGGTTGGCACGGTTGATGATATCCATATAGACCATCTCGCCGACGAGGTCGCGGTCGAGCGGGCTGTCGCCATAGGGGATGACATAGCCCGCTTCCTTTTCGTGCGCCGGCTGCGGCACGTCGAGATACTTGCTGTAGACTTCGGGCGTAAAGTGCACGGAGCTGACGTCCCACATCTGCAAAAACATCAGCGTCAGGCTGCGCACGGCGTCGCCGCGCAGGGCAATGGCGGTGTCCTTCCAGTGGCCGAGGCGCGAGGTGCGGTTGATGTACTCGTCGGAGAGGTTGATGCCGCCTGTGAAGCCAATCTTGCCGTCGATGACCATGATCTTGCGGTGGTCGCGGTAGTTGTAGTGCGTGGAGACGAACGGGCGCAGCGGCGCGAACATCTTGCAGGCAATGCCGAGCTTTTCGAGCTTTTCGGGGTAGGAATAGGGCAGCAGCGCGACCGCGCAGGTGCCGTCGTACAGCACGCGCACCTCGACGCCCGCGTTGACCTTTTCCTTGAGAATTTCAAGGATGCGGCCCCACATGTAGCCCTCCCTGACGATGAAATACTCGAGGAAGATGAAGTGCTCGGCCTTTTGGAGCTCGTCGCACATGACCTCGAACGCATCGTCGCCGAGGGGGAAGTATTGCGCCTGTGTGTTTTGATAGCAGGGGAAGCCGCAGGAATTCAGGTAGGAGGCAAGGCTTTGGAGCTCCTCCGGTAATTCCTCCTTGGAACACGCGCTTTCCGAGGGGGCGAAGTGCTCCGTCTGCGACAGGATGTCGTTGTAGCGGCGGATCATCAGCCGGTGGCCGAGGTCGGTCTTGATGTAAACATACAGAATCAAGCCGAACACCGGCAGCACCGCGAGGATGAAAAACCACGTGAGCTTGATGGTCGGGTTGTCGTCGTTGCCGAACAGAAACAGCACGACTGCCGCCGACAGCAGCGTGTTGCCGCCCCAGAAGTAGGGCAGAAAGCCCTCGAGCTTGTAAAAGGCGGCAAAGAGAAACAAGATCTGCATGATCAGCGAAAGGATGATGATGCCCGTGCGGCCGAAAATGATCTGCACGAGGCCTCGCTTGCCCTTTTCTAAAAGAAGAATGTGATTGTCGTCGTCTTTCATAGATGTCCTTTCTCAAAGATGACCGTGCCCACGCGGGGCAAGGCACCTACATTTAATATATATTTACTTTATCATAACATGACTTTGCCGAAAAGCCAACCCATTTCCGCAGCGAAGCGTGAAGCGCACGCAGACGGAGGAAACGGGACTTGGCGATTTGATTTTCCTGTGTTAAAATGGCGAAAAAGGCAGAAAGGGGACGAGAAAATGGAGCTTAAGACGCAGGTCCATAATATTCCGCCGCTGTATGACGAAAAGTCGCGCGTGCTGATCCTGGGCTCGTTCCCGTCGGTCAAGTCAAGGGAGGCGGCGTTTTTCTACGCGCACCCGCAGAACCGCTTCTGGCCGACGCTCGCCGCTGTTCTGGGCGAGGAAGCGCCGAAGACGGTCAAAGAGAAGAAAGCGATGGTCCTGCGCCGCGGCGTCGCCATGTGGGACACCATCGGCTCATGCGAGATCGTGGGATCGTCGGATGCGAGCATCACGAACGTTGTGCCGAACGATCTGTCCGTCATTTTGGATGCGGCGGACATTCAGGCCATCTTCTGCAACGGCGGCACGTCCTACGCCTGCTATAAAAAATACTGCCGCGCGAAGCTCGGGCGCGAGGCCGTCCAGCTTCCCTCCACCTCGCCGGCCAACGCCAGATGGACGAAGGAAAAGCTTGTCGAGGTCTGGGGCGCAGCGCTGAAACCGTATCTTTTTTGACGCGGCGTTGACAAAGAAAGGCAAATAGTTTATGATACAGGCTCAATCGATACAAGGAGTGTGAAACCATGGGCAAACTGGCAGCGCCGGTGCGCGCTGACAAGGAAATGATGTTTACGAACCGCCAGCTCGTCGCGCTGATGTGGCCGCTGCTGCTCGAGCAGCTTCTGGCCATTACGGTGGGTCTTGCCGACTCACTGATGGTTGCGACCGTCGGCGACGCGGCGATCAGCGCGGTGTCGCTCGTCGACTCGATCAGCAATCTGATGATCTACATTTTCTCGGCGATGGCGACCGGCGGCGCAGCCGTTGCGGGCCAGTACATCGGACAAAGACAGAAGGAGGACGCCTGCAACGCGGGCCAGCAGCTCATCGCGCTGCTCGGCGCGGTGTCGATCTTCTTCGTGGCGCTGCTGTACCTCTTCCGCACGCAGATTTTGACCGTAATGTTCGGCCATATCGAGCCCGACGTCATGGCGGCGACGAACACTTATTATTTATATGTGATGGCATCCATTCCGGGCATCGCGCTCTACAACGGCGGCGCGGCGCTGTTCCGCACGATGGGCCACAGCGACGTGTCGCTCAAGGTCTCGCTCCTGATGAACAGTATCAATGTGATCGGCAACGCCGTTTTGATCTTTGGCTTCGGTATGGACGTCGCGGGCGTCGCGATCCCGACGCTCGTGTCCCGCACGGTCGCGGCAGTCGTCATCCTCTCGCTGCTCTTCAACCGCGATCTGATGCTGCACCTTTCTGATATCCGCGGCTTTCGTGTCGATATGCGCCTAATGAAGAACATCTTCTACATCGGCGTGCCGAGCGGCGTCGAAAACGGCATGTTCCAGCTGGGGCGTCTCGTGCTTTTCAGCCTGATTTCGACGTTCGGTACGGCATCGATGGTGGCGAACGCCATCGGCAACACCATCTCAAACTTCAACTGCTTTGCCGGTCAGGCCATCAACTTGGGCCTTGCCGCGGTCGTGAGCCAGTGCGTCGGCGCGGGCGAATTCGATCAGGCACGCGCGTATCTCAGAAAAATTGTCAAGTGGACCTACGGCATCATGGCGGCCGTCAACCTGACGATTATCGCGCTGCTGCCGCTCATCATGCGCGTCTACAACGTTTCTCCCGAGGCGGAGAAGCTCGCCGTCACGGTCACGCTGATCCACGGCATCTCATCCATCTTCATCTGGATACCGGCGTTTATGGTGCCGGGCTTCCTGCGTGCGGCGGGCGACGCGAAGTTCACGATGCTCGCCAGTATGCTGACGATGTGGGTCGTGCGCGTGCTGCTTGCGTACGTGCTGGGCAAATACATGGGCTACGGCGTCATCGGTGTGTGGTTCGCACACGCGATCGTGGACTGGTCGGTGCGCGGCGCCATCTTCTTCCTGCGCTACCGCAGCGGCAAGTGGGAGACGATGGGGATCAAGACGTGATTTTTTTTTAAGGATGCCTTTGGCATCCTTAAAAAATAGGGGATGCGCTCCGCTTCGTGCCTTGCCGCCCGCAGGGCGGCTCGACACGCGCTCTGCGTAAAGTATTTTTCCGACGCGCCGGTCGTCGGAAAAATGATTTGAGATCATTTCGCGGCTGCGGCCGCGAAGATAACAAGGTCTCCGCTTAAAAAGCGGAGACCTCTTTGCCTTCTGTTACACTTTTACATTTCAACGGTGATGTTGTCGGTGCCGTGCTGCTCGAATTCGCCTAAGTACGTGTCCATACGCTCGCGCAGCTCGTCGACATTTTCGGGCGTGGGCGCGTCGCTGTCCATATCGCGCAGGGCAAGCTCCTGAGCGAGAATTTCGAAAAACATCGTGTCCTCGTAGGCCATGATGGCCTCGTGGATGCCGCCCTCGGCAAACGCGCGCGAGGGGATCAGTTCGCCCTGATAGGCCTCGACCAGCGGCACCATGCCGTGGGAGAGACAGTTGGCGAATACGGTGCTCTCTACATCGTCGTATTCGCGGATACGATCGTCGCCGCGGGTGGAGTTCATCACCCAGTTGCCGACGTAGACCAGATCAAGAAGACGGCGGAATTGCTTTTCCGTCAGATCAATTTTCATAGTGACGCCTCCTTTGACGGAACAGAGAATCTGCTTATCGGAGATTATAGCACGCGCTTTTGCATTTTACCATAGCAAAAACAGGGAAACGCACAAAAAATGCAAATGCGCCTTGTGTCCCGCTCTCCGCCGTAGTATGATGACAGAAACAAATGAGAAAGAGGACTGTATGAAAAGAAACGTTTGGCTCACCGTGCACGGCGAGCAGCAATACGAAGGCATGAGCGCCGACAGCTCAGATCTCCGCGTGCGCGGCACGATGGAGGAAACGCGCGACGGCTATCTCCTGCGCTATGAGGAAACGGACGGGGACGGCAAGGTGACCACCGCGACGCGCCTTGCCCTCGCGCCGGACTGCATCATTCTGACGCGCACGGGCGAGGTGACGAGCGAGATGGTCTTTGCGGAGGGGAAGGAGCACACCTCATTCTATGCCGTGCCCTACGGAACCTTGCCGGTCGCAGTGAAGGCGGAGTCGGTCAAGTGGAAGCTAGACGAGGACGGCGGGATGCTGGCCCTGCGCTATGCAATTACTATCGGCGGGCAGAGAGGAAAATGCGCCCTGCGCATCCGCGTGAGAACAGAAGAATAAAGGAAAAGGAGCTGCCCGCGGCGGCTCCTTTTTACGCGCCCATGAGCAGCCGCACAAAAAACGCGGATGCGAGGAACATCACCACGTCGGCGCAGAGCGCGGCGGGGATAGTATAGCGCGTTTTCGTAATGCCCGCCGCACCGTAATAGACGGCGACGGTGTAGAACGTCGTTTCGCTCGAGCCGAGCATGACCGCCGCAACGCGGCCGACATAGGAATCGACGCCGTAGGAGTCCATGATCTCCGATCCGACAGCCAGCGCGCCGCTGCCGGAGATGGGGCGGATGAAGAGAAGCGGCGCAGTCTCGGCAGGAATGCCGATCTTGTCGAGTGCGGGGGCTAAAAGCGCGCCGAGCGCCTCCATCGCGCCGGACGCACGGAACATGTAGACGGCGGAGAGCAGTGCGATGAGTGACGGCAGAATGTGCAGCAGCACCGTGAGTCCCTCCTCCGCGCCTTTGGTGAGGGCGGAGTAGACGTCGACACGCTTGCCGAGGGCAAAGCAGGCTGTGAAGGTGAGCAGTACGGGCACGATGAGCGTAGAGAGCGCCATAGGTTCAATTCCTCCAGAAGTGGGCGAAGAGCTTTGCGGCAAGGAGCCCTGCGAGGACGGACAGAAGCGACGTCAGCCACACGGCGGGCAGAATGTCGAACGGGTCGGCGGCACCGAGCGAAGCGCGCACGCCTGCGAGCGTGGTGGGCAACAGTTGAATGGACGCCGTATTCAAAGCGACGAGCAGGCACAGCTCATCCGATGCGGTACCCTTGCAGCCGCGGCTCATACGGCAGGCGGCGCGGATGCCGAGCGGCGTGGCCGCGTTGCCAAGGCCCAAAAGATCGGCAGAGAGGTTAGCGGAGATCGCGGCCAGCGTCTCACTGTCGCGGCTCGCGTTCGGCAGGAGCCTCTTGAGCAGCGGGCGGAAGAGGGAAGCGAGGCGGTCGGTGAGATGACACTGGTTCATCACTTCCATCACGCCCGTCCAGAGGCACATCACGCCGCACATCGCCAAACACAGCTCGACCGCGCTCTGCGCGCCCTCGAGCGCGGCCGCGCTGAGCGCATTCAAGTTTCCCGTCAGCGCGCCGAAAATGAGCGAGACTGCCACCATTCCCGTCCAAAGCCAGGCCATTGCCATGTCCATCAACTCCTTTGCCCCTAAATATATCGGCAGGGAGGGGGCAATATGCCGCGTTTTTGCGCCAAATCCGCCACAGTTGCCGCGAAAAGAGACTGCTAAAAAATTTCTCAAGAAAAAAGTGAAATTTGTCTTGACATGTGCAACGGAATTTGGTACTATATGCAAGTCCGCGATTGGGCGCATCCTGCCCTATTTGCGCGATATTGCGATGAACCGGGAGATTGCTCAGGTTTCTGAGGTAACTTTCGGGGAGTATGTCCGAACATCGGGCGGCTGAGAGAATATCTGTACGTTGCGTAGATCGCTGCGCCATGTGTGGACCGGCCGTTTATTCGTGCCGGTTTTTCTATGAGCCGGAATGATACGCACGGATAAGCGTACAAGAAAACCTCTCACCGTACGGCTTCGACAAAGCAAGAAAACCGTACAAAATGAAGGAGAAACCGAAAATGGCAAAAGAAATGATCCGCATTCGTCTCAAGGCCTATGACCACCAGGTCATCGACCAGAGCGCAGAGAAGATCGTCGAGACCGCCAAGCGCACCGGCGCTACCGTCTCCGGCCCCATCCCTCTGCCCACCAAGAAGGAAGTCGTCACCATCCTGCGCGCTGTGCATAAGTACAAGGACAGCCGTGAGCAGTTTGAGCGCCGCACCCACAAGCGCCTGATCGACATCACCAACTCCAGCCCCAAGACGGTCGAGGCTCTGATGGGTCTCGAGCTTCCCGCCGGCGTTGAGATCGAGATCAAGCTCTGATTTTCCGTGATGCCTCGTTGCGCTGCTTTGCCGTATACCAGATACTGTCTACAGCGGCGCGCCTCGCCTGACGAAAAATCAATCCCTCGCTTCATTACATTTTGCGTCCGCAGACGCGAAACCAATGAAATCGTTTTTGGCCGCGACATGCGCGTGGACAAAAACACCTCTCAGTTTGTTTGTGTGCGAGCACAGCGAGTGCGCAAAACAAACTGTAAACCCAACTCAAAAAACGGCTCGCCGTTTTTTGAAATTACCTTTGTTGCTCTACCCAAAAGCCCATCGACTTGCGTGAGATGGGCGGGGTCAAGTCGGCAGAGCAATGGCGGGAGTTGCCGCTAACTAAGCCGACCAATAACCTTTACAGGAGGATCATACATGAAAGCAATCATCGGCAGAAAAGTTGGCATGTCTCAGATCTTCGACGAAAAGGGCCATGTGATCCCGGTCACCGTTATCGAGGCCGGTCCCTGCGTGGTCACTCAGAAGAAGACCAGCGAAAAAGACGGTTATGAGGCTGTCCAGCTTGGCTACGAGGACATTCGCGAAGCGAAGCTCTCCAAGCCTGAACTCGGCCACCTGAACAAGGCCGGCGTTTCCCCCAAGAAGTACCTGCGTGAGTTTGACCTTGACAATGCCTCCGAGCTCGAGCTCGGCGCCATCATCAAGGCTGACACCTTCAAGTCCGGCGACTTCGTTGACGTCACCGGTACGAGCAAGGGTCACGGCTACACCGGCGTTATCAAGCGCTGGAACGCCAGCCGCGGTCGTATGACCCACGGCGGCGGCCCTGTCCATCGTCACGCCGGTTCCATGGGCTCTACCACCGACCCCAGCCGTATCTTCAAGGGCAAGATCGGCCCCGGCCAGTACGGTGTGGAGACTGTCACCATCCAGAACCTTGAGGTCGTCAAGGTCGACCCCGAGCTCAACATGCTCGTCGTCCGCGGCGCGGTTCCCGGTCCCAAGGGCAGCCTCGTCACCGTGAAGACCACCGTCAAGGTCCACAAGATCAAGCAGGCTGGTGCTGACATCAGCAAGAACCCGCAGAAGGCTTCCGGCCGCAACCCGCAGAAGGCTTCCGCCAGAAATATGTAAGGAAAGGAGTGCTTGATAAATGTCTACGATTAAAGTTGTCAGCATGACCGGCGCTGAAGTCGGTTCCGTCGAGCTGAACGACGCGATCTTCGGTATCGAGCCGAACATGAGCGTTGTCCACGAGGTCGTCAAAAATCATCTCGCCAACTGCCGTCAGGGCACGCAGAGCGCTCTGACCCGCGCTGAGGTTTCCGGCGGCGGCAGAAAGCCGTGGCGCCAGAAGGGCACCGGCCGTGCCCGTCAGGGCAGCACCCGCGCGCCCCAGTGGACGCACGGCGGTATCGTGTTCGCCCCCAAGCCCCGCAGCTACAGCTATGTGCTGAATAAGAAGGTCAAGCGTCTGGCTCTCAAGAGCGTGCTGTCCGCCAAGGCAGCCCAGGGCGAGATCGTCGTTGTCGACAAGATCGCGCTCGACGCTATCAAGACCAAGGACTTCCGCAGCTTTCTCTCCGCCGTCAAGGCTGACGGCAAGGCCGCTGTCATCACTCCCGAGGTCAACGAGGTCGTTGTCAAGAGCGCCCGCAACCTGCCCGGTGTCACCACCGCGCCTGCGAAGCTCATCAACGTCTACGATCTGCTCAACGCCAAGACCCTCGTGATCGACAAGGAAGCCCTCGCAGTCATCGAGGAGGTGTTCGCGTAATGGCAAACGTTTACGACATCATTATTCGTCCCATCATCACCGAACGTTCCATGGTCGACGTTGCGAACAAGAAGTATGTGTTCGAAGTTGCCAAGGACGCCGGCAAGGTGGAGATCAAGAACGCTGTTGAGACCGCTTTCGGCGTTAAGGTCGCCAAGGTCAACACGCTCAACGTCAGCGGCAAGGCCAAGCGCCTCGGCGCCGGCCGCCTGGGCAAGACCCGCAGCTGGAAGAAGGCCTATGTGCAGCTCGCTGAAGATTCCAAGACCATCGAGCTGTTCGAGGGCATGGTGTAAGGAGGATATGAGAAATGGCTATTAAGACGTTTAAGCCCACTACCCCCTCCCGCCGTCACATGACTGTGTCCGCCTTCGAGGGGATCGACAAGAAGGCCAAGCCCGAACGCAGCTTGGTCGAGTCTCAGAAGAAGCATGCCGGCCGCAACAGCTACGGCCGCATCACCGTCCGTCATCACGGCGGCGGCAACAAGCAGAAGTACCGCATCATCGACTTCAAGCGCGACAAGATGGACGTCCCCGCGACCGTCCTGCGCCTGGAGTATGACCCCAACCGCAGCGCGTTCATCGCTCTCGTCCAGTACGAGGACGGCGAGAAGCGCTACATCATTGCTCCTGTCGGCCTGAAGGCTGGCGACAAGATCATCTCTTCCGCCTCCGCTGATATCAAGCCCGGCAACTGCCTGCCCATCGCCAACATCCCTGTCGGTACCGTCATCCACAACATTGAGATGCACCCCGGCAAGGGCGCTCAGCTCGTCCGCTCCGCCGGTACTGCTGCTCAGCTGATGGCGAAGGAGAACGGCGACGCTCAGATCCGTATGCCCTCCGGCGAAGTGCGCATTGTCCGCACGAACTGCATGGCCGTCATCGGCCAGGTCGGCAACATCGATCACGAGAACGTTCACATCGGTAAGGCCGGCCGCAAGCGCCACATGGGCGTCCGTCCGACCGTCCGCGGTTCCGTCATGAACCCGAACGACCACCCCCACGGCGGTGGTGAAGGTAAGAGCCCTGTCGGTCACCCCGGTCCCATGACCCCGTGGGGCAAGCCGGCTATGGGTTACAAGACCCGTTCGAAGAAGAACCCGACGAACAAGTTCATCGTCAAGCGTCGTAACGATAAGTAAAAGGAGGCAATGTAAAAATGAGCAGAAGCATTAAAAAAGGCCCGTTTGTTGCCCCTGAGCTGATCAAGCGAGTCGAAGAGATGAACAAGACCGGTGAGAAGAAGGTCCTGAAGACCTGGAGCCGCAGCTCCACCATCTTCCCCTCCTTCGTCGGTCACACGATCGCCGTCCACGACGGTCGCAAGCACGTTCCCGTTTATATTCAGGAAGATATGGTCGGCCACAAGCTGGGCGAGTTCGCTCCCACCCGTACGTTCCGCGGCCATACCAAGACGAAATAAGGAAGGAGAATGCAGAACATGGAAGCTAAAGCATATCTGAGATATGTCCGCATCTCTCCCCGCAAGGTCCAGATCGTCTGCGACCTGATCCGCGGTAAGGACATCAACACCGCCATGGCGCTCCTGATGCAGACCCCCAAGGCTGCGTCCGAGCCCCTGGTCAAGCTCTTAAAGAGCGCTGTCGCCAACGCCGAGAACAACTTCAGCATGGATACCTCCAAGCTGTACGTGTCCGAGGTCTACGCGACTTCCGGCCCGATCCTCAAGCGCATGATCCCCGCCAGCAAGGGCCGCGGCTACCGCATCAACAAGAGAACCTCTCACGTGACGCTCGCCGTCGCTGAGAGAGACTAAAGGGAGGAGACAGTTTCATGGGACAGAAAGTTAATCCCCACGGCATGCGCGTCGGCGTCATCAAAGACTGGGACTCCCGCTGGTATGCCAGAGACGAGAAGGTCGGCGACCTGATCGTTGAAGATAACAAGATCCGCAAGTTCGTCAAGAAGAGCCTGTACGGTGCAGGCGTGCCCAAGATCGAGATCGAGCGCAGCAATGATGTTGTGACGCTGTTCGTTCATTGCGCCCGCCCCGGCATGGTCATCGGCAAGGACGGCGCGGAGGTCGAGAAGCTGCGTCTCGCGGTCGAGGCTCTGATCGGCAAGAAGGTCAAGCTCAACATCGTCGAGGTCCGCAATCCCGACATGAACGCTCAGCTCGTCGCTGAGAACATCGCCCAGCAGCTCGAAAAGCGTATCTCTCACCGCCGCGCGATGAAGAACGCCATGGGCCGCGCCATGCGCGCCGGCGCCAAGGGCATCAAATGCTGCTGCTCCGGTCGTCTCGGCGGCCGCGAGATCGCTGGCGTTGAGCACTATCACGAGGGCACCATCCCTCTGCAGACCATCCGTGCCGACATCGAGTACGGCTTCGCCGAGGCTGCGACCACGTTCGGCCGCATCGGCGTGAAGGTTTGGATCTACAAGGGCGAGGTCCTGACCCAGACCCTGCGTACCACCCCGCGTACGCTCGATACCACCAAGCCGTATGAGGAGCGCCGCGAGCGTCGTCCTCGCCGCGACGGTGACCGTCGTCCCCGCCGTGATGGCCAGGGCGGCTATCAGCGCCGTGAGGGCGGCTTCAACCGCAACGGCAACCGTCCCCAGGGCGATCGTCCGCAGGGCGGCTATCGCAAGCCGGCTGAGAATAAGGAAGGAGGCGCTCAGTAATGCTTCTGCCGAAGAGAGTGAAATACCGTCGCGTTCAGCGCGGTCGTATGACCGGCAAGGCGACCCGCGGCAACACCATTACTTATGGTGAGTACGGCCTCCAGGCCACTGAGCCCGCGTGGATCACCAGCAACCAGATCGAGGCGGCCCGTGTCGCCATGACCCGTTACACCAAGCGTGGCGGTCAGGTCTGGATCAAGATTTTCCCCGATAAGCCCGTTACCAAGCAGCCTGCCGAGACCCGTATGGGTTCCGGTAAGGGCTCTCCGGAGTATTGGGTAGCAGTTGTCAAGCCCGGCCGTATCATGTTTGAGATCGCCGGTGTTTCCGAAGAAGTCGCGCGTGAGGCGCTCCGTCTGGCCAGCCACAAGCTGCCCATCAAGACGAAGATCGTCAAGCGCGAGGCCGAGACCCAGGAAGTAGGTGAATGAGATGAAGGCAAGTGAAGTTCGTGCCATGAGCGTTGCTGAGCTGAACACCAAGCTCGACGCCCTGAAGAAAGATCTGTTTATGCTGCGCATGCAGCACGCGACGAATCAGCTGGATAACCCCCAGAAGCTCGTCCAGACCAAGCGTGATATTGCCCGAGTCAAAACCATGATCCGTGAGAAGGAGGAGAAGTAAGATGGAAGAGAAGAGAATTTCCTCCCGTAAGGTCCGCGTTGGTAAGGTCGTTTCCGACAAGATGGACAAGACCGTCGTCGTTGCGATCGCTGACCGCGTGGCGCATCCCCTGTACAAGAAGATCGTCGGCCGCACCTACAAGCTGAAGGCTCACGATGAAAACAATACGTGCGGTATCGGTGATACCGTCAAGGTGATGGAGACCCGCCCCCTGTCCAAGGACAAGCGCTGGCGCGTGGTCGAGATCGTCGAAAAAGCTAAGTAAGGAGGTACCGGAACAATGATTCAGCAGGAAAGTTTTCTGAAGGTCGCCGATAACACCGGTGCCAAGGAAATCAAGTGCATCCGCGTTCTCGGTGGCTCCGGCCGCAAGTACGGCAACATCGGCGATATCATCGTCGCGTCCGTGCGTAAGGCTGCCCCCGGCGGTCAGGTCAAGAAGGGCGAGGTCGTCAAGGCCGTTATCGTCCGCTCTGCCAAGGGCGTCCGCCGCGAAGACGGCACCTATGTCCGCTTCGACGAGAATGCTGCGGTCCTGATCAAGGACGACAAGAACCCCAGCGGCACCCGTATCTTTGGGCCCGTCGCTCGCGAGCTGCGTGAGAAGGACTTCCTCAAGATCCTCTCCCTGGCTCCGGAAGTTGTCTAAGGAGGGCTTGAAGAATGGCTATGAATGTGAAGAAGGGCGATACCGTTATCGTCCTGTCCGGTAAGGACAAGGGCAAGCAGGGCAAGGTGCTCGGCACCGTCCCCAGCGAAGCCAAGGTCGTCGTGGAGGGCATCAACATGGTGACCTGCCACGTCAAGCCCCGCAAGCAGGGCGAGACCGGCGGCATTGTGCAGCGTGAGGCTGCCATGTACGCTTCCAAGGTGCAGGTCGTGTGCCCCAAGTGCAACAAGGGCACCCGCATCGCGCACAAGATCGAAAATGGCAAGAAGACCCGCGTGTGCAAGCACTGCGGCGCCGAGCTTTAAGAAAGGAGAGTAGTTCACAATGGCAAGACTGAAAGAACAGTATAAGGCAGAAGTGGCACCCGCTCTCTACAAGAAGTTCGGTTATAAGTCCACCATGCAGATCCCCAAGATCGACAAGGTCGTCGTGAACGTCGGCTGCGGCGAGGCCAAGGAGAATGCCAAGGTCCTCGAAGCGGTCGTGCGCGACCTGACCACCATCACCGGCCAGAAGGCCGTCGTCACCAAGGCGAAGAAGTCCATCGCAAACTTCAAGCTGCGTGAGGGCATGCCGGTTGGCGTAAAGGTAACTCTGCGCCATGACCGTATGTGGGAGTTCCTTGACCGCCTGTTCAACGTAGCTCTGCCGCGTGTCCGCGACTTCCGCGGCATCAACGGCGACGCGTTCGACGGCCGCGGCAACTACGCACTCGGCCTGACCGAGCAGCTGATCTTCCCGGAAATTTCCTACGAACAGATCGACAAGCTGCGCGGCATGAACATCGTCATCTGCACCACCGCAAACACTGACGAAGAAGCGAAGGAGCTGCTCACTCTGATGGGTGCTCCGTTCGAGAAGTAAGGAGGAGAATTGATCAATGGCTAAGAAGTCTATGGTACTCAAGCAGCAGGCGAAGCCGAAGTTCTCCGTCCGCGCTTACAACCGCTGCAAGATCTGCGGCCGTCCGCACGCTTACCTTCGCGACTACGGCGTTTGCCGTATCTGCTTCCGCGAGCTGGCTTACAAGGGTCAGATTCCCGGTGTCAAGAAGGCGAGCTGGTAAAGCCAGCCCGCCTCTTGGCCGGTAATTTGAATAAATCCCCCGCCGGCGAGCAATAGGTCGCAGTTGCCTAGCTGCGATACCTTGCCGCTGATACGGGCCCTGCCCGTAACTCTAATAGGAGGTAAACATCATGCACATCACTGATCCCATTGCGGATATGCTCACCCGCATCCGCAACGCGAACAACGCCAAGCATG
>OODS01000235.1_pt1 | contig 47454 bp, 39 predicted proteins | sample 1671531 | NCBI WGS metagenome assembly OODS01 (sample SAMN06348166, study PRJEB24527) | human gut metagenome | biome: human gut; feature: ankylosing spondylitis patient; material: feces | host: Homo sapiens | place: China | collected 2015-10 | reverse complement strand
ATCCCATAGCGTCAGACTGCGAATCTGATAATAATAATACGTATCAAACCTTGGAAAATAGTGGCAGAATTTCTTTTGAAGAAATCCAACTTCCATTAAGCAATACAAAATAACAAGTATTTCGAATCTTATTACGCTTGGGGATTCTTCAGCCACTAGATATACAAGGTTGCGCATTTGGGAATCATGCATGTGACGTAAAATCCTAGGTGCGCAACCTCTCGGTCACTACTCTGCTGATTCCAGATCACCTTTTAAAATATCTGTGAGCTAAACGTCCAGCTTTTCTTTCAATGCTTTCCTCATAGAAGAACCTATTGAATCTTCCAGGGCAATCAGTCGTTCTCTCATTCTGGCAGGAATTTCCTCAGTAGATTCGATCACCGCTTCAGCTACCCATTCTTTTTGAGCAAGCGTACCGTTCGCCATTATGTCCTCAACAGTTTCGGTTACGATCACGCCACCGAAATTGCATAGCTCGAGTTTGGTCAACGCGCCGGCCGCAGTATCGCACATGCCAGCAGGTCCCATTTTCAGCATGGTGACCATCAACTGTACGTACCTCTCAGCGGGGAACCGTTGCACTATGCGAGCGACCGCATTGTATCGCTTATTCGATATCAGATAATCAATAATACTTTGACGTTCATCCTCACTCAGTGATGCCATCGCCTCATACGCTAGCCAATAGACAATATTGGCCTTACCCTCAAAGCTTTTGACAAAACACGACAACATGCTGAAAAGTTCCTCTCGAATTCCATCAGGCAATTCATTACTGAAATGTATAAGAAATTTCAAAGGCCATCTTTTGTCTTGAAGCGCCTCAGCGTTGGACAGCATAATCTTCGCGAATGAATCCCAATCAACTAATTCCGGATGAGCATATCCACAGAAGAGGAATGCGCTCAGCATGTGATCCACACCATGAACAGCAATAACTCCAGACTGTTCGTAGCTTGCTATTGCCTCAGCACAATATGCAGAAAAACAATCAGAAACCCTTCGAATCTCGTCCTCGGAAAGTTTTTGCGCATCATCGACACTCTTGATTACATCAACTTGACCGCTCTTCACATTTACGTGCCATTGCGCTTCCGATTCCTTATCATGAGAGCTTTGCTTATATTCGTACCATTGCTGCAGAGAGCCTGCATCGCCTCGTTGCAGCAAGATTGCCAGATTGTCATCACCCCAAAAGGACTCCGGAAACAGAATCGTCAGATTCTGCGCTTCCGAGGCATAGCTTTCTCCCACGCCAGACAGCTCCAAAAACCATTGCTCAATCTCTTCCTGTGCATCTCGACTTGCAGCCATATAACAAGCTTTAAGCGTCTTGAACAGTTCAATAGGGATATTGAACGTCGCAGAAACCTTTCGGACGTATTCCCGCACAGACGCCAACGTCGTCAAGCACCAACGGCAAACTTCATCAGCCTTATCTGCAGAAAGATAATCACCTATGCACTGGAACAACGTCAGATCATTCAGTGCCGTCGAATGCGTGGACTCATCCAACGATACAGTTTCGGCATATTCAACAATCCTGGAGTCTGAAGCTCTCTTGATAGCGGACCGAAGTACTTTCCGATAATCGTCTTTGGAAGAACACCGCCGAAACATTTCAAGCACATTGACGATGTTCGCTCTCTCCCCATTATCATCCTCAATCTGAGCATACGCATTTTCTGCCTGCAAACAGCAATATCTTTTCCACGCATCTCTGTCACCGAGAAATGCCGTCTGAAGAATAAGGGAGATAAAACGTCGTCTTAGCGAATGGGTTTTCTCTGCTTCTCCAATGCTATGAAGCCACCGATTCGACACTGCGTTACCCGCAATGCTACGCTCTCCCAATTCGAGCCACCAGAAAATTGGATTGTCGGATGACTGAATTACCGCAGCTACATCAACCTGCTTTCCAGATGACTTAACGTTTCCCCAAATCCAATCGTATTGCCACAGCAACCTCATTGCCGTGCCACAGATTCCATTAGCGGTAATATCATCTGGATTCTGCAAGCAAAGACTCACTGCGTCCGAACCGGCAGAAATAGCTTCATCCCTACGACCGAGTTCAAACATCGCCCACGATTCGTGGACCAACAGCCACGCTTTATCTACAGGATAAAGATCATAAGTCATAACAGCTTCAATATGTTGAAGAGCGGCACTCCAATCATTATCATCTATATCAAAGGCAAATTGCATTACCGCCGATGCGGCTTGCTCTTCAGGAGATTTCGCAACCGAAAAAAGCTCATCCAAGCGTCCACCCTGTCCATCAAGGTAATCATAAAAAGCCGCGGCCGCCTTCCAGCACCAGTCAGATGAAGCCCATGCCTCATCCTTTCTTTTCCCTTTCTGCATGGCCACGTCAGCCATGGAACCACTTCCCGCTCTCCAGTACCACTCCAATCCATACTCATTCCCATATAGCAAGGAAGCCAAGGCCTCATGACCTTTTAAGTTATCTATATGTTTATTCACATGCGGGGCTATCACACGAGGAGCGAGCATTGCGAGTCGAATACGATCCTGATTTTTAATGTTTTTCAGGCCATTCCACACAACTCCGTTGAATGCAGACTTCTCATACGTGCTGCACGCGAACTCGGAGAGCTCCTCCTCGTCCGTCTTTTTCAGCACATGGTCCTTACGTACAAGAATTCTGGGCATCTGACAAGAGTGGTCGATCTGCGAAAATTCAATCTTGGACCAATACATTGTTCCTTCATTAGAGATCAGAACAACAATATGGGCAATTCTCCCATTAGTCCATGAAACTTCATGATTGGCGTCAAACACGAACCACCAACCGACCAAATTGCCTTGCTCATCTTTTTTGGGATACCTAAAATAGCTTGCGCCCTTTTTTACTTGCACGCCAAGGACTGCGAATGAGGGCACTCCTTCAGCGTTCACCGGCATCACCCATAAATCAGTGCCAAAATCAAGGTCCTTGGACATCACGCACCATTGGAAAGTATCAGAGAAAAAGGCCCTTACCTGGCTCTCGCCGCCTTCTCCCCTCCGAGATTCAGCTGGAATCTTAACTCCAAGAGTTCCAGACATTGTTACCCCCTCATAGACAACTTCGATGTACGCTCCACTGGTTCTGTTTTAGATTTCACAAAACTGAGATTCGTTTTATGCCTATAGTGCATCTTGTTTTTCCAAAACTAGCAGTTGCACAAACCCAGACTTCACCAGATACATACCATTGCGAAACGCAACAACAATTTCAATTCGAATTACCTATCAGCCTATTCAATCCCACAATAGCAAGAGCATTAAATCAACTTGCCCACGTACAACATCGTTTCAAAATAACCTACGGTATTGTTGCATATAGCACGGAAATCAATTCAAAGGGATCACTATGGCGACAACCGAGTTCAACGAGAAAGTGCACGATGCGGTGCTGTCCGCTCTAAAAAGGACCAATCGCATTCCATATCTGTTTGTCGGTTCAGGAATTTCTCGGCGTTACATGGGGACAGAAAATTGGAATAACTTACTTGAGTGGGTGTGTAACATCGTCGGAACACCGATGCGTAAATACGCCATATACAAGCAAATGATTCAAGCAGCAGGCTACGACAATGAATTAGGCCCTAACCCCGCGATCGCCAGCCGCATGGAAATAGATTTTCTCAACGCGTTAGAAAATAACTCCCTTACAGAATGGACAGAAAAGCGTAGCTCCGATATTTACGACAATGTTCCAGCAATGAAATTGTTCATAGCCGACCATTTGCGCAATGATTTCAGCACTAGGCTGATGACCGACGAACTCAAACTTCTGAAGAAAGCCACAAGAAGCATCGCAGGAATAATCACGACCAATTACGACACTCTCATGGAGGAATTATTCAACGGATACAAAGTCTATGAGGAACAAGATGACTTACTTTTCACACAATTTGCAGGAATCGGCGAAATATACAAAATACACGGGTCAATCAATCACCCTGAATCCATGGTTCTCGACGCAAAAGACTATGAACAGTTCAATGAAAAAGCCAAATACCTCATCGCCAAAATATTAACCATCTTTGGAGAATATCCTGTAATCTTTCTTGGATATTCAATAAGCGATCCTGATGTACGAAAAATCGTCAGAGCAATTGCAGATTGTGCTGGCCCTGAAAGAATCAGCGAAATGGAAAATAGATTCATTTTCGTGGATTACTCGCAAGATAAATTCGCCATCATGCCTTCCTCAATTGATGTCGGAAAATCTGTATCTATGACCACTATAAAGACAAATGATTTTTCTCCAATCTATTCAGCAATAGCAGAAATGAAGCAACGCTATACACCACGTGTAATCAGTCAGTTTAGAAGACAAGTCTTTGTCGGTACGAGCACATCCGAAAAAGCAGAAAAGATGCTTCCCATCGCTTGGTCTGAATTGGATTCACTTCCACAAGATACGCCGGTAATTGTAGGACTCGACCAGCGTGACTACGGGAAGCCAATCCGCTATGAGGAATTATATGAGGATCTACTTTTTGACAACAAGGGATTTAAATCAGACCTCATCATTGGCGCGTACATGGATAATCTTTTGAAGAAGAATCCTTCAGGATTACCAATGTATAAATATCTGCTTTTAGCTAAAATCCCTGTTACCGGAGAAAAGATCCGTCAGAACATCAAAGAATATTGCTGCTATGACGCATACTTATCGCCAAGCAATAAAAAAGACCAGCCTCGTTACAGAAAGAAGCTTAAAGAAAAAAGCGTAGATGGACTTATCTCAACATTCGGTAAGAAAACCGCATTTAAACATCTGACTTGTCTTTATGAAGACGAAATAGACCCAGATTGTCTATATAAATATCTTCGAGAAGTCGCTTGTTCTGATGTGCCAGAGGATCGCAGAAACAAACTCGAATCAATGCTCGAGGATTCAGAGATGAGAAGATGTATCCGCATATACGATTATCTCACATATGGGAAGCAATATTTAAATAAAAACAGCGCCTCCACAGTCGCCGCCAATAGTGCTTCTCTCTCAGGTCAAGAGGAACACCTGGCAACTCAGTGAAGGCGCCTCGCCAACGGACCCAAACACACAGCCGACAGCTTCTCGACGTTGTAAGTCCACTTGAGATAGTACATCAAAAAACATGACTACACGACGCACTAGCCAAAATAAGATATAGCAAAGTTGTCGATAAGGTTCGAGAGACTAACTTGAATTATCTGTCGACCGACGCGCTCAAACGTGATGAGAACTACAGATGACCATTGATAAACAGAAATCCGTGCAACTGACACAAAGTGGTCGCACGGATTTCTGGTATGAGAGCTGGCACAGGGCCGCTGAAAGGCGGGTGACCGGAATGTCCACCACCGGAACACCCGCTATATGAACAGGGCTTCGGGTATGAGCCTCGGAAAACACGCCCTTCGTCAGTTCTTCTGATTTGGCACGAGCATGATATCGCCGTCGGCGATGCCCCTCAAATGCTGCCCGTAGGGACTCTTGCCATAGCGTTCCGCGGACTCCATGAGCTGCTCGCGGGTGATCCAGCCGTTCTCGTAGGCGATCTCCTCCACGATCGCGATTGGCAGACCCTGCGCACGCTGCACGGTACGCACGAACTCACCCGCCTCAAACAAAGAATCCATCGTACCGGTATCCAACCACGCGTAACCACGACCCAACGTACGCACGTTCAACATGCCCGCGTCCAGGTACATGCGGTTCAGATCCGTGATCTCCAGCTCACCTCGCGCCGAGGGCCTGACCCGCTTGGCGTACTCGACCACGTGCTCGTCGTAGAAGTACAGGCCGGTCACCGCGTAATGCGACTTCGGATGCGTCGGCTTCTCCTCGATGGACACGGCCTTCCTGTCCTCGTCGAACTCGACCACGCCATAACGCTCCGGATCGTCCACGTAATAGCCGAACACGCTCGCACCTTCACCGGACTCGGCCTTCGCCACGGCCTTACGCAAGGTCGCGCCCAGGCCGTTGCCGTAGAAGATGTTGTCGCCCAGCACCAGTGCGCAAGGCTCTCCTGCAATAAACTCCTCGCCCAGGAGGAACGCCTGCGCGAGCCCGTCCGGGCTGGGCTGCACCTTGTAGGAAAAGCGCACGCCATAATGCGATCCGTCGCCTAGGAGCCGTTCGAAGTTCGGCAGATCCTTCGGCGTGCTGATAATCAGGATGTCGCGGATCCCAGCCATCATCAGCACGCTGAGCGGATAGTAGATCATCGGTTTGTCGTACACCGGCAGCAGCTGCTTCGACGTGACCGTGGTCAGCGGATACAACCTCGTGCCCGAACCACCGGCAAGAATAATGCCCTTCATGTGGATTCCCCTTCTCTATTGCGTATTGTCAAATGCCGGGCGGCCCCGCGAAGAGAGCCGCCCAAGCATGGTCCGCTACTTGTTCAGTTCCTTGGTAACGTATGCCTTGAGGGACTCCTCCCAATCAGGCACTTTCAGCCCCGTCGCCTCGATCTTCGACAAGTCCAGTGCGGAATACGTCGGACGCGGACTCACCGGGTTCTTCGCGTTCGCGAAATACTCCGCAGTCGAGATTGGCTCAACCTTGTCGCCATTCCCGTTCGTCAAATCGAACACCTCGCGCGCAATCTCGGCCCAAGACTTCACCGCGCCTGACCCGGTCAGATCATACGTGCCATACGCGGCGTTGGAGTCAAGCAGGTGGAAGATCGCATCCGCCATGTCCCTGGTGAACGTGAGACGGCCGTACTGGTCGTCCACCACCGTCACCCGGGGCAGGTCACCGTTCGCAACCTTGTCCGAGAGCATCATCATGGTCTTCACGAAGTTATGGCCCTCGCCGATCACCCAACTCGAACGCAGGATGTAATGACGCGGCGCGTTCGCGACCGCGATGTCGCCCGCGGCCTTCGACTGCCCGTACACGCCCAACGGGGCGAACCCCTCCGACTCGTCGTGCAGTTCACGTGTCCCGTCGAACACGTAATCCGAGCTCACGTGCACGAGCGTGATGTTGTGCTCACGGGCCACACGGGCCAACAGGGCCGGGCCCTGCGCGTTCGCCTTCCACGCCAAGGCACGCCCCTCCGGACTCTCCGCCCTGTCCACGGCGGTGTACGCGCCCGCGTTGATGATCGTCCCATACAACGACCAGTCGAACCGGTCGTACTGCTTGGGGTCGGAGAAATCGAACGTATCGATATCGTTGAACTCGAACCCCTCCAGGCCATGGCTTTCCACGTAGTCGCGGATCGCGTGGCCCAACTGGCCGTTGCAACCCGTCACCATCGTACGACGCGGCGCCATCGGCTTCGCATCCCTGAGCATCGGATGATGCAAATCCGCCTCGGACCGTTCCGAATCCTCCAACGGGATCGGCCACTGGATGTTCAACTCCGGGTCGGCGAGGTTCACGAACGTGTACGTCTTCTTCTGCTCCAGACTCCAGTGCGCGTTCACCAAGTACGTGTACACGGTCCCGTCCTCCAACGCCTGGAAGCTGTTGCCCACGCCACGCGGCACGTAGATCGCCTTGCTCGGATCCAACACGGTCGTATACACCTGGCCGAACGAGTCGCCCGGACGCAGGTCCACCCACGCGCCGAACACCGAGCCGGCCGCGATGGAAATGTACTTGTCCCACGGCTCCGCGTGGATGCCACGCGTCACGCCCTTCTTCGCGTTGAAGCTGATGTTATTCTGCACCGGACCGAAATCAGGCAACCCCAACGCGGTCTGCTTCGCACGCTGCCAATTCTCCTTGAACCAGCCACGGTTATCGCCATGCACCGGCAGGTCGAACACCACAAGGCCCGGGATGTTCGTCTCCTCGGCCCTCAAATCCTTCTCGAAATCCATGAAATCCATACCTCTTCTCACTGGCCCTGACGCTTGTAACGGGCTTCGGTAGCGGCCTTCGCCGGCTCCCACCACGCGCGGTTCTCGGTGTACCATTCGATCGTCTGCGCGAGGCCCGACTCGAAGTCCGTGTGCTTCGGGGTCCAGCCGAGCTCGGTGCGCAGCTTGGTCGAATCGATCGCGTACCGGCGGTCATGGCCCGGACGGTCCTTGACCCAGTCGAACGCGTCCTCCGCCTGGCCCATCATCTTGAGGATCATGCGCAGCACGGTGATGTTATTCTGTTCGCCGTCAGCGCCGATCAGATACGTCTCGCCGACACGACCCTTCGTCAGGATCGTCCACACGCCGCTGGAATGGTCCTCGGTATGGATCCAGTCACGCACGTTCTCGCCTTTGCCGTACAGCTTCGGACGCTGACCGTCCAGGATGTTCGTGATCTGGCGCGGGATGAACTTCTCCACATGCTGGAAAGGCCCGTAATTATTGCTGCAGTTCGAAATCGTCGCGCGGATCCCGTACGTGCGCGTCCACGCGCGCACCAGCATGTCGCTCGCGGCCTTGGTGGAGCTGTACGGACTGGACGGATGGTACGGCGTATGCTCCGTGAACCTGGCCGGATCATCCAGGGCGAGGTCCCCGTACACCTCGTCCGTGCTCACGTGATGATAGCGGATCCCGTACTTGCGCACGGCCTCGAGCAGACGGAACGTGCCCTCAACATTCGTCCTCAAAAACGGTTCCGGATCCGCGATGGAATTATCATTATGCGACTCGGCCGCGTAATGCACGATCGCGTCATGACCAGGCACGATCCTGTCCAGCAGGTCCGCATCGCAGATGTCACCCACGACCAGTTCCACACGGTCCTCGGGAAGGCCCGCGATGTTCTCCGGATTGCCCGCGTACGTGAGCTTGTCCAACACGGTCACATGCACGTCCGGGTGATGGTCAACCACGTAATGCACGAAATTCGACCCGATGAAACCACAGCCACCGGTCACGATGATGTTCTTGGGAGTAAACGTCTCTTCAGTCATAGCAACTATCCTACCGCTACACACCCCTTTTGGGAAGTATTCTCGTTTTAATTTATGTCGAATTTTAGACTTACAATGAATCATGTAAATTTTGTCGTCTTTATAACTATTCAACGAGTTTATCGGGAGCGTTGAAAACGCTAAACAATATCAGCTATATGTCTATATCTTCATCTATTTCTTATCGTTCCCGAACCGCCACTGATATAGAATGTATCACCAACTACTAGATTGCACATATCACTAACCATGATTACCGCAAGCTGTGCAATTTCTAATGGTGTGGCGAAGCGTTTAGCTGGGACACAGTCCGTGTATAAAGTATCGCCCTCTTCATATCCAAGCATAGAAGTCGCGACAGGCCCTGGGGCAATCGCATTCACTACAATGCCATAGTCAATCAATTCTGCAGCCGCACCAAGCGTAAATGCCCTAACCGCATTTTTAGAAATTTCATATGGCGTATACCCCGGCTTTAAGGCAGCCGCGGAACTCACATTCAATATGTGTCCCTTTATACCTTTTCTTTTCATGTAGTTCCCAACTTCCTGTGTCATGAAGAAAAGTCCTTTGAGATTCGTATTCATGACCATGTCATATGTTTCTTCGGAAACATTCCCAAATTTCTGATCACCATGTACACCTGCACAATTAACAAGAATGTCTATTCTATTCTCAGGAAATTGCTCTATTACATGTGCTATTTTTTCATCAAATAGCGAAACTTGATTTAAATCAATCTGTATTCCTTTTGCGTTAATTCCAAGTTCCTCAACAGTTTTTCGAATTTTGCTTTCAGTAGTGCCTGAAATGACAACTTTGGCTCCCGATGAGATAAATGCTTCGGCGATAGCTTTCCCGATTCCACCCGTTCCACCAACTATAAGAGCTATTTTTCCTTTTAGTAATTCTTCTGAACTCTTTGGAATATTAACTGAAACAATATTCTTCTCATTTTTCTTTCTAAAATAATAATCAATTATTTCTCGTATTTTCGTTCCAATACTCATTTTATCTTCCCCACATCAATTTTTATGAATAGCTTTCTGAATTTTATTAATGTTAGATTGCCCGATTAAGAGCTTCGCTACTTTCTTCGTTGCAGACATGATTTTTTGATTATCTGGATGTATTCCAAGTTTCTTAAGATAATCGATAGAACTCACGTCCTCATGATCATTCAAAAAAACTTCAAACAATATTGGCTTATCCTTATGATCTGCAGCCACAAAGCAATCAAGATTATCCAAAAACTGTTCTTTACTATCTGCTGAAAAATACTGAAAGCCCAAATCCTGCGCATAATGTTTTAAAAGTGTACGTGATTCATTTCCGTAATGCCCAGATGCAGAAATATAGTCATTTGCCGAATCCCCGAGACCCGCCTTCTGAACATTCCCAAGTGAGTTTTTAAACTCACCACCTAGTCCATTATTCACAACTAAGATACGTACATTAGCTGATATATGCCTATTCCCTAAGCTATTCATATCATAGAAGAAGGCAAGGTCTCCGAAGATTCCATAATACTTTTTTTCAGGAAAAGCGAGAGAAGCACCGATTAGACTGGATACACCACCATCAATTCCGAATCCGCCGGTGTTTGAATAACCATGAATGCTTTTGTTCAACTCAAAACAATTCCAACAACGTAACGAATTCAATATACCAAAATGAATAACACTATTCGCAGGCATTTTGCTATGCATCTTTTGCGCAATCCACATCGAGGAGAAAGGCAACTCTGCATCCTCTAGGGCATTGTTCAAATTGCAATACGCTTTATGCCACTTTTCATACTGCTCAGTTTTTTCTTCGACGGCGTTTTCGCAGTATGCTTCAAAAAAGCTTTCTTCGCTCATTTCAAAAACATTTGTAAGATGCTGATACGTATCTCTAATTTCACCATCTATATTAACGCGCCATATCTCTGGAGAACTCGCCGGCCACGATGCTGAAATATTACCGATATGAATGAGCAAATCAATTTCGAAATTAGGAAAACCTGCAATGTCAAACATTCCACAGGGAATCCCATATTTACCTGTGTAGTTACTAGTCTGATCATATAACACTACTGCATCATATTTTTCGCAGAAGGAATCCACCGCAATTTCAAGCCTTTTACTCCATACAGAGTGCGCTCCGACAAAAACGCCAATCTTGCCTTTCTTTATGGGTGGCAATACACTATTCTCATAGTATCGTCGAATTACACGTTCCTTAGGCAACCGCTGAACGGAAAAATCTAAACTATAAGATGTGGTCAAATTAATATGAACTGGTCCACCACCGTTTCTTTTAGCTTCCAGCAGCGCTTCATTCACTTTTAAGTTACATTCCCATTCATCCTGCTTATTTTGTACAACAGGAAGAAGCACACTTTTAACTGCGATATCGTTTGGAATGACAGACCTGTCAATTAACTGGTCTCGATTTTGACCGATCCATGCAACAGGACGCGTTGCAGTAATTGCAATAATAGGTAGCTTTCTGTAATACGCTTCCGTCAATCCAGGCATATAATTCCTTGATGCCGTTGCACCTGTGCAACAAATCACAACTGGTTCAGCAGACTCTTCCGCTAATCCACATGCAATATACGCTGCAGAACGTTCATCAACTGATGAATATAACTCGAAATCACCATCATACTGCGCACTCGCAACAAAAGACGCGTTTGCACTTCCTGGGCTTAACACCATTTTCTTTACGCCGTGCTCTTTTAACAGAGACAGTAAAATCTGCACATTTTTTTCGCTTGAATACATCAGAAGCCATCCCTTCGTAAAAATTATTTAAAGAACTTAAGTATCCGACTGAATTTAAACTTTGTTATTTTATCAATCAAATCTATCATTTGAATATAGTATGTATTCTTTTTATAAACGATAAGTAAGAATATGTTAGAGGCCAACAAGGAAACTAGTAGATTAAGTACAATTTGAACATAAAGTGGCATCGCACCCGTCATAATACACATCATTCGGCATAAAAAAGTTATGATGCAAGCAACCAAGAAGTATAGAGAAAACTCGCAAGCAAATTTCTTCCAACTTCTATGGAAAACATATTTAAAAACGTTACTTATCATCCAAGGCATAGAAATAAATACGTAGCTTATTATCGTTGAAAGCAGTATCGCATAAATACCCCAAATTCGGACCAAAGCAAGATTAAGAAGCAGATTGACCATTGCCGCGATAAGTGGACGGAACCTATCCTGATGCCATACACCAGCCGCATCTTTATACATTCCGTTTACTTGTTGCATTGTCACGAGATAGAAATAAATACAGAAAAAAGCAACAACAGCTTCACTGAAAATGTATTTTTCCCCTACCCAAAGCTCAATAAATGGCTGATAAACTGTTGCAAAACAACACATGCAAACAGTAACAATCCAGTTTATTAAAAAAGTCAGAACCCTAAAATCATTGTAATTCTTCCTGGCGCTTTCCATTACCATACTGTTACCGACTCCAGCTAAGCAAGAACTAAAAACTACGGTCAAAACTCCCATGACGGAAGACATGATAAAATAGTAGTTTTGATACATAGCAAGGACTGTCAAACCCAAAAAAGCCGAAATAACAATTGTATCTGCAGAGTTAACGATTGTTGCGCCAAGTTTTGCAGTAAAAAGATCCTTGATTCTCTGATTGATCGTTTTGATCGTTTTATCAGGCAAACTTCCTTTTGGTTCCAAATCTGGATATAGACGCGATGCCGCCATTGCAGTGACAATATTTGCCATTGCCTGAGTAAAGAGCATGACAATAATGTAAAGATAATAATCATGGAATAACCACAAAACGACAAGCTGCAACGCATATTGAAGAGACGTCGTTAAAATTGTTATTTTACTAGCTATATCGCTTCTCTGATTTGCCTGAAGTAAAGAATTCTTATAAGCAAATAACCAATAAGTCATTACAGTTGCAGCTAAATTTAGTAAATACAAAATATATATATTTAACTGCCCTGGAATAGTACCACTTATTAATTTAGGAATCAACGGGGTTAACAGAACACCAGCACAAGCAATTATTAGTCCGATAAAGAAATAATATTTCTTATAAAGTTTTAATAATGCGCAAACCATTGGCTTGTCGTTCTCAGCAATTGGCTTATACATGCTATAAACCATTGCCGAGCCCACGCCAAGCTCTGCAAGATTTAAAACTTGCAAAACAGATGTGAACAAACTATTTAATCCTAAATACTCCACCCCCATCAGATAAATCATTGCCGTTCTCATTGCAAAGGGCAGTAGAATTTGGTAGAGCTTAAGAATTACTCCAAACACTATATTTCTTGTTGCGTTCTGAGTTCTGTTCATATCACTGCATCTTTACTTTTTTGCCAGCACCGTTTCTAAAATATCTGTCGTTTTATGAGACTCAGACTTCATAAAATTATGCTCGCTGCAAAGGTACTTCTTGTACTCATCATAATGATTTATTAGATGTTTAAAACGAGTCTCCAAAGTGTCTACCGATAAATCACGAAGATCAATGCAATACTCTGTTAAGTTCATCTTCCCCATAAAACCCTTCATTTTCTGTTCATATGAAACCGAAATAAAAGGTGTTCCCATTTTTGCAGAGAAAATATTACTGTGATATCGCATACCAATAACCGCATACAGCCGGCTAATCAAATATTGCTGGAAATAAGTATCATACCGTTCATCATTCGCCGACACTACAAAGTAATCACTATTATTGATGCAGAATGTCCGCATCAAATCATAATCGTTTCCGTTTCCAAATAACTGGGGGATAAATACCACACCATATCCAGCTTCAGTAAGGCCAGAAAGAAACTCATGGAATACATTATGAATATTGTCTGTAATTGCGGGTTCCTTCGAATACACCGGATGCCACGTCAAATCGGTGATTGTAACTCCGACACATTTTTCATGCTTTTCTAAGAAGCTCTCCAACTCTGTATATTGATTCAGCTTTTCTTGATTTTGTCTCATATCTATATCATGTTGAAAAGCCGAGTCCAACGTCAGAGAAACAGTTTTGTCCGGAACAAAATCACGCACATATTTTGTCGAAATGGGATCCCTTAGCACAATTGCTTCCGAATTTTCCAATACCTTTTTTCGCCACGGGTTACGCTCTTCCCTCTTGAACGGTCCCATAGATGGAGCATAAAACATATACGGCTTATGCATTGCAATCAATAAATCATAAATTGCAAGATAAGTCGGCTCATCATTGTAATACGTATCACCAATGCTTGGACCACCCGGCGCGTGTAGAACAAGATCAGCTTTAGAAATTTCTGAAATCAGTTCCTTCTCATTCGAAGAAATAGATACCTTTCCACGTGTCAGAACAGCAATTCTATGTGCGATTTTCGCTTTAGCGGAAATCGGCATAAACTGATGAATCATTTTCACATTTGACGGCATATTAGGATATTTTGTGCCAGCACCACGAATAGCTAAAGTAATCTCGGCACTTGGATATGCACTATTTATTTCATCCACCATTGCATGAACGGCAGCCTCATCACCACGGTTATCTGGATGACAATTAATAACTAAAATTTTCATTACTTCTCTCCTTTAAACGTTAAAGATATTCAACCATTCCGGAATCGTCAATGCATGATAACCGGTTTCAATATACGGCTTTTCAATGAACCCTTCATCTATCGTAATATCATCTCTGTCTACAATCAAGATATTATCAGAATAGATTGGATATTCTTTTATATGCGGATTAACCGTAATAACTTTCGTTTTTGTTAACAATGCATCAAATGAGCGCGTAGTGGGCCCTTCTTGAGTAGTTTGCGGTACATCAATAAGAGCCTTCGATTTACGCATATATTCTATATATTCTTCATATTTCAAAGGTCGATCATGGCAAAACTGACCATTCGTATGTGCAGGATCATACAAATATATAAATAATCTATACTTCTCCCCATATTTTAGGTACAGTTCATTTGCAATTTTTTGTCGATCTGAATGCGCTGTTCCGATAAAGAGAATATCATATAAATCTTTTGAATCATGTCCTACCACTTCATTCTGAACAAACATGGGACAATATTCATATTTATATTTATTACATTCAGCAATATTATATGCAAATCTCTCATCAAAAAATTTAATATGCGATTGTTTTATCAAATTTTTTATGTCATCCCACGCATAATAGATAAAACGAGCATGTGGATTCCTTTCTTTTAGTACTCGATAAAATTCATCAGATAAAAAGGATCCATTGATACAAAATACTACTGAATAATAGTTTCTCTCTGTATTTACTTTTTCGAGAGTTCTTGCCAAATACTTAGTTTCAGCTTTTTCTTGATCATGTTCTTTAATTCCCAGAAAAACATTTCGTAGCAGCCAACGAAATCTGCCACATCTTTTATATTCTTCAAGAATAGCTTTATCATATTGATCGCAATCCAGCCATGTTACTTCATATTTTTTTTCGAGCTGTTCTTTTAAACTTTTTTCATATCCCATAAATGCAGGCATTAAAAGCAGAAGTCTCTTCAATGAAACTTTCCTTTCGATTATATACGCTCTCTCAGTATTAATGTCATCTTTTCAACAATGTCTCTCCAAAAAAAACGATTTCCTGGAATCTTTGCAACTGCCTTAATCTTTTTAATACCTGATTCTTTTTTTATTATCTGCTTCAATTTCTTGTAATGCGAAAGTTGCTTTAACTGCTTCTGGAATTCTCTAGACTCAAGAAACTTGGCAACAGACTCTTCCGTAAGCGAATCAATCCGCTTCCTATTCCGGGCAAGATAATCCCTTAAAAGAAACTGTTGCGACTCATGCGATTTTGACACACCACTTTGCCGTATTCTATAGCTCAGTTCTACTTTAGGAATATTTCCAACTTTATAGCCATGAGCAATTGCCCGAAGAATGAAATCATAATCTTCACAACTAGGAATATTACGATAACCATTTAATTCTTGATACACTTCTCGTTTCACCAACCAAGTAGGATGTGCTAAACAACTTCCCCAGCGCATGAAAAACTTAACATGAGAGGCTGTTGTTGGAAAATTCATATTTTTTTTCCTCACAACGCCATTTTCATCTATTATTTCAAGAAACGATCCAACAACATCTAATTTATTTCGTTCAACATAATGCAATTCATCCTCTAAGCGATTTTTCTTACTAATATCATCAGCATCCATACGTGCAATGAAACATCCCGTCGCCTGATTAATCGCTTCATTTAGACTTTGCACTAAACCGACATTTTTTTTATTCTCTATTAATTTTATTCTTGAATCTTTTACTTTATGAACCGCTGTTTTTATATTTTTATTTTTGGGGTTATCGTCAACAATAATAAATTCAATATTTTGATAAGTTTGCTTTATTATAGAGTCAATACTGCTGCTCAGTTCATCAAGTGTCTCATTATAGGCACTCATAATCACTGAAATTTTAGGGCTATTATTCTCTTTTTTCATCAGAATTATTTTTTCTTTCAACTTCTTTGCCTGGAATTCCAACAATTGTGGCATTTTTCGTTAAACAACTCTTGACAACAACAGCACCAGCTCCAATTTTGACCCCATCAGCAATCTGGATAGCTCCTAATACTTTTGCGCCTACTCCAATATCGACATTATCGCCGATGATAGGGCATCCTTCAGATTTACCATTATTTCCGATGCAATTATCCCCATGTAAAATGCAATTCTTTCCAACCTTGGATTCTGCGTTTACAATAATATTGCCATAATGCCAAAGGTGTAAACCCTCATCAAAAACACCCGCTGGAATATAAATCCCTAATTTCGCCCCCAATCTATTTTTGCTCAAACGATGAATGAATCTAGAAACGATGTTAGTAGCTTTTTCTTCTGCACGTAATTTTTTTTGAAAACAACAAAGATACCATTCATGTTCTCTAAGCAATGCATATTTTATAAACTTCTTATTGTTTTTGAAATATATTTTCTTTGTATTTTCCATTATCTACTCAATTCGTTTCTTTTTATTCTGGAGCCATGTTAAAAAATAGATGGTATAAATCCACTTGTGCTCCATTGCAAAGTTATAGATATATTGAACTTTATTAAAAGATGTTTTAGGATAACTTCTTATTAGTTTTTGAACATCTCTTCTTGAACAGATTTTTCTAATATTCTGAATCGCCGTTCCAAAACCATTTGCATTCGCATAAAACACTTCTAGTTTAATGCAAGTACGAATATGACCAATAAAATTGGTATCCAAACGGTATTGCGCTTCAACCGGAAAGTTGAGATTCTGTATTTTTGCGCACATGTAACGGTATAACTCCATAACAAGATCCAACTTGTTTGGTTTATACATATGCGTCAGTGATCCTTCATTAAAACAATAATAATAAACAGGTTTATGGGAAACATAAACTTTTTTACACAGCGGATATGCTTCTATACTAAAGGCCAAATCTTCCCAAATTAGTTTTCGTTCAGATGGAAAACAAAGATTGTTTTTAATGAATAAATCTTTTTTATATAACCTTCCCCAGGCCGTATAAGAGAGTGCATCCAATTGGTTGCCTTTATTTCCCATCATATGAACCATAAGAGTTTCTTTAATTTCGGAGCCGCTGTATAGACGCTCTGGTATTGCAACTTTTTGCTCTTCATTCTTATAGTAATGCGTTGCAATTACCACATCTGCGTTTGTTGTAGTTGCCTTTTCCAACATGGATTCTATTGCATCCAATGTTAGATAGTCATCTGAATCAACAAAGGTGATGTACTCGCCAAGAGCTCTTTCAATACCGTAGTTCCGCGTTAGGCCAAGACCCTCGTTTTCTTTATGAAATACTCGAATTCGAGAATCCTTTGATGCATACTCTTTGCAGAACGAAAGCGAGTTATCTGTTGATCCGTCATCCACTAAGAGAATCTCAATGTTCGGATAGCTTTGTTTAATAAGCGAATCCACACACCTATTCAGATATTTTTCCACATTATATACTGGAACAATAATTGATACTTTTTGCCACATTTTTGCTTCCCTCCTTCCCTAATACCAATTCAGCAGAATTCCCAGTTTTAGCGCAAGTGTTCCACTGATTGTAAGTCTCTTAAAAGTTGGATCAAACAAAAGCGACAATTTATCTTTGAAGACTGTTTTATAATCGCTTGTTTTTTCTAGAAAACATCGATCTTCAGGCTGAAGAAGATCGCCATAGAACTCTAACATTGCTGGACCGAGGTTAGGATACGACTTTTTTTGCAGAGTCTTTTTCAGCCTATATTGAATTGCAGTCCCCTTCGTGCCTTCACCTGTGACACTAGTGTCATACCGAATCCAATAATAAAGCTCTTCATCTACATAATAAACTTTACCAAACCAATAACACAGTGTCCCTACCCACATATCATGTGGCAGATCTTCCACTTCTTCAGGCCATGCTCTGCAAACCAGCTCTTTCGCGCTTTTATTGATGACCGTTGCCGCCCCATAATTATACGTCTTAACCAGTGTAAGTTTTTTTGTCAGCTGTTCGGGTTTCAGAACCTCAACCTGTTCATCCAAGCGGTTTAATTGAACATCGCTTCGCTGCATTTTACAGTACGCTAATTGCGGAACCTGGTCTGATTCCCGCATTGCATCAATACACCGAATCAGTTTATTCGGTTTCCAAACATCATCTTGATCCGCAAAAGCATAGTAATCTGCATCGCCGCACTTCAAAAGCCCCAGCCAAAAGCTCTTTGCAAAACCAACATTTTTCCCCTTAATGATGTCAATTTTGTTTTGCGGATGGTTTTGACTATACCTTTCGACAACTTCGACTGTGTTATCTTTACTACAATCATCCCGAACTAAAACTTGAACATTTACACCAGTCTGTTCAAAAATTGAATCCAACTGTCGCTCGATATGCTTTGCTCCATTATAAGCAGAGATAATAACTATTACCGTTTCCATATTTTTTAAATACTTCCTAAATGTTTTCTTGAAAATTTTTCTTCCACATTTTTTACAATGGGATTGGCTTTCCAATCATTAAATGCCCAAAGAATAAAAGGAAGGAATGAATAATCCACTAAATCATTATCAACAAAGTTTATTATAAAAACTGTGATAACAGCATACAGTACGCAACCATTCCTTTTGTTTTTATCAGCTAATAAAAAAGCCACGATAAAATAAAATACTAGAATCAAGAAACCATATCTCAACATGACATATAGATACCCATTATCTAGAACAATTGTATCTAGTTTTTTCCCATTAACATAAACAAGATTGTCATTCAAAAAGTCATTATTACTCATAATGTTAATCAGATGTAGTCCAATTCTGCGCATTTTAAAAATAGCGAGTCTGAACCTCCCCGAAAAGGCAGTATCGATGGAATTCCAGATACCGCCCTTTAATAGTAAGAACATCATCGCAAAAGAGAATAAAGAAAGGCAAGGGACTTCTAAAATAGCAACCTTATACAAGAACCTATGTGTTCTCTGACTCTTTCTTTTTTCAAAGAGAACAAAGATTGACAGAATAACCGAGCAGAATAAAGCATTTCTTGAGTTACAAAAAAAACTTGCAATAAATGCCGAAAACATATATAAAACTATAGCTAAGTCTTTTACCTTTTCTTTAGCGATACATATGTAGTACACTTCCAAGTAAAAAATTAGCAACGGTATAACATTACTGTGGTAAAAGCCAAAGGAGTGTCTATCAAAACTAATGGACTTCACTGTGTCGCGAGATGTGAGAACATCAGGCAATAACCCCAATGCACAACAACCTAAGACAATTATAATTCCAATTACAATTGTCTTGTAACTTATTTTATAGATATTTTCGGTGTTGATTTTTTTCGTATTGTAGATAAATAAAATTAATATACTCCAATACAAATCTCCGGTTTTTAATCCATAGAACAATGTCGTTATAAAAATAACGACTAAACAAAAAAAATCGTTCCTTTTTAATTTAAGATTGATACTTGAAACAGCAATCAACGCATACGACCCCAATCGCAAGAGTTTTGCCACCGCATCAAGTTCATTTATGCTATAGACGTCTCCAATAAACAAGGAAACATATAACATTATGTAGGATAAATAAAATGCAAATTCTTTTTTTTGTATCTTCATTCCCACTTCTTTTACCCAATCTTCAATATTTGAGATATACACATCAAGCTAAATTTAATTGATCTCAATTTCACGCCATAGACGACAGCCCATCCAAGAATCCGAATATACCCGCTAACCTTAGCTTTAAAACCATTAAGACTGGAATAATATAATGTGTCTTTTATCCTGATACGAAACCGATTCCAGTATTTTTGAACATTCCTGTTATCAGTCCGCTGGAAAAAATTTTGATATATTTTTATCGGAAGTATACAGAATTTCAGTCCTTTCTTCCGAAAATCATCAAACAATTTCGTATCGACACAATCCATGAATAATCCTTCATCATAGACGTATCCTTCATATGCTTTTAGCCTAACAGCAAGACAGCTGTTAATTGCATTGAATTTATTCTGCGGAATTCTTTGCTCCGGGGACTTGATATATTTCCCCTTCAACCATCCTAATTCATTGGGTGAATAAATCACACCATCTTGACCATATATCACTGGAGCAAAAACATCATACTTTTTATCTATTACTTTATTCTTGAGACAACTAAAATAATTGCAATCTACCGGAGTGTCGTCATCAAACCAAATCACGATATCATCTTCGGACTTATTTTTCAGAAGAGAAAGAGCATAATTGTATGCTTTTGACAGTCCGACATTACCACCCATGCTATGATATGTCAACGAATTAGATGGGAAATATTCCTTATTGTTTATTACATAGTCATTTGTACTATTGTCCAAAACAATAATGTGCAGATAATCTTCCTGCAGCTGTAGCAAATTTAAAACTGTAATTGACTCTTGTATTTTTTTATTATACAAAACGACAACTGCATAGTATTCGCTCATTGTTCCCCACCTTGCCTTGCTCACATCATTTCTAGAAAAGCATTCCCATACTGCCGCAGATTTTATCTCTCGTGAATCAGACGGCCCAGTAAGGCCGTCTGATCACAGTCCCACTAAAAGTTTGTAATGCATGAGTAAAACAGCTTCATATCCCAGCCTTTAAGCCCTTCTCAGTTAAGGCGAAAAAGTAGGTTTGATTCCGCTTTCGATAGAAGAATTAATTCACATACATGAGCCCCTTTTATTTACTTGGTACCAAATACTTGCGCGTATCGGTTAGCAATATGCTGCCAGCTATATGCTTCAGCAATACGTCGAGAAGATTTCTCCCCTAGGCTTGAAATCTTATCGGCACTCATATGATCGGCTTGATCAATAAGTGACGCAAGATTACCAGACTGTTTGGTCCAATACAGTGCGGAGTCCTCGGCAACCTCACGATTGAAACCAACATCAAGCAAGAGATTCAAATCCGTGGAGCCGAGAGCCTCCAACAGACTCGGATTGGTGCCACCAACCTCATGACCATGGAAATACCCATACGCGTTCTCTCGAATCTTCATGAGCAATTCCTTGTCATACACAGTCCCAACGAATTTGATACGCGGATCCTGATCGAAATGTGTCTTTTCCTTCAGCTCTTCCAAGAACTTGTCACTCACATTGGTAATAAGCGCAAAGTCGCGCTTAGAGTGACTTTTCATGAATTCGCGAATCATGGTTTCATAATTGTTTTCAGGCACGAAGCGTCCGACAACCAGATAATAGGACTTTGGTGAAAGACCCTTCTCCTTATACCAAGCAGTCAGCTTTGGATCATCATCCGTTAGTTTGCTCTTACGAGTCTCAGCACCATACGCGATGAACGTAGTCTTCGGATTATATCTGCCGTACTCATCGTGAATGTACTTCTCGATGTTCTTGCTGTCACAGATCAGCAAGTCACAGTGCTTGGTCATCAGTTGCTCAGAAATCTTCCAATACTTACGTACCGGAGCACTCCACTTGGCACGCATCCACTCGTGCCCATCCGGATTGATATACAGCTTCCCACCCAGCTTATGAATTACCTTCTGGAAATGAGCGGCAAACGGTCCGATGCGGCAAGCAAGAATATACACAATTGGATGCTGAATATTGTGCTGTCTGATGTATTTCACACACTGATTCAGTGCAGCAACATCATAATAAATCGCCTGAGCAGGTCCAATGCTGGGCACCTTCACATCGAAGCAATCGGCATTATGATACTCAAAAGTTTTGGTATCCTTGGCTTTGCATGCCACATGGTACTTCAAATTCGGATTGTTCTGGTGGTACTCAGTGAGCTTATCCACGAACGTTTCATAGCCACCGTAGTTACCGGGAATTCCCTTTGAACCCACGATAAAAATATGTTGCACAGCTGAATCTTTCTGTCTCATTTTGCTACCACTCTCATACTCTCCATCTCAGTATGCACCCTTGTGCCCTAAGAATACAACGCTTCCCCGCCCTGCCACACATATATGATTGCCGAAGCGACAATAAATGAAGCCATGTCGCACAGAATCAAAAGAGCATTGACGAAAAAACGCCAATAAGCGACGCTAAGCACACGTTTACGGGAGGTTTCGCTCAGATTCGTTCCAGTACTACCGCTTTGGGACATTCTTCTCTCCACAACTACCCCCCCCTCGATATTTCAAGGGGCTATGAATGAGGGTACATGAACTCCTATACAAAGCTATAAGGATAAGGGTAGTGCCCGAAAGTAGACGTGATACGGGCCAACGCCGCCCGCTGCCCGATATCGGCGCGATGCGGGATACCGGACGTTCCCCGCTCCACCTGTTACTGGATGACCGGGCATCCCGGGACGGAGCGTGCGGATCCGATCGCCGGCGACGTGCGCGCGGTCCGGCGCGACGGCCGCGAACGCCACGGCGCCAGGAAGATCAAGGCCGCCCTGGAAAGGAAGGGGTGTCACCGCGTCCAGGAGACGCATCGGCAACATCATGCGCGAACAGGGCATGACGGGCGCGTACGCGCGCGGACGGTCCGAACCGCACAGGACGCGGGCCGACGAGGCCAGGCCCGCGAACCTGCCGGCCCCGCGGGTCCGACGGCTACGTCCCGCACACGCGTCCGTCGGGCGATCTTACCTATGTCCGCGTCGGCGGAGACTGGGCGTACGTGTGCCTGCCGGCCGGCCTGGCGGACAGGGGCATCGTCGGCCATTCCGCCGGGCGGACCCGGGACGCGAGCCTGGTATTGGGCGCGTTCGCCACCCTCGACTTCCCGCTGACGGACGTCCAGGTGTTCCACACCGACCGGGGCGGCGGGTTCGACGACACGGGGATCGACGGGCTGCTCGACGTGTTCGGCATCAAAGGATCGCTGTCGCGCAAGGGCAACCTCTACGACAACGCCGTGGTCGAGTCGACGGATAGGCTGCTGAAGAAGGAGCTCGTGTGCCGGAACAGCTACGCCACGGTCGGGCAGCTGAGGCGCGGCCCCGACGACTGCGTGTGGTGGTCCGACGACCAGCGGCTCCACTCCACCCTTGGATACCGGAGTCCGAAGGAATTCACCGAACAGGGACTCGTCCTCTAAGAAACCGTCCAACACACCATTGCCAATCCACTACCCTAGGTCCTTCGCCACCGCGCCGATCGCGTTCGCCTCAGACGAATACGAGGCCTTGGATTCCACCAACAGCCTGACGGCCTTCGCCTTGAACTCTGTCGTATATCGAGTGCCCTTTGCCATGATTCCATCATCTCCCATTGGGTTAGAGGAAATGCGGAACAAAAATAGTTCATATCACTCATTAAGCGTTTGGGAAAAGGGTAATCCGATATACTACCGGATTACCCCAGAAAGTGATTCCCGCTAATTTACGGAAATCACATCATCATTTGACTGCGCAGTTTGGTGTGACGTCCGTGATGACCTGTCCGCCGGACACGGCGACGCTGTCGCCGGACGCGAAATAGTCCTTGCCGGAATTGTTGTCCCACGCCTTGCCGTCCGTGAACGCCATGCGCACCTGGCCGCCGGCCGTGTCCGGGATCGTGTACCTGTATCAGCCGTCCCTGTACAGGGTCATCCGCTGGGCCGAGCCCGTCCACTTGCCGTTCGCCTTGTAGTGCACCCTCGCGGTCTTCCACGACGACGACGGCTTGTACCACACCGTCATCGGCCGTTTCGGCACGTCCGTGACCGTCACGGTGACGCTCGCGCTCCTGCCGCCCGCCGAGGCGGTGACCGTGGCGGTGCCGGCCTTCGAGCCGGCCGTGACCACGCCGGTGCCCATCACGTTCGCGACCGAGCTGTCCGAGTTCGTCCACGTGACCTTGCGGTCCGTCGCGTCGTCGGGCTTGACCGTCGCGGTCAGCTGCGCGGACGCGCCGGCCTTCAAAGCGAGCTTGCCGTCCGAAACGCCATCACCGGAGATCGACACGGACGTGACCGGATTATCGGTCACAGTAACAACGACCGAAGCCGTATATCAGAGAGGGATTGATTCACCAACTCCAGGAACACGGGATACCCTCCGCACCATTCGTGCCGCTAACCGTCACCATCACGCCGAACAAGGCTTGAGACCATTCATGGGACAATACCAAGTCTTTTACACTCACCGTCGAACAAAGGGCCATGCATCGCTTCATAATTCCGAATTTCAAGATTGGTCCAATGCATGACCTCTTCATCCCTTGCAATGCAGCACGTACATTCCAAATGTTTTTCTTCAGGACAGTAAAGGACGCTGGGACTGTTATTGGGATCGCCCGACCAATACGTATAGTATTTTCCCGCTAGAACAGAATATGTTGTATTCTCACCACAAATCGGGCATTTGCAAACACCTATACAGCACGAACTCCGAATGGGATCTTCATCATGCCATTCACTCCGGTAGTCGTCCCAACGCTTTCTAATCCTACGTTTTTCTATCTGCAGTCGAGACCTCTCCGAAACAGCATCTTCATTTCGCTTCTCCACATATCGTTCCCTATGGAACGACAACCATTCTTGGAAAAGATCCCTTTCCGCATGAATAAATGGGTTCTCGCCCCGTGTTGGATAAATCGCTTTGAGCGCATCGTCAGACATGTCAAATTGACGTCGGGCATAATCTCTAAATAATCCGAATTTGCAAATCAAATCATCAACGCCACCGATTAGCAAGTTCTCATGAACCGCTTTATTTCGCATATTCAAGAGATCATCAACCTCATGAATGGCATTTCCTGCGAAGTCAATCTGGGCCTCCTCGCCTTTTTGCTCGTGGATAATACTTCCTATGGGACGCGTGCGATGACCGACGATACCCATCTGCTCATCTTTTGAGCTGTGGAATGGAAGCGCAAAACAATTGCCTTCCCCAAATGGCTTAACCCACAAGCGGTTCAACTCATCATTTTCAATAAGTAAGCCACAGACCAACTGCTCGACAGCAGCGCCAGCATGATAACAGCAGTCGAGCAACCGAGACTGCCCCAAAAGATCTCGTTCAGGATTATCAGCGACTTTCTGGACCTCTTCAGCATGCTGATACACACCGGCATAAAAAACCTTCGCATATAGCGAATTAAAATCCTCAGACATTTCTTTTCCATCCGTCGATTCTTATTCACTCTCAGAATTATCTATACCTTCTGCATAGTGGTCACAATTACACCAGCACATACACCACGTTATTGAACCGATCAAAACTTATCGAACAGCAAGCCAAAGAACTCGATGAGAACGACCCCGACAGCCGTGAATCCGACAACCGCAATACTGAGGAAGATTAACCCATGATCGGAAAAACACTCATCGTATTCCTTGAAGGTCAACGGATTGGAATTCTGCAAGAAGACATATCCGGAAAGCATTCCTTCACCTACGATGTCAACGCTCCCGCGTAACTGTCCCCATCCATGCCAAGACGATTCGAACCATGAATCGGCAAGCCCATAGAAGCCTACATCGATGGCGTGTTCCCAGACGATTCCATGATGCGTAGAACAATTGGCAAACAATATGGAGTCAATGGCAAGGAAACCAGCGCTCTAGAGAATTGTAACGATTCCGCTTTAGAGAATCGGAAGATTCTCATACAAAAAATCGAAGAGGGGCTTGTCAAACAATGTAAACGCGTTGAAAGTTGGTTCGCCTGAGTCAGGCAACGATTTGGGAGCGGATGGGGGCGGGGGTTACCGTACGGTGCTTGCGCATGCTTTTCAGGATTTTACGGATCGCACCGTTCGTCTGTTCGGCGGCGACGCAGAACATGCTGAATTCGCGGCCATGCGGGTCGGCGATGTCCTTCGGCTGGGGAATCATCGGACGAATCATCGAGGACTTCTTGATTACCGACTGAAGGCGTTCCTGGATGGTCAGTCCGGCAATCATATTGTTGCGAGCGCAGTAATCGCACATATTCGCGAAATCGTCAAGCAGGAACGTGTATCGTACGGCGGCTGGCGCCAACGTGACGATTTCCTTGCGCTGCTGCTTTTCGAAGCAGAGGATCAGGTCGGCTTCGTCGGCCATCTGTCGGGTCAGTCGTCGGGAACGGAAACCGCTCGACTCAATGCCGACGCTTTGCATAAGGCGGCCGCTCGACGGATCGATCGGATGCATCGGCAAACCACGCGTGCCGGCGCTCGACACCTGCACGGTGGTGCCGTTCAGATAGTGGGTCATCAGAAGCTCGCCCATAGGGGAACGGCAAATGTTGCCCGTGCAGACGAACATGATATGCATACCAAACCCCTTGAAAACTTCTTCAACCAACGGTTTTCCGCGACGCAAAGCCTTGCGGTGCTCTGCAGCGCGCTCTCACAACCTGCTATTTTATCGTGAAGCATGCCATTTGCGAAAAATCGTGCCCAGAGCTTCACAACACCCGCCATCGGCGAGACGTTTCAGCATACTTCGAGGGTGGCGAGGAGGGCGCGGTGGTCGGAGCCGGGGATGTATGCGGTTTTGAGGTTGCCTACGGTCACGCCTTTGTCATGCACGATATGGTCGATTTCGGCGATCGGCATCATGGCCGGGTACGTCATGTGCAGGCCTTCGCCCGCCTGCTGGCCGGAATCCAGAAAACGGCTGCCGAGCAGGTATCGGAAGCTCGCATGGTCCCAAGTGGAGTTGAAATCACCCATCAAAACATACAGATTGTCGTAATGCTGCAGTTGGGCGAGTGAGTCGAGACTACGGTTCCACAGACCTTGGTTGCGGGGGCGCGGCGAGAACGGGTGGACGGAGCCGAAGCGCACCTTGCTGCCGCCGAAATCGATCGTCGCGGCGGAAACGCTGCTTGATTCCACGGGAATGAGGTTCTGTTTGGCGTTTTCCATCGGCGCGGCGCTGTACAGCACGTTCACACCGCCGTTGTCATGCCACGTTTGCTGCGCGGCCACGGAATACGGCAGATAATTGGCGATTCCGGCGCCGTTGAGCCGGTTGAGCAGGTCCCATGACACTTCCTGCAGCGCGAGCACTTCCACATGCTCGTTTTTGACGATTTCGACGATCCGATTGGCGTCGGCATGCCCTTCCTTGGTGTTGAAGGTCATGATGCGGGCGTACCGGTCGGACGTGTTGGGCAAGCCGTCGGACGAGACTTGCGTGACTGCGGTGCTGGCCGCGTCGGAAATCGTTTGCTGCGGCCTGATATAACCCCAATGCCAGCCGATTTGCACGACCACGCACACCACGCTGACGGTGGCGAGTAGGACGCGTCCGCCTATTGCACGGACGGCTATCGCGGTGATCGCAATAATCAAAGACAGTATGCCCAGCCACGGCATCAGCGCGACGATAAGCGGCACGTACCGTTTGCCGTCGAGGTTGTTGGGCAGCATGCGCAGCAGCATGGCCAGCAGGATGACGGCGGTGGCCAGCCAGAGCACCGCGGTCAGAAGGTGTGTTGCTGCGGTACGGCGGGTCATGCCATGTTGCGCGCGGTCGAGGGGGCGGCTGGCGCATGCTTTGTCGAGCTGCGCGCCCAGATCCTCGATTTCGCTTTCGCTTGTGCGTTCGCGTTCGGCATCGTCATTGCCGCCGTTCTCACGCTCGCTTTCGCAGGTTTGCCGCATGGTTGCCTTTCATTACGTTCCCGTTCACCATACGCAACACGGCACGGGTGCGCCACCTCCTTCCCGCGAGGTTCACAGTGCTTTTACGTGCACCCGTACCGCATGCCACTATGCGGACATTTCTCTCTCATTTCCTACTGCGGGGAATGGCGGCACTTGAGCAAACCACGCTCATGACATGCCTACGGAACGGCGAAAATGCGGTAAGGGCGGACAGGTAAGGCTAGGCGGCGTGGGGGTGGACGCGATTGAGTGCGCGCTGGACGGTGTCGCGGGTGGAGCCGGCGCCGTTGCCGCGGACGCCGAAGAAGACCATGACCACCATGATGAAGCAGATGGTGGCGCTCACGCGCAACGCCCACTGGATGCCGAACACGTTCGCCACGGCATACATGTTCTTCGCGCCGCCGATCGCAGCCCAGCGCAGGGCGGTAAACGTTTCCATCAGAATCACCAGCACGGGTGCGCCGATGGCACCGGCAATCTGGCGGACCGTGTTCGTAACGGCCGAGCCGGCGCTCACTTCCTCAGGTTCCAGGCAGTTCAGCGACCATGTGGTGATCGGCATAAGCACGAATCCCATGCCGATCTGGCGCACGAACTGCCAAATCGACACCCACCAGATCCATGAGGTCATGGAAATCAGGCTCATCATGATGGTGCCGAACAGCAGGGTGATCGAGCCGATCAGCGCCACCGGACGCGCGCCGAGACGGTCGAGTGCCTTGCCGCCGAAGAACTGCGCGATGCACTGGCCGAACGCGCCGGGCAGCATCACCAGGCCGCTGATCGTGGCGGAATAGCCTCGGCAATCCTGAATGTAGAGCGGCATGATCACCATGATCGAGCTGAAGGCGAAGAACGACAGCGCGGCGGTGACGGTGCCGACGGTGAAGCTTTTGTTTTTCAGCACGCTCAGGTTGAGCAGCGGAGGCTGCTTGGACGGGTCGGCCGCCTGCCTGCGAGCGCCGTGGATCTGCCGCAGCACGAACCAGACGATGCCGACCACACCGATGAGCATGGCGAGCCACACCATCGGATGCGTGAATGGATACGATTCGATGTTCGTGAAGCCGAACATGAGTCCGCCGAAGCCGAAAATCGACAGGCCGACGGAGAAGAAGTCGGCTTTGGCGGACGCGTCGCGCGTGCCGAAATTACGCAAGCCGAAAATCGCCAAAAACAGTGAAATCACGCCGATGACCGTCAGCGTGAGGAAGATCGATCGCCAACCGTTCAAATCGGTTTGCACACCACCCAACGTGGGGCCGATCGCGGGCGCGACGCTCATGGCCATGCCGACGGTGCCCATCGCCATGCCACGGCGCGAAAGGGGGTAAATCGAAAATACCGTGATCTGCAGGACCGGCCACATCACGCCGGTGCCGACGGCTTCCAGCAGACGGCCGATCAAAACCAGTACGAACGATGAGCCGAGCCAGGCGAACACCGAGCCGAGCGTGAACACCGCCATCGATGCAATCACAATCTGGCGGGTGGAGAATCGGCGGGTCAGGTAGGCGGTGAGCGGCACCATAACGCCCATGACGAGCTGGAAAATCGACGTCAGCCATTGGCCGGTCGTCACGGAAATGCCGAAATCGGACACGATGGTGGGCAGTGCGGCGCTCAACTGCAGCTGCGTGAAGTTGCCGACGAACGTGATAAAGGTGAGAATGGCGATCGATACGAACGCGGCATGCGTAAGATGGTCGTTTTTATACGACTCCTCGCCGGTAAGCGGCTGGGACAGGCCGTGGGTGCGGCCCTGTTTCGCGTTTATTTTCTTTTCCGGCTTCACTTCCGACCTCTTCTCCGGTTTCGACGGCAACCGACTGCTCTCCATCACTCATCCGCGCATACTCGCAGCGTATTGCGCAACTCCTGCAAAAACAGACTCAAAAAGTCTAGTACTGCGGGTGGTCGAACGCGAGATGAAACTATTCGAACACGTTCAATTCCAATTCAACCGAGAAAAATTGGCAAAACTTCGTATTTGTTCATCTTGGGGTGGTATACATATGCGTTGGCAGTAACGGCACGATACAGGAAAGGAATACGCCGCGCAGGGGGTTAGGAAGTATGACCGTAGTCACGTTATTCAACATAGCGATGGAGCTATGGGGCGTTCTCATCTGCATCGTTTGCGCAGGTGGCGTCTACGTGGGCGCGATACGTAGGACGCGGCGTACCTATACGAAAGTTTCCATGCAGTTTCTATGTGCGCTGATGCTGCTGGCCGACGTGTCCGCCTGGTATCACAACGGCGGCTGCGACAAGCTTGACTTCTACATGACGCGCATCAGCAATCTTGGTGAATACCTGATCAATTTCATCTTCATCGCGCTGTTCGCCAACTATATCTGGCAAACCGTCAGCGGCGACGACATGCTTGAAAACGTCAGCCCGCACGAGTGGAGGGCCAGAACGAGCGGCGGAGCCAAGCGTAATCGTAAGAACCAACGTTCGGCCAACGCCCAATCCAAGCCGAAAAAGCCGCGTTCGAAGAAGCTTGACGTCATCTACGCAGCGTCCGCGCTCGGCATCGTACTGACGATTGCCGCGCAGTTCAACCATATGGTCTACTACATCGACAGCCAGAACTACTACCGCCGCGGACCACTGTTCGCTATCCCGCAGATACTGGGTCTGGTAGAGCTCGCGCTGATTGTGATGCTGATCATCGAAAACCGCAAAAACCTCAGCCGACCGCTGTTCGTCACGTCGCTGTCGTTCTTCGTGCTGCCGATTGTGACAACCATCGTTCAGATTCTCCATTACGGACTGGCGTTGCAGGCCATCGCGATCACGATTTCCATCCAGTTCACGTTCGTGGTCGACACCATCGAAATGAACAAGAAAATCCGTTCGCAGGATGACGCCTATCAGAAGGTCAGCTACGAGGCGCAGCACGATGGTCTGACCGATTTGTGGAGCAAAAGCGCCGGCCGCGAACAGATTGAGAATTATTTCGCGCACATGCAGGAAGACGACCAGGCTGTTCTGATTTTCGTTGACATCGACGATTTCAAGCAGATCAACGATACGCACGGCCATAAAGTGGGCGATTTCTGGATTCGTGAAGTGGCGCAGACGTTGAAGCGGCTGTACCGGCATGATGACATCATCGTCCGTTTCGGTGGCGATGAGTATGTGGCGCTGATAAAGAACACCGCGAACGAGCGCGTGATCGAAAGCACGCTGGACCTGTTCCGCCGCCAGTTGGCGCAGGCGTCCGCGCAATACGGGCAGGACGTGCATTGCAGTATCGGCGCATGCCGCGTGCTGTCCGGCAAGAACGTCGATCTGGACCTCTGCTTGGGATTCGCCGACCATGCGTTGTACCAGTCCAAGCGTGAGGGGAAGGGCATGTACACCGTGGTCGATTATGACAGCGGGAAAGTGCAGGCAGCGTAGGTTTCGTGGAAAAATCCGCGGGAAATCTGCGGGAAAAACCCTAGAAAATCAGCTGAGAAACTACGAAAAAAGCACCGCAAATCCGCCGGAGATCGACGTAAAAATCACGGAAAATCAGGCTTTGCCGAGCATTGTCAGCACAATCAGCACCACGTTCAGAGCGACGATCAGCGCGGCGACCGCGATATTGACGATGTGCTTGACCGGACCGTCCACGTACTCCCCCATCAGCGTGCGGTCGTGCGTGTAACGCATCAGCGGAATAATCGCAAATGGAATGCCGACCGACAGCACGACCTGGCCGACGATCAACGCTTCCGTCGGATTGTTGGCGAACCATAGCACCACCAGCGCGGGTACCAGCGTCACCACTCGGCACGCCCACATCGGCGCTTTGATGCGTAGCAGGCCGTGCATGATTTCGCTGCCGGCGTAAGTGCCGACCGACGTGGAGCTCAGGCTCGACGCAAGCAGACCAATCGAGAAAATCGTGCCGATCACCGGGCCGAGCACATGCTGGATGGCCCGTTGCGCGCCTTCGATGGTGTCGGTGCCGGTCATGCCGTACAGCGAGTTCGCGGCGAGGATGAGCAGCGCGAGGTTGACCGAGCCGGCCAGTATCAGCGCCCAGGCAACGTCGATTTTGCTGCCGTGAAGCAGCTTCTTCACGCTCGGCTTCGCTTCGCCGGGGGCGTAATGGTCGTTGACGAGCGTGGAATGCAGGTAGATGGCGTGCGGCATGACCGTGGCGCCCAGCATGGACGTGGCCATGAGCACGGTGTCGGTGCCTTTGAAGCGTGGAATCAAGCCGGCGACGACTTCTTTCGGATTTGGCGGGGCGATGAACAGACCGGCGATGAAACCGAACGTGATCACCAGCAGCAGGCCGATGATCAGTTTTTCGAAAATGCGATGCGTGGCGCCTTTTTCGAAAATCAGCAGCACCGTCGACACCGCGCCGATGATGCAACCACCGACGAACAGCGGCAGACCGAACAACAGTTTCAGTGAGATCGCACCGCCGATCACTTCCGCCAGATCGGTGGCGATGGCGATTACCTCAGCCTGCATGAAGAACATGAACCGGCCCGCGTCGCCAAGCCGTTCGCCCAGGATTTCCGGCAGGCTTTTGCCGGTGACGATGCCGAGTTTCGCGGACTGGTATTGGATAAGCACGCTCATGCAGTTGGCCAGCACCAGCACCCACACCAGCAGGTAGCCGTAGCGCGCGCCCGACGTGATGTTCGCCGCCACGTTGCCCGGATCCACGTATGCGACCGCCGCCACGAACGCGGGGCCGAGGATGCCGGCGAGCGCGTGGCCGTGGTGGTACGGCCGGGCGGATCGGTCATGCTGCGCAGTGACCGTCATATTCTTCGAATCCATATCGTTCTTCATATCCACGCAACGTTATAGTGCGTTTTCCGCGCAGAATTGTTACGTCTGTTACGGAAAGCTGAACAGCTGCCGAACATGCGCCGATTGTGGGGCGGACAGGCCGCGATCACGGAAGCCGCTAAACTGGTGCAGAGAACATTGCATTTCGACTCAAGGGGTTGTTCCATGGCTGTTTTCCACACTCCGATGATCACGCTTTCCGACGGCAATCTGATTCCGCAGATCGGCTTGGGCGTGCTGCGCATCGATGACGAGGGTGTTACCCCCGTGGTCGAGAGCGCGCTGGAAGCCGGTTATCGCCATATCGATGGCGCTGCGGGGTACAATAACGAGGCTGGCGTCGGACGTGCGCTGCAGAACGCGGGCTTCACGCAGGGTGAGAATCGCAAGAACCTGTGGGTGACGACGAAGCTGCGCGATTCGGAACAGGGGTACGATTCCGCGCGCAAGGCGTTCGACCGTCAGCTTGACCTGCTGCAGCTCGATTATGTGGACATGTATATGCTGCATTGGCCGACCCCGTTCGACTGGCGTTCCGGCGAAACGTGGAAGGCGTTCGACGAGTTCCGCGCGGAGGGTCGCGTGCGGTCGCTTGGCGTGTGCAACTTCCTGCCCGAGCATCTCGAGCGGCTGCATAAGGAGACGGGCGAGTATCCGGCCGTCGACCAGATCGAGCTGCATCCCACGTGGCAGCAGCGCGAGGTGGTGGCGTATTGCAAGGCGCATAATATCGCGGTCGAGGCGTATTCGCCGATGGCGCGTGGCGCGGATCTCAATGCCGGCGATGGTGTGATCGAACGCATCGCGCGGGCGCATGGCGTCACCGAAGCGCAGGTGATCCTGCGATGGCATATCGAAAACGGCACGATCATCATTCCCAAGTCGGTGCATGCGGACCGGCAGCGGCAGAATCTCGACCTGTTCGGTTTCGTGCTCAGCCCTGCCGAGCATGCGGCCATCGATGCGCTCGACGGGCCGACGCGCGCCGGGCACGATCCGATGACATTCACGTACGCGTAAGACTGCTTAGGGTGCGATGACAAGGCGCGGATCGCGTGACGGCACGCATTTTCGCCGACGGCTGTTCAATGCCGACGGGCCGGTGGAACGCATACTGATCCTGCTGGTGATCGTCGTGGTGGCGGGCATCACCATCGGCCTGCTCATGCCGAAAGCAAACCCGACCGTCGGCGAAATAACAGGCGAATACACCGCGTCAGGCACCGCCGCGCAAACGCTGCAGCAGCTGACGGTCGACGATAATCAGCGGCACGCCGGCTACGATCGCGACCTGTTCGGCTTCCGCCAAACCGATGACGACGGCAACGGATGCGACGTGCGCGAAGACGTGCTGGCGCGCGACCTCACCGACGTGCGCTACCGGCAGCATGGATGCAAAGTGGAATCGGGCACGCTGGCCGACCCGTACACCGGCAAAACAATCCACTTCGTACGCGGCGCGCGCACCTCGTCGGCGGTGCAGATCGACCATGTGGTGGCGTTGGAGAATGCCTGGCGGTCGGGCGCGAGCACGTGGGACCAAGCCAAGCGGTACCGGTTCGGCAACGATATGTACAACCTGATCGCGGTGGACGGGCCCGCCAATCAGGAGAAGGGATCCGCGTCGGCCGCGTACTGGCTACCCACGAACGGCGCGTACCGGTGCGAGTACGTGGCCCGGCAGATCGGCGTGAAAGCCAAGTATGGGCTGAGCGTCACCACCAAGGAAAAGCGGGCGATGCTGTCCGTGCTGCATGGCTGCCCGGCGCAAAGCGTGCCGGAGCGGTGAGGCGCGTGGCAGGTGGCGGAGCGTAGGTGCGCGGTGAAGCGTAGGTGAGTGGCGGAGTCTCCCGAAATGTGTCACGATTCGAAATTTCGGCTGTTTTTTCGAATCGTGACACATTTTTCCTTCCAAAAAAACAATACGGGGGTATAAAACGACATATTCCCAAGAAAATGCCTCAAAAACATACCCCCGAACCGAAAGTGATGTGTCACGATCCAAAATTTTGGTCTTTTTTTCGAATCGTGACACAAAAAACAAGCCTCCTATATCCTGTGCGCAACCAAACGCATCGGAATGACGCGCGACGAACACGATTATCAGCGGCTTTCAAGGATTCCAGCGCCGATCGCCACAAAAGAGGCACAACACCGAGGAGTCGCGATCATGCGGAAAGCGGGCGGCCTCACGCGCGCACCCAACGAAACCGCATCAGTCAAGCAGCCTAAGCTTGCGGGCTTTCCGATAACGCAGCACCACTTTGCGCCATGGCAAGGGCGTGGTCACCCCAATCGGCCGACCGACGATCGAAGACAACGCATGGGCGACGTTCATGGCGAACGCGGCGCGATGCAATTCGTCGGACAAATCCAGCTGCGTGACCGAAAACACAGTCCAACCAGCGGCCGCAAGACGCGACAGCTTGTTCTGATCGCGCCGATATTGCGCACGGTCAGTACGATGATGGTCACCCTGATAGTCCAGGCCAAAACGATGCTCGGCATCGACAAGATCCAACGTCACCGCAGCGCCATTCGCAAAATTCACGCCGGGGACCACACAGTTCGGTTGCATAATCGGCAGGCCATAACGCACAAGAGTCAGCCTCATTTCGGTCTCCTTGGGGGAATCGCTGCCTGACTGCACGAGCGCCAACGCATCCAGACACTTGCTCCGGTATGGGACGTTCTCAGTTTTAACAAACTCAATCAGCCCCTTGCGAGTGGCGAATCGATGGCGAATCAACGACTCCGCAACCATGACGATGTCCTGGATACCCCACCGGCCGGCAGCCAAAGACCACGCCGGAACGGGCATAAGCACCGGAACTCCAGCAACCTCACGCACGTGTCGCGCGGACAAGCCCTTCCAGACATGCACGGTCACATCGGCCGACACCGATGTGCTTTTCTTCACACGGCCGCGACGAGCCGGCGATTGGGCGACCGTATGAAGTTTCGCCGGGGATTGCGGGAATTGGGAAGGCTGAGAAGCCGACTGCCGAAGACCTGGAATCTGATTCCGAGAAACAGCCTGGGAATCCGGGAAATATTGAAAATCCGAATCCGGGAAATCCTGCCCTAAGCGGATAGAGTGCTCGGAATGGCCGAAAGCCGGACTTTCTCCACTCCATCCATAGTCCACGTCCGTCCCAGCGTAACCGCCTTGCGACGAACGCAGCGAAACAACGGAGCAATCACTATCTGCGGGCAGCTCGACGCCCCAAATCGCGAGCGCGGTCTCGTGACTTACGGGATGCCGCAACTCCACGGACTGGGCAATGCGGAGAATACGCCAGCTGGCTTCGGACAGGGTCGCCCGCTGGATCGGCTTGTATGCATCATCAGCATTCATGGCGTGCAATATAAACGATGGCAACGGTTTGATGTGCGTTTTTCCAAAGTTGTGGTCGGAGAACATGCGATTTGGGGCAGTTCAGCATGGCATGGCCGTAATTCCAACGATTTGGAGCGCAACAGCCTGTGGATAACCAATGGAGATGGTTCCAGCTACCACCGCAGCCTTTACAAGGGACGCGGCCTGGCACTTCCGGAAGTGCGGCAAACCGGTATTTCTTTTCGCTTGGGGAATCGGGGATGGATCAGCCTCAGCCCAGCCTTCAAGGCAATTCGGACCAATTCATCACGAACCAGCACAAACTAGTCTCAAGCGAGCCTTGAACCAGCTTTGGAGCGGAATCTTCCGCTATAAATGTGTCACGATTCGAAATTTCGGCTGTTTTTTCGAATCGTGACACATTTTTTCCTTCCCCAAAAACAATACGGGGGTATAAATCGGCGCATTTTCAAGAAAATGCCTCAAAAAACATACCCCCGAACCGAAAGCGATGTGTCACGATCCAAAATTTTGGCCATTTTTTCGAATCGTGACACAAAACAAGCGACACGGGCAGTACCGGAAGAGTAGGTCCAAGGCCTGCTCTGGAAAGGGCGGAGCTGGCGCACAGATAGCGTGGGCAGTGCCGGAAGAGCGGAATCAAGGCCTGCGACGGAAGCGAGGAGGGCACTCAGGGGAGGAGAAGGCATGCGGAAAGCGGGAGCACTAGGCGGCGCGAAACCAAACACGCGACACTAGGCACGGGTGGTGGCGCGGGCTATGATGCGGGATTGGGTGGTGATGAGCTCCGGTTCCAACGTACGGCTGCCGTCGATGCGGTTGATGATGCGGCTGACCGCGGTCGGCGCGATCCAGTCGAGGCAGGAATCCATGGTGGTCAGCGGCGGCTGGAAATATGCGGCTTCCTCGTTGTTGTCGAAGCCGATCACCTGCACCCGGTCGGGCACCGCGATGCCGTTCGCTGCCAAAGTGAACAGTGCGCCCAACGCAAGCTGGTCGTTGAACGCCACGATGCCATCGAAGGGGATGCCGGAGTCGACGATGCGCTGCGTCATGCGCGCGCCCGAGCCGATGGTCCAATCCTGGCCGACGTTGGGCACTAGCCGTGTGTCCAATTCGACGCCTTGGTCGGCACACGCTTCGAATATGCCTCGCATGCGCAGCTGCGCGTTGCCTTCCACGGCGTCGCGCAGCTCGAGGATATGCTCCGGATCGGTTCGCGAGCCGATCACCGCAAGATTCGTGGCACCGTGGTCGAACAGGTATTGCGCGGCGAGACGCGCCTCCTGGACGTCGTCCGGGGTGACATGGTCCGCCTTGCCATGCGTGGACCGCGCGCCCACGCAGACCAGCGGATAATCCACGTCCAGGTCCTCGGGATCGAGATCCTCGACTTCGGAGATGGACAGGATCATGCCGTCCGACACCGTGGCATTGAAGTTTCGCAACAGCGCGCGGGCACCCTGCGCGGATCCTTCCGCATACGTGGTGATGTACACGGAATAGCCGTAGATGCGGGCCGCGTCGATCACCCGGTTGGCCAGTTCGGCCAAATATGGCGCGGTCAGGCTCGGCACCGCGAGCGTGATGAAGCCGGTTTTGCCGCGATTGAGATTGCGGGCCGACACGTTGACGCGGTAGCCGAGCCTGTCGATGACGTCCTGCACTTTTTCGCGTGTGGCGTCGGCCATGCGGCCGGAATGGTTGATGACGTTCGACGCGGTTTTGAGGGAGACTCCGGCCTCTTGCGCCACTTCACGCAGTGTGACGCGTTTCCTGTCAGACTTGTCCGGCTTCACTTCGGCCATATCTCCCCCTAACCGCATCCGTCATCGATATTCGACTTCCGACTTTACCGCCTTACCACGAGCACGCCGTTGCGGCGCACGGTGTACGAGCCGGGCTTTTCCTCCCGATCCGTCTGGAACAGGATGACCGGCTCGCCTTCGATGCCTTGCAATTCGACCGTCTTCTTGCCACGGGGCAGGTAGAAGTCGAAGGTGGCGTCGGCGGAGGCGCGCACGGTGTGCAGCACGTCGGCATTCTCCTGCGACGAGGCCGCGAGATATGCGCGGACCAGCTTCGTCAGATCGGCCACATCCAGGTCGCAGCCGACGAAATACGCTTCGCCGGAGCCGTACGGATTACGGGTGACCGCGGCCGTGCCGTCGAGCTCCCATTCGTCCGCTTCCTCGCCGGCGTACGTGGCAAGCACCTGCGCGTGTTCGCCGGTCACGTTCACGTCGTTCTGCCACAGGCGGGTCGTGGTGCCGTCCAGCGCGGCCGAATCGTCGGCGGACGACAGTCGGATCTCGCCCGGCTCGCCTTCGGCTTCGGCGCCGAGGATGTTGAATTCCTCGCCGCGGACGCCCAGCATCGAGCGCAACAGGCCATCGCCCGCGCCCGGGTATCCGCCGAGCCAAGTGTGGAAATGCTCGTCGATCAGTCCGGTCGCGTAGCCGACCACCACGCGGCCGCCGGCGGCCGCGAAGTCGGCCAACCGCTGCGTGTCGGCGGCGCTCAGGATCAGCACGGTCGGCAGCACGACGGTCTTGTACGAGCTCCAGTCGTAGGCGAGCGGCACGATGTCGGCGCGCGAGCCCGCGTCCAGGAACGCGCGGTACCAGTCACGCACGTCATGCCAGTGGTTGAGTTTCATGCTCGGCAGGGTCTGGGAGCGGGTGGCCCATTCCGATTCGGCGCTGAAGAGGATCGCCGTGTCGGAGTGCGCCAATTCGGTGCCCTGCACGCCGGCGTCGGCGAGCGTGTGCAACGACGCGCCCAGCTCGCACACCTGGCGGAACAGCTTCGTGTCCTCGCCGGCGTGCGGAACCATGGCCGAATGGAACGCTTCGGCACCGAACGCGGACGCGCGCCACTGGAAGAAGTTGATGGCGTCGGCGCCCATGGCCACATGGGCCAGGGAGTCACGCACGGTCTCGCCCTTGCGCTTGCGGGTGTTAAGCGGCTTCCACTGCACCGCCGAGGTGGAGTGTTCCATGACGTACCACGGCTTGCCGAGCGCGAGCGAATCCATGAGAGCGTCGGAGCAGGCCAGCTCGTCGAGGTGGGATTCGCCCTCGTGGAAGTAGTGGTCGTTGGATACGAAGTTCACTTCCTTGGCCCAGGCGGCGTAGTCCATGCAGCACTGGTCGGTGGAGACCATGAAGTTCGTGGTGAACGGCTTGTCGGGGCAGATTTCGGCGATCGCGTCGCGTTCGGCTTTGTAGAAGTCGAGGAGCATGTCGTTGCCGAACCGTTCGAAGTCGAGCTTCTGGCCGGGGTTGACCATCGAGTCGGCGCCCATGAACCGTGGGATGAGCACTTCGTCGAAGCCGTTCATCTCCTGGCCCCAGAAGGTGGTGCCCCACGCCTGATTGAGCGCGTCGATGGTGCCGTACTTGCGGCGGCACCATGCGCGGAAGGCCTCGAGCGCGTTGTCGGAGTAGTCCTCGCGGTTGTTCCACCCGTATTCGTTGCCCATGTGCCATGCGGTCACATACGGGTTGGTGCCGTACCGTTCGGCGAGCTTGCGGCACAGGGTCAGCGCGTATTCCTTGAACACCGGGCTGGTCGGGCTCCAGGATTGGCGCGAGCCGGCGTTGACCGGATGGCCGTACTTGTCACGCGGAAGGACCTCCGGGTGGCTTTCGTACAGCCACAGCGGCGCGGTCGCCGTCGCGGAGGCCAGGTCGACCACGATGCCGGCATTGCCGAGTTTGTCGATGATGCGGTCGAGCCAGCCGAAATCCCAACGATCCTCGGTGGGTTGGATGCGATCCCAGCTGAAGATGGCGAGGGCCACGGTGTTGACGCCGGCCTGCTTCATCAGGCGGATGTCGTCGTCCCAGATGTCCTCGGACCATTGGTCGGGATTGTAGTCGCCACCGAAGGCGATGCCGCGGCCATCCGCGGTCAGCAGTTTCGGCCATTCGAAGTTGCGTCGCGCACTCACGATTATCTCCTTTGGTAATTGGCATAAAGCCATGGTTTTTTGTATATTACATTCGTTATTCGCCCACCGGCATGTGGTACACCGGTGTAGCATACACGTCGGTGACGTCAGCGACGCACGCATCGGACTGCTCCAGGCGGGCCGCCATCGACGATGTTACCTTCACGCGGACCCCGCGCCTCAGCGGCGTGACGACCAGCGTCAGCTTTCCACCAGCGGCATCGATGGCATCCGCGTAATCGCGCAATCCGACCTGCCATGTCTCGCCGTTGCAGAAATTATCGGCGATCAGCACATCGCCGCAGAACAGCCAGCCGATATCGCCCTGGTATGCGATGTTCAGCATGACATCGGCGACCTGCCGTTGATCGCGGAAAAGCCGTCCCATGCCAGCCGGCAAAGCGATTTCGTACCGATCGGCGTGCAGTCTTCTCAGACGCGCATACACCGATACGGGCTCCACCGGCCGCGGAGAGCCGAGCAAGCCTTCCGGATATGCGGCGATCCCGTTTTCGGCGCGGGGCGATTCCAGCGTCCACCCATCGCCGTCCTCGTACAGCAACGCGTTGTCGTCATCGACGAAGGCGAGGCCTCCGTCCAACACCGTCATCCGCCCGGCGAGCGCTCGTGTGACGCATACGATCTCCGCCGCGTCCCGGACCATGAAGCGTTCGAAATCCGCCTTGCCGACGGTGACGTCCTGGATGTCGCCTTCGAAATGGAACGTCAGCTCATCCATGCCATCGGGCTTGAGGAACACGAACGTGCGGAACGGTCGGCCCGGCACCCGCAGCACGGTGACCGGCTGCAGGTTGGCGCGGACGAGCCGCACGCCGTCCAGATCCATGTTGAACGGCAATATGCAGTTCTCCCCCTCGGCGAGGCCGATGCCGGTGAACCGTATGCGCTCACCGGTACCCGTCGTCACGTCGATTTGCTCACCGTGACGGCTCGGCACGCGCGCATGGTCCTGGAAGTTGTCGATGGACACGAAACCCCGTTCGCCATCGCTGCGCACGGCATACCGGAGGGTCTCGGAGTCGGACGGATCGATGCGGTCCTGCCCGTCCTGCAACGAGACCGGCATTCCGGCGAGTTCCGGCCCGAAGGCTTTGACGAACTCGTGCAGGGTGCGCAGCCGCCGGTAGGATTCCCGCACCTGTCCGAATTCGCCAAGGGGCGCTTGGAAATCATAGGAGCGTTTCGGGGTCTGCCCCTCATTGAGGAATCCGGCCGCGCCCTTCGGGTTGGTTCCGCCATGGAACATGTAGTAGCCGAGGAAATCGCACCCCGAGCCGAGCTTGATGTTGGCCATCGCGTCGACGGAGCGCTTCGGCAGCACGAAACGGTAATCGTACGAATTGAACATCCCGCCGCCCATCTCGCAGCAGGCGTACGGGCGGCTGTCCGGATCGTACGGGGGATCGAAGCCGTCGCTTGTGCTGGAGCCATGCAGCCTCCGGTATCGGTACTCGTCGGTGGCGGGATGCTCCGTCATCCCCTCGGCACCGACGCCGTCGTAGAACAGCCACGGCCGGTACGCGTATCCACCCCACAGCGGCAGCATGTCGTCCGGAACCGGTGACTGCCAGCCGGTGCAGGTGAACATCGGCGGGTCGATGCCTTCCTCGATCGCGATGTCGCGCAGCCGTTCCAGGTAGCCGGCCCCATCGTGGCCGGACGGCACCCATTCACGGCTGATGCCGGTGGTCATCTCCCAAGGAGCCGACGACGCCATGTACTCGTTGTCGACCTGGGCCGCGATGATCGGCCCGCCATCCTTGAAATACAGGCCGCGCAGCTGCTGCGCGATATGCGCGTAGAGACCGCGCACCGCATCGAGGAAGCCGGCGTCGAGGGAACGGACCTCATACGACTTGCCGTACAGCCAGTCGGGAAGTCCGCCGTTGCGCACCTCGCCATGGCAGAACGGTCCCAGCCGCACGATGACGTGCAGTCCGTGCCGGGCGCACAATTCCACGAATCGGTGCACGTTCCTGTTGCCGGAGAAATCCCACTCCCCCTCGCGCTCCTCATGGTGGTTCCAGAACACGTAGGTGGATACGACGTCGATGCCCGCCGCGGCCATCTTCGCGAGTTCCGTGTCCCACCGTTCGGCGGCGATCCGCGAATAGTGCATCTCGCCGGCGATGGGGATCCATGGCGATCCGTCACGGGTCAGGAAGCGGTTTGTGGCGCCCAGGGTCCCGCCATCCGGCCCGCATGCGGCTGCGGCGCGGATGACGGGGATCCCGTATGCGGGCGTCCGCGCGAACTTGCTGGCTTCCGAAAGATCAACCTCATAGCGCATAACGCTGCTCCTTGTCGAATTCCCGCAAGCAGGAGGACCGGTCAGCCCTTGACCGAACCGGCGACCAGGCCGGCCACGATCCAACGCTGGCAGAAGATGAAGAACACGAACACCGGGATGAGCGCGATGGTGGTGACCGTCATGAACAACGGCCAGTTCGTCGTGAAGGTGCTGATCGCGTTGAACACCTGCAGCACGATGGTCTGTTTGTTGGTCGACGAGATGTACACGCTCGGCGTCATGAAGTCGTTCCACGTGCCCATGGTCTGGAACACGATGACGGTGGTCAGGATCGGGCGGATCAGCGGCAGCACGATCGTCCAGAAGATGCGGAACGGACCGGCGCCGTCGATACGGGCGGCCTCGATGATCTCATACGGCAGGCCGCGCATGTACTGCACGATCAAGAAGTAGCAGAAGGTCGCGCCGCCCGTGTAAAGCACGATCAGGCCGAGCAGCGAATCGACGAGACCCACCTGCGCCTCCATGCGGTACTGCGGAATCAGCAGCGTCTGGCCGGGGATGATGAAGGACAGCATGAGCAGCACGCCGATCACGGCGGTGAACTTGCTCTTCTTCAGGATCATGCCGTATGCGGCGAGCGCGCCGAACAGCACCTGCAGGCCGACGCCGACCACCGTCACGATGATGGTGTTCTTGAAGGCGTTGACAATGGGCAGATGCCCGAATGCATACGTGTAGTTCTCGAAATTCCATGTCTTTGGTAACCCAATCGGGTCCATGGACATCTCGGCGCTGCTTTTGAACGTGTTGATGACGATGACGTACAGCGGCACCGCGCAGATCAGCGCGATAGCGATGACGACGACGGAACGGATGATCGAGCCGATACGCTCGCGTTGCTGCAGAGTCATGACAGCCTCTTTTCTACCAGATTGGTGATTACCTGCTGCAGGGCGACCAACAGCGCGCAGCAGATGAAGAAGATGACGCCCAGTGCGGAGCCCAGTCCGTACCGGCTCGAACCGATGCCCGTGAGGATGATGGACTGGGTCACGGTGTAGGTGGAGTAGCCCGGACCGCCGCTGGTGAGGCCATACGGCAGATCATAGACCTTCAAACCACCGGTAAGCAGCATGAAGATGCTCACACCCATGGCCGGAACCATCTGGGGCAGTGTGATGTTGAAGAACTGCTGGCGACGGTTTGCGCCATCGACGGCGGCCTGTTCGTAGATATCGGCGGGGATAGCCTGCAGATACGCCAGATACAGCGTGGCATGCCAGCCGATCTGAGCCCATACCGCTACGAAAATCACACAGAATTTGGCAAGTTCGGAATTCGACAACCACGGAATCGCATCGATGCCGATCTTGGCGAGCAGCGTGTTGACGACGCCGGACTTCAGCGGGGAGAAGATGTACTGCCAGACCAAGCCGAGCACGGCCATGGACGGCACCGAGAAGAAGAAGAACAGGGAACGGGCGAAGTTACGGCCGAAGAACTTGCGGTTGAGCACCACAGCCAGCGGCAGGGCGATCACGGTGATGAGCACGGTGGTGGCCACCGTGTACAGCAGCGTGAAGCCGAGGCCCGCGAGCAGCGTCGGATCCTTGAAGCACTGCACGTAGTTCGCGAACCCCACGAACTTCGCGTCCGCGAAATTGTAACCGGAGTAATCGGTGAAGCTGAACACCAGGCTTTGCAGGAATGGGATGAGGATCACCACGATGAACACCACCATGATCGGCAGCAGGAAGCGTGCCGAGGCGAAGTTCTCCATGAAGTTGCGGTGACGACGCTGCTTGAGATGCAACGCCTCTACCTGATCAGCGGAATGTGGACGCGCCGCTGACGCTGTTGATACTGACATGTTGGTTGCTTTCTACAAAACGTGAGATTGGCAGGTCCAGGCGTGGCGCGGACGGAAGGGTCCGCGCCAGCCTGCCGCGATGGATGTCTGTTCGCGATGGATCAGGAGAGGGTCTTGAGCTTGGAATCGAGGTTCTCCGCGGCCTGCGTAGGGCTGATGGAGCCGAGGGCTACCTGCTGCAGCTGGGTGAAGGTCTCGGCGCGCAGCGCGGTGGTGCCCTTGCTCCAGTGGGCGGAATTCAGGTACACGTTGCCGGTCTTGATGTACAGGTCGTAGGCGTCCTTGAAGTGGTCGTCCACCGTGGCGTTGAAGCCCTTGACGGACGGGATCAGGCCCAGCTGCTTCTGGTACAGCTTGAGGCCCTCGTCGGAGGTCAGGAAGGTGAAGAACTTCTCCGCGGCCTTGAGCTTGTCTCCGGAGATCTTGTTGTTGATGCCGAAGGCCGGATCGATGGAGCCCGGCGCGTACGGGGTGTCACCCTTCTTCAGCATAGGGATCTGGCCGAAACCGTAGTTGAGGCCGGTCTCATTGAAGCTGTCGATGTCCCACGAGCCGGAAGGATAGACCGCAAGACGTCCGGCGGTGAATTCCGACTTGACCTGGTCGCCGCTCAGGCCGGACACGTCGGAGCTCATCAGGTTCTGCTTGATCAGCTTGTCCCATTCGCCGTAGTACTTGCCATACACGTTCTTGAACGTGTCCTTACCGGCGTCGATCTTGGCGTCGAGCGCCTCGCCCTGCTTGGCGGATTCAGCGCCGATCCAGCCCTCGACGGCGTTGCCCAGTCCATCCTTCGGCTCAAGGTATGGGGTGATTCCCGCGGCTTTGAGTTTGCCGCACATGGTCAGGAATTCATCCCACGTCGCCGGGATGGAGTCGTAACCGACCTTCTTCAGCAGATCCTTGTTGTACACCCAGGCATTGGTCCAGGTGCTCACGCCCATGGCGTATACTTTGCCATCCACGCTATAGGCCTTTTTTGCGGCATCGCCGATTTTATCCATGAAGCTTTCATTGCTCAGGTCCTTGGCGTAGTTGCCTTTGACCAGATCGCTCAACGCCTCCGGAGGAACGATGTAGACGTCGGCCAGGTTTCCGCCGGAGATTCGAGTCTGCAGCGTCTGCTGGTAGCCACTCTGGGAACCGGTGGTGGTGCTGTAGTCGATCTTGATGTCCGAATTGGCCTTTTCGAACGCGTCGATGATCGGCTGGTACTTGTCCTGCGAATTGTTCGAGAAGAACGACAGCGTGGTCTTGCCGTCGGCGGCGTTTCCTCCACCGCACGCGGCCAGCGGAACAAGCATCGCCGCAGCGGCCACCGCCGCAATCATCCTGATGGATTTCTTCTCCATGATGTACTCCTCCTTGTGTTCCATCGTTGGCACCCGCTTTACGTGCGTTCATTCGTCGAACCCACTCCAGCTGCGGTAGATACACGTCAATATGTCTTCAACTGACCATTCAGTTGATTCGGGATATTTCCTTCCCTTTTTGGTATAACTGTGTACCTGTTGAAACAGTATAGGTTTTCCGGTGTACCATGTCAATTCAAACAAGGAAATTTGCATCCCATCGACCGCTACCCCCTACAAAACATCGGCGTGTCGTATACCGGCAGCACCGTCGACAGCGGACGACGACCCGCCCGCACCATCCGGAGACGCGCAGCCCGAAAGCGTATTGCGGGTGGGCAGGACGCATGTGGACAAGTCGGTGTATTACGGGGGATTATTTTTCCGATGAATTCCCCAGTATTAGTTGGGATTGAAAAGATGCTGAAAGTCCACAGATAAAAAATCGGCGGCCCCAAGGAAATATCCTTGGAAGCCGCCGATATGCTTGCGTGCGTCGCGCTACGGGCTCAAGCGAGTACACAGCGTGCTACGCAGACCGTGAGCAACACAGACCGCGCGCTACACAGAATCGCAAGCTACAAACTCAGGAACAGCTCGTGGATGCGGGTGTCGTCGGTGAGCTCGGGATGGAACGCCGTGGCGAGGATCTTGCCTTGGCGCAAGCCGACCACATTGCCGTCCACCGACGTTTCGACGGTGGCGGCCGGTCCGACTTCGGCCACGAACGGCCCGCGGATGAACACCAGCGGGAAATCTTTGAGCACGATGTCGGCCGGGGCGTCCTGCGGAACATGCTCGCCCGGTGCGACCACGACGGCGGAATCACCGGAAGAGGAGCCGAAATCGGCGGTGGCGGCGAACGAGCCAAGCTGGCGGCCGTATGCGTTGCGCCGCACGACGGCGTCAAGCGCGCCGAAGTAGACGTTGTCGTCGTTATCGAGCTTGCGGGCCAGCAGAATCATGCCGGCGCAGGTACCGAACACCGGTTTGCCGGCGGCGATATGCTCTGCAATCGGCTCGAACAGGCCGGTGGAGCGCAGCAGCTTGCCCTGCGTGGTGCTCTCGCCGCCGGGCAGAATCACCCGGTCGATCGAATCGTCGAAATCCTCGGCCGCGCGCAGCAGCTTCCACGGCGCGCCGAGGCGATCCAGCATGGCGGCGTGCTCGGCGAACGCGCCCTGCACGGCGAGGATGCCGGTCACGCCATGTTTCGCGGCTTCGACGCCGGCCGATTCTTCCTTCGAAATGTATTCAACTGCTACAACCATTACCGTTCCTGTGCTTTCGGATGTGCCGGCTCCACGGTGCTTCTCGCTGCCCGCGGAGCCGGCGTCACGCATGCGCCGTGCGGGCCGTCACTCGCCGCGGGCGGCCATGATGGTTTCGATCTCATCTTCGTTGATGCCGACCATGGCCTCGCCGAGGTTCTCGGACAGGCGTGCGAGCAGGTCGGCGTCTTGCCAGTTGGCGGTGGCCTGCACGATGGCGGCGGCGCGCTTGGCCGGGTCGCCCGACTTGAAGATGCCGGAGCCGACGAACACGCCTTCCGCACCAAGCTCCATCATGAGGGCTGCGTCGGCCGGGGTGGCCACACCACCGGCGGCGAAGTTGACGACCGGCAGACGGCCGTTGTCGTGCACGTACTTGGCGAGATCGTACGGCACGGCCAGCTGCTTGGCGGCCTCGTACACCTCGTCGTCGCGCAGGGAGACGAGCTCGCGGATCTGCTTGTTCATGGTGCGCATGTGACGCACGGCCTGGATGACATCGCCCGTGCCCGGCTCGCCCTTGGTGCGGATCATGGACGCACCTTCGGCGACACGGCGCAGCGCCTCGCCCAGGTTCTTCGCGCCGCACACGAACGGCACGTCGAAC
>OODS01000186.1_pt1 | contig 54586 bp, 49 predicted proteins | sample 1671531 | NCBI WGS metagenome assembly OODS01 (sample SAMN06348166, study PRJEB24527) | human gut metagenome | biome: human gut; feature: ankylosing spondylitis patient; material: feces | host: Homo sapiens | place: China | collected 2015-10 | reverse complement strand
TGCCTAAGTGACTGGAGTTCAGACGTGTGCTCTTCCGATCTAAGTAAAAGAGAAAGGGAACGCTGGAAAAGAGCATAAACTTCTCCGCCTTTCAGAAGATCAAATCAGGCGATGGCCTCGTCGCAGACGACGGCAGCATCGGCAAAGGCCTCGGTGACTTTTTCGCTGAACTGGTCGACAAGGTCCTCCGCGCCGTAGCAGGAGATGACATAGTCGCCGAGCGTCAGGATGACAAGCTTGTCGGGAAGGCCGCACATCCACTGGCGGTTCATGATGTTGTCCTTGAGGTCGGAGACGACACTGTCAACGTCGGAAGAGCTCGCAACATGGAACGCGCCCGCGGTGAAGGTGTTGGCGTTCATCATGTGGGTGAGGGACGCGGCGTCGGAGAGCTTGCCCGCGTCCGCGGCGGGGAAGGAGAGAGAGTAGTCAAGTGCGTCTCCGTCTTCGACGGAGAAGTTACCGGGCGCGTCCTCGGTCATATTCGCCTCATCAAAGTCGCCGCCGGCAGCAGGGAACTTGTCGTCGTCGCTGTAGTTGGCCCATACGGCGTTCAGCAGCTCGAGAGCGCTCGCGGGCTGGCTGTTATTGCCGCTATTGTCATCCGTCTTGCTGCCGCAGGCGGCGAGGGAGAGAGTCATCGCTGCGGCCAGCAGCAGGGTGAGAAACTTTTTCATGGGAATTTACCTCCAAAATGTTGTGTGTTGTCAATAGTAATGTGGAATGGGATGCTTACGCCCGCGCGGCGGCCCAATAGCCGTTGGCCTCGTCGTAGCGCAGCGTGACGGCGGGCGCGCCGTCGAGAGAGAGCGTGTAAACCATACCCGTGTCCGGCTCTTCGATGGTCCAGCAAAGCTGCACCTTGCCGGAGACGGTGTAGGAGGTGAACTCCTCCTGCAGCGAGTAAAGAGGCTGGGTCAGCACGCCATCCGACACCGTAACGGTTACGGCCTCGCCCGATCTGCTCTCGATGGTGAGCATCGGACTGAGCGGGCCGCTCAGGCTGCCGCGCGCGTCGAGCGCCATCGCTGCGGGCTGACTGATGGGAATGGGGATTGAGGAGAGCGCTGCGCCTTCGACCTTGATCTCAGCCGGTAAGGTGTCGCGCGTCATCGCCAGGGCGGCGGCCAGCACGAGCACAAGGCACGCCGCAGCGGCAAGAAAACGCGGGAGGGCGTACCGTTTGCGCGGCTTGTAGGCGTAGGCGTCCGCGATGAGCTCATCGTCGAGCTCGCCTATGGCGCGGGTCAGAACTTCATGCTTCACAGTATCCCTCCTTGATGAGATGCTCCCTGAGCTTTCTGCGCGTGCGCAGGAGCGTGGTTTTGATGCGGCTCTCGCCGCAGTGAAAGCGCGCGGCCAGCGCTTCGACCGGTTCGCAGTAGAAGTAGCGCAGGATGAACATGCTGCGCACCTCTTCGCTCTGCGTGCGCAGAAACGCGCTGATGCTGCGGCCGAGCTCTGCTGCCATGGCCTCGTCGTCGGGCGAGGACAGGGCGGGTGCGCAGTCGTCCAGCTCGTCGAGCGAGAGCGCGAAGACGTCGCCCTGCCGCTTCTGCGCCGACCTCGCCTTATAGCGGTTCAGCGCCAGATTGCGCGCGATCTTGCCGAGAAAGGCAGACAGGATCGCGGGCCTTTGCGGCGGCATGGCCTGCCAGGCGTGTAAGTACGTGTCGTTGACGTTTTCCTCGCTGTCGGCGCGGTCAGATAAAATGTTTTGCGAAATTTTCATGCAATAGCTTTCGTATTTGGCGGCGGTGGCTTCGATGGCGTGCTCGTCCCGCTGCCAGTAGAGGTCGACGATCTCATGGTCGTCCATAGGTTCGCTCCTTTCTGTTGTCTGCCATCATGGGGAAAAGACAACTTTTTTGCCGTTTGCGTTACACAAAAAAGAAAATATTTTTGAAAGTATACCACATTCGCCCGTTTCGTAAAAGGGCGGCATGCTATTTTTGACAAAACGGGAACTTTTTTCCATCTGCGCCGTCTAATATAACAAATCCCGAAACGGAGGTACATCCGACATGAAACGATTCTTAACGCTGCTGCTCGCCGCGGCGATGGTCCTGTCCTTCGCCGCCTGCGGAGACAACGGAACGACGATCCGAAATGAAAATGAGAAGGACAATGTGAAAAAAGACCCCATTGCCGCGCAGTATTTGCAGGACCTCGCCGTGAAGACGGCGGACTATCCCGTGCTGCCCGCCATGCCGAACGAGAGTGAGCTTGACGAGGCATTCAGCACCATCGACTATGACAAGATGGGCGCGGACGCCTACGAAAAGGCGCAGGAGAAGATCTGGGAGGACTGGGACGCGCGCAGCAATGCCTATTACGATGCGCTCAAGGCGCTGCGCAGCAAGGGCACGAGCTACCCCGCGGCATTCCTGCACTTCACGCAGGAGACGGGCACGCTGCTTTCGGCGGAGGAGAACACCGTTCTCTCGCCCGCAAACCTGTATCTCGCCTTTGCGATGCTCAGCGAGACGACGGACGGCGACAGCCGCGCGCAGCTCTTGTCGCTTTTAGGCCTTGAAAATACCGATGCGCCGCGCGCTGCGGGCAACTATGTCTGGCGCAATCTCTACGGCGAGACCTCGACGGGAAAGACGCTGCTCGGCAGTTCCGTGTGGCTGAATGAGAACGTCCCCTATAATGAAGAGACGTTGCAGGTGCTCGCCGAGCAGTACCTTGCTTCGACGTTCTCCGCCCCGATGGGAGATGAGAAGACGGACAAGGCCATCGGCGAATGGATCAATGAGAACACGGGCAATCTTTTGCAGGACGCCGCGGGCGGCATCGAGACCAAGCCCGAGACGGTGATGCTGCTTTTGACGACGCTCTACTTTAAGGACCAGTGGCGCGATGAATTCTGGGCGAAGGAGACACGGCAGGATGTCTTCACCGCCGCAGACGGCGCGCAGCAGACGGTCGACTTCATGCACCTCACGCAGGATCGTGCCGCTTACTGCCGGGGCGAAAACTACACCGTGGCGGAGCTGCGCTTTCAGGGCGGGCAGGCGATGCGCTTCCTGCTGCCCGACGAGGGCACGAGCCTTAAAAGCTTTCTTGCGGACGGCAGCGCCGTGGGCGGACTGCTCGGTTACGACATGGGCGTGAGCCTGCCGAGCGGCAAACTCATCTGGAGCGTGCCAAAGTTCGACGTCAGCTCCGACCTTGAACTGACCGACGCGCTCCGCGCGCTGGGCGTTTCCGACGTCTTTGACTTCGACCGCGCGGACTTTTCACCCCTTGTCGACTTTGACCGCTTTGACAAGGCGGTCGCCGTGACGCAGGTGCAGCACGCCGCGCGCGTCAAGATCGACGAAAAAGGCTGCGAGGCCGCCGCCTTTACCGCCGTCAGGGCGGACGCCCAATCCGCCGCGCCCGAAGACCTACCCGTGGTGGAGATGGATCTGGACCGGCCGTTTGCCTTTATGATCACCGGCGTGGACGGTCTGCCGCTCTTCCTCGGCACGGTGAACAGCCTATAAGAGCAAAGCTGGCGCGCCGGCAGTAAAAAACAAATGATGCGAAAATGAAAAGGGGAAAAACGATGAAGAAATTATTTGCCTTTTTGCTCGCCTGCGTGTGCACGCTGGTGCTGTTTGGCTGCGCGGGAGCGAATGATGACAAATCGGACGGCGGACCGGAGGATGATTGGGCGCCGCTGACGGAGGCGCAGATCGAAGAATTTAAGGAGTTGTTTGCCTCCACTGCCGATGTGACGGATGAGACAACGGGAGAGTACCGCTATACGACCTCGACGCCGGTGAGCTGCTTTTTCACCTCACATTACGACGATCCGCGCGATATCGACCTTGCGGAATTTTTGCGGTACTGTCCGCTCAGCACCACGCTGGGAGACGCGGACGTGGAGGAATTCCACGCTGTGCTCGACACGCTGGGAATAGAGGATGCGGAGAGGTTCAAGGTGCCGGATGACTGGGCGGTCCCCGTGCGGCGCATTCCCAAGAGTGACGTTTCCGCGCTTTTGACGCAGTGGGCGGATATCACGGTGGACGATCTGTGCAATCAGGATGGTGTGACGTACCTCGCACAGTATGATGCATTCTATGAGTATGCGAGCGATTTCGGCCCCGGATCCTTTATTCCGATGGGCGGCGAGCAGTACGGCGACAGCATCCGGCTGTGGAGCGCGCCGCGCGGCGAGGACGGCGAAGGAACGCACGATGAGTTGACGCTGGAAGTGCGCCCGGACGGGAGCTATCGCATTGAAGCGTTCCGTGAAGTCTGAAGCAAAAGGGGGGCCTTCTCTCACGTGAGAGAAGGCCCCCTTTTGATCCCCCAAGAGAACGGCAGGGGCGTTTCGATCTCACGGGAGGGGCCCCGCCCCTCCTTTTTGGATTATTCTTCCCGCTCTTCTGACGGCGCGGCATTGCTGCGCCCGCACGCAGTCCGCCGCCAGACTTCCGTCACTCGCGCCTCACGGAGTAAGGCGCGGTTGCTGGATGAACCGACTCGCAGGGACTCGTGGCGAAGCCACGTACACTGCACTTACACTGCGCAGCGCGTGCAGTCATTCAAGCTGCAAACTGCCAATGTTGGGGGTCGAGGGGGACTCCCCTCGCGTTCTCTTGGGGGTCCAAGGGGGATATTCTCTCACGCGAGAGAATATCCCCCTTATTTCGTAGCAGCGCCACCGGCGCTGCCACCCCTCCCGCGCAGAGCACGGGATATTTTTCCTCAATTTTTCTAAAAAGGTGAAAGAAAACAAAAAATGACTGACCCTTGATCGCGATTACTGAACTACGATCAAGGGTCAGCCATGATGAATATTTGGATCTCTCATATTCTGTTTTCTTTCCTTCCTTTCTTCAATGATCTGGTGCCGAATATCACTTACTCCGGTTTCCACTCCTGCTATCTCAAACACCGCGGTTGCGGCGGTTTTACCTGAATGACGGTACACATCAGAGAGTGCTGCGCGATGGATATGATCGGAACCATTTGGGATCGCCTTTGTGAAGATCACTTGTACATTGGTCTCACCCTTTCTGTGCTTAAAGAATAGCAAGAATGAGCTCAAAAATCAAGCGGCGGAATGGATAAAGATGCGAGCGATATTTTGTGCGCAGGGCTGATTATTCGAAAACTGGCAGAAAATGCTTGCAGTTCATCCGGCACTTTAGTATAATAAAGCTGTTGGGCCGCCCGAAAGGGCGGCCCGTTTTCTTATTTTCGGAAATACACGGCGTCCCATTCCTCGCCGTTGGGGACGAGCGGCGGCTCGATGACAAGGCCGCTTTTGCCGCCGCGCTTTCCCTCGACGAAAAGGAGCGAGGGCGCGGCGTCCAGCGATTTTGCGAGAAAGCGCAGGCGCTTGGGCTCGATGCCGTGACTCCGCATGGCGCAGAGCACGTCGGCGAGGCGCTCGGCGCGGTGAACGAGGGTGAAGCGCCCGCCATAGCGCAGCACACGCTGCGCCGCGGCGCAGACGTCGTCCAGCGTGCAGGAGGTTTCCTCGCGCGCGATTTGGCGCGCTTCGCCTTTGGCGCTCTCGCCGCTGCCGGCGGGAAAGTACGGCGGGTTCGAGATCACATAGTCGACGCTGCCGGCTTTCGGCAGGACGGAGATGTCGCGAAGGTCGCCTTCGTGGAAAGCAGCCCTGTCCGCCCAGCCGTTTTCGGCGAACGTCTTTCGCGCAAGCGCTGCCGCGGGCGCGGAGAGCTCAACATTTTCGATAAAAAGCGATTCCTCGCGCGCGAGCAGGAGCGTTCCGAGAAGACCGATCCCGCTGCCGAGGTCGCAGACCGTGTCGCCGCGGGACGGGCGGGCAAAGTAGGCGAGGCAAAAGCTGTCCGTCCCCGGCGGGAAGAGGGCGGTGTCGTAATAAAAGCAGGGGCCGCGCGGCCAGAGCTCGTCGCGTTTTTCCATGTGATGACCCTTTCTGATGATAAAAATAAGGACGCGCTTTCGCGCGTCCTTATTTTTTAAGTACCCTTAGACCTTAGGCCTGGGAGATGGCGCCATTGGGGCAGGTATCAGCGCAGGAGCCGCAATCCAGGCAGGCATTTGCGTCGATCTGATACTGGGAATCGCCCTGGGAAATAGCACCGACGGGGCAGGCGTCTGCGCAAGCACCGCAGCTGACGCAGGCAGAGCTAATCTGATAAGCCATAATTAGTACCTCCATAAGTTGATGACGCTATTATAGCATGTCAAAGCGAAAATGCAAGAGTCAGAATGCAGGAAAATATTGAATTTTCTGTGTCATTTACGGCGTTTATTTTTGAATAAACCGGTCAAAAATGAAAGGACGAAAAGGAAGCGGAGGGTAGAGCAATGAATGACCGGAAATTCAGCCTGAAGGCTGAGCATGTGCTGCGCTGTGCGCAGGCGGCGGCGGGCGAGCTGGGGCACGGCTATGTGGGCTGCGAGCACCTGCTGCTCGCGATGCTGCGCGAGGAGGACGACGCGGCCTGCCGTGCGCTGAATGCCTCGGGCATCTACGAGCCGGCAGTGCGCGAGAGGATGATCGAAAAGCTGGGGCGCGGCACGGCGGAAAGATCGACCGTGCAGGGGCTCACCCCGCACGCGCGCTGCGCGGTCGAACTGGCCGTCGGCGAGGCGATGCGCACGGGCGGCGGAGAGATCGAGGCGGGGCATCTGCTGCTCGGTATCCTGCGCGACAGCGGCAATATGGCTGTGCGGCTGCTGCGATCGCTGGGTGTGGATACCAAAAAGCTGTACAGCGACACGCTGCGCGCGATGAGCCTGTCGCCGCGCAAGCTCCCGCTGCCCGAGGTGCGTGCAAGCCGCGCGGAGGCGAAAAACGGCAAGACGCTCTTGGAATTCTCGCGCGATCTGACCGCGATGGCACGCGAGGGGCGGCTCGACCCCGTCATCGGGCGGGAAAAGGAGATCGCCCGCGCGCTGCGCATTCTGACGCGGCGGACAAAAAATAACCCCGTGCTCATCGGCGAGCCGGGCGTCGGCAAGACAGCTATCGCCGAGGGGCTTGCCGAAAAGATCGCGGCGGGCGACGTGCCGGAGGAGCTTATCGACAAGCGCATCCTGCTGCTCGACCTTTCGGGCATGGTGGCAGGGACAAAGTACCGCGGCGAGTTTGAAGAACGCATCCGCGCCGTGCTCGACGAGGTGCGGCGCGACGGCAATGTCATTTTGTTCATCGACGAGCTGCACACCATTGTCGGCGCGGGCAGCGCCGAGGGGGCGGTGGACGCGGCAAACATCCTAAAGCCCGCGCTCGGGCGCGGGGAGATCCGCGTCATCGGCGCGACGACGCTCGAGGAGTACCGAAAATTCATCGAAAAGGACGCCGCGCTCGAGCGGCGCTTCCAGAGCGTGCAGGTCGGCGAGCCGGACGAGAAGCAGGCGCTGCAAATTTTGCACGGCCTGCGGCCAAAGTACGAGGCGTATCACGGCCTTTCCATCGAGGACGAGGCCCTGCGCACGGCGGTGACGCTCTCAAAGCGGTATCTGCCCGACCGTTTTTTGCCGGATAAGGCTATCGACCTTATTGACGAGGCGGCGGCAAGCGTGAAACTGTCCGCGCGCAGCGCCTCGCCCGAACTGAAAGCGCTCGAAGAGAAGGCGAGCGCCGCCGCGCGGGACAAGGAGACTGCCATCCGCGCGCAGGACTATGAAAAAGCGGCGCGGCTGCGCGACGCGGAGGAGAGCTTCCGCACGCAGGCGGCAGCTGAGCGGAAAAAACAGGCGCGCGAGGCGAAAAAGACCGCTGTGCGCGTGACGGCGGAGGACATCGCCGCCGTGGTGTCGAACTGGACGGGCATTCCGGTGACAAGGCTCAACGAGAGCGAAAGCGCGCGGCTTTTGACGCTTGAAGAAACGCTGCACGCGCGCGTCGTCGGGCAGGAGGACGCGGTGCGCGCCGTGGCGCGCGCCATCCGCCGCGGGCGCGTCGGCGTCAAGGATCCGAAACGGCCTGTCGGGTCGTTCCTCTTCCTCGGTCCCACGGGCGTGGGCAAGACGGAGCTCAGTAAAGCGCTCGCCGAGGCGGTGTTTGGCAGCGAGGACGCGATGATCCGCATCGACATGAGCGAGTATATGGAAAAACACGCCGTCTCGCGCCTGATCGGCTCGCCGCCGGGCTACGTTGGCTACGACGAGGGCGGGCAGCTGACGGAAAAGGTGCGGCGCAAGCCGTACTCCGTTGTGCTTTTCGATGAGATCGAAAAAGCGCATGAGGACGTGTGGAACATCCTGCTGCAAATTTTGGAGGACGGCGTCGTGACGGACGCGCAGGGGCGCAAGGTGGACTTTCGCAACACAGCGGTCATCATGACGTCGAACATCGGGGCAAAGAGCATCACGGCGGCGGGCACGCCGCTCGGCTTTGCGCCGGAGGAGCAGAAAAGCGCCGACGCGCAGTTCGCTGCCGTGAAGGCGGCGGTGATCGCGGAGCTGCGGCGGACGTTCCGGCCGGAATTTTTGAACCGCGTGGACGAGACGATCGTCTTCCGCCGCTTATCGCGCGAGGACTGCACCGAGATCGCGCGGCGGCTGCTTGCGCAGACCGTTTCCCGCGCCGCGGCGCTCGGCATCACGCTTGAGGCGGACGAGGACTGCGCGGTCTCCCTCGCCGAGCGGGGCTACGATGTTTCCTACGGCGCGCGTCCCCTGCGGCGGCTCATCCGCGGCGAGGTGGAGGACGCGCTCGCAACCTGCCTTTTGGACGGCACGCTCGCAAGCGGCGACACGGCGGTTTTGGCGGCGGAAAACGGCACGCTCTGCGTGCGCCGGCGGGAGAAAGCGGCGGCCGCCGCCCTCGGCGACGTCGGCGCGCAGAAGGCGTGAAAAAAGGGACGCATCAGACAGAAGACCCGACCGATGGATGCTCATCGGTCGGGTCTTCCTGCTTGTGTAAAGATTTTTTGCGGTCGAATGATGCAGGGGAACTTCGTTCTTGAAGGGATGAAATCGGTTCGGCAAACCGGAAGCTGTTAAAGAGGATGATTCCAATATTCTACAGCATTTCCGTTCACGTCATAAAAAGTAATGCTGCCCGCATTGATCGGCAGGACGATCGCAAAGGGCTGATCGCTGTCGATATCGATCACTTGAATGGCGCGGCCATCATCGATTTGAAGCTGCTGCACCTGCTGCTGATTCATGGAAATCAATGCGCGCTCATTAGCACCCTCTGTGGTGAACTCTGCAATTCCTTCCTGGATCTCCGAGAGGTTTCCACCCGCGCGGAAGAAATATCCGAAGGAAAGTCCCGGGCGATTGACATAGACGGAAAAAGTGTGGTCGCTCATGTCCTGCGGATAAGAAATATATGCAGCCATCGTGTCAGAAACACTTCCATCGACCGCCCAATCCTCCTTGATCTTCTGCGACGAACGAATGTCTGTTTCCAGATTGCCCGACGCTATGCCAATGTCGTTACTTACATAAAGAAAACCGACAAATACGCTGCAAACGAGAAGAATCCCTATCGCAGTTTTAAGAACGATCTTTTTCATGGCTATCAAAACTCCTTAGCAGATTCCCAATTTTTTGCCTCGGATGCGCTTCTCCTCATTCAAAGCGCTCAACGGTCGTTGCGAGGTCGTAGCTTGCCTTGAGCGCCTTGAGCTTTGCCATCGGCTCGCCCGCGGAGTGCTTGTCGAGCGCGGCGCGGTCGCGCCAGTGCTCCACGAGCAGCACGCAGTTTTCCTCGGCAAGAGGCCGGTAGTAGTCGTACTGCATGCAGCCCTCTTCCGCGAGGACGGCGGCGCGCAGGCCACTTCGCTCCATCTCCGATGCAAAGTCATTAGCCTTTTCGCCGCGATAGAGAACGTGAAGTAAAATGCCTTCCATAAAGTAACGCTCCTTTCCTGTTTGTTCGTATTACGATACGTCGATCATTTCGAGGTATTTGTAGCCGTTTTCGGCAATGTGGTCCTTGCGGCCCTGCAAATTGTCGCCGAGCAGCAGATCAAACGAGTGTGCCGTCGCCTCCGCGTCCTCGGGCATGACCTTGATGAGACGGCGTGTCTCGGGGTTCATGGTCGTGAGCCACATCATTTCGGGGTCGTTCTCGCCGAGACCTTTCGAGCGGTCGACCTTGTAGCGCTTGCCCTCAAGGGTCTTGACGATGTCGTTTTTCTCCTTGTCCGTGTAGGCGAACCACGTCTTTTCGCCGCAGGTGATCTCAAAAAGCGGGGTCTCGGCGATATAGACATAGCCCTCGCGAATCAGCGTCGGGCAGAGGCGGTAGATCATCGTCAGGATGAGCGTCCGGATTTGGAAGCCGTCGACATCGGCATCGGTGCAGAGGATGACCTTGTTCCAGCGAAGATTGTTGATATCAAAGGCGTTCAGGTCCTTGACAAACTTGCCCGGCACCTCGACGCCGCAGCCGAGGACCTTCAAAAGGTCGGTGATGATCTCACTCTTGAAAATACGCGGATAGTCGGCCTTGAGACAGTTTAAGATCTTGCCGCGCACGGGCATGATGCCCTGAAACTCGCCGTCGCGCGAGAGCTTGACGCTGCCGAGGGCGCTGTCGCCCTCGACGATGTAGATCTCGCGGCGCGAGACGTCGCGCGTGCGGCAGTCGACAAACTTTTCGACGCGGTTTGAGATGTCGATGCTGCCGGAGAGCTTTTTCTTGATGTTCAGGCGCTGCTTTTCCGCGCTCTCGCGGCTTCTTTTGTTGATGAGCACCTGCTCGGCGATCTTGAGTGCGTCGACGCGGTTTTCGATGAAATAGGTTTCGAGGCGGGACTTCAGAAAGTCCGTCATCGCCTCCTGCACGAACTTGTTCGTGATGGCCTTTTTCGTCTGGTTCTCGTAGCTCGTCTGCGTGGAGAAGTTGTTGGAGACAAGAATGATGCAGTCTTCGATGTCTTGCCAGGCGATACGGGCTTCGCCCTTCTGGTATTTGTTGTTGTCCTTCAAATACTTGTCGATGGCGTAGACAAAGGCGGTCTTCGACGCCTTTTCGGGGCTGCCGCCGTGCTCGAGCCACGAGGAGTTGTGGTAGTGCTCGATGCGCTGCACCTTATTCGAAAAGCAGCACGCGCAGGAGAGCTTGACCTTGTATTCGGGCTTGTCCTCGCGGTCGCGGCCGCGGCGCTCCGTCTCCCAGAAGACGGGGGTGGTCAGGGCGTCTTCACCCGCGATCTCGGCGACATAGTCGATGATGCCGTTTTCGTAGACGAAGTCCTGCGTCTCAAAGTGGCCGGGGAGGACTTCGTTTTTGAAGCGGAACGTGATGCCCGCGTTGACGACGGCCTGACGGCGCAGCGTTTCGACATAGTAGTCGGCGGGAATGTCGATATCGGTAAACACGTCGAGGTCGGGCAGCCAGCGCGTGCGCGTGCCGGTTTTGCGGCCGCGGTCGGTCGGCTCGATCCTGAGCTCATCGCCCTTTTTGCCCACGGGCTCGCCGCGTTCAAAGTGCAGGGAGTATTTGTTCCCGTCGCGCCAGACGGTCACGTCCATATAGCGCGAGGAATACTGCGTCGCGCACGCGCCGAGGCCGTTGAGGCCGAGGGAGTATTCGTAGTTGTCGCCGTCCAAGTTGTTGTACTTGCCGCCGGCGTAGAGCTCGCAGTACACGAGCTCCCAGTTGAAGCGCTTTTCCTTGGGGTTATAGTCCACAGGGCAGCCGCGGCCCATGTCCTCTACTTCGATGCTGTGGTCTAAGTAGCGGGTGACGGTGATGAGCTTGCCGTGGCCCTCGCGCGCTTCGTCGATGGAGTTCGAAAGGATCTCGAACACGGCGTGCTCGCAGCCGTCCAGCCCGTCCGAGCCGAAGATGACGCCCGGGCGCTTGCGCACACGGTCCGCGCCCTTGAGGGACGAGATGCTCTCGTTGCCGTAATTCGTTTTTTTTGCTTCTGCCATTGGGGTTTCTCCATTTCGCCGAAATTTACGATTCTGATCTTCAAACACAAAACTTAGTACATTATACGATTTTTTGACCACAATGGCAAGTGGCCGCGGCAGATTTTTGCCTTTGGCGGGAAAATGCAGAAATTCGCGGAAATTTCTGCGCCAATTATGCCGAAAGACGTCGAGCATAACCAATTGTCAACCGGCGGGAACGCACTGGAACAACAAAGTTATTCACAGTTTCCACAGAGTTTTCCACATCGTTATGTCAACAGAATAACCGCGGATAAACCATGAATGGACACGCTTCCGCCTCTTCAGCGCGGAAAGGGCATTTTCGTCAATTTAACACTTGACGGCATTTGTCGCTTGCACTTGTCGGGAGGACATGCTAAAATTTTGTTAAGAATTTATGAAGAAGCGGAGCGGTGGGGAGATAAAGACCGCTCCGCCGTGCCCAAAAAGGCAGGGAACGCTATGGAAAAGAGACAAAAAACCTCCCTGACGATGTGTCTTGTGGCCATCGGCATCGTGTACGGCGATATCGGTACCTCACTGCTGTACGTGATGAAGTCCATTTTGGAGGGGAACGGCGGCATCACGCAGATCAACGAGCCGTTCATTGTCGGCGCGCTGTCGCTCATCATCTGGACGATCACGCTGCTCACGACCATTCAAGTACGTGCTCATCGCCATGAAGGCGGACAACCACGGCGAAGGCGGTATCTTCTCGCTCTATTCGCTCGTGCGCAGCTGCGGCAAGTGACTCATCGTGCCGGCGATGCTTGGCGGCGCGGCGCTGCTTGCCGACGGCGTGCTGACGCCTGCGGTGACCGTGACCTCGGCGGTTGAGGGACTTCGCAGTATCGCGATGATGGACAGGCTCCTCGGAGGCCGCCAGACGGGCGTCATCATCACGCTCTGCATCATCGCGTCGCTTTTTGCCGTGCAGCACGCGGGCACGAGCCGCATCGGCAAGGCCTTTGGCCCGGTGATGCTCGTGTGGTTCCTCTTCCTCGGTGCGACGGGGGGCGATGAACATTTTCTCCATGCCGCAGGTGCTCCGGGCGTTCAACCCCGCGCACGCGGTGGAGCTTCTCGTGAGCCCTTATAATAAACTCGGCTTTATGATCCTCGGCAGCGTGTTTCTGGCCGCGACGGGCGCGGAGGCGCTGTATTCCGACATGGGCCATGTAGGCCGCGAGAGCATTTACATCAGCTGGCCGCTCGTCAAGATCTGCCTGATCCTCGACTATCTGGGGCAGGGGGCGTGGCTGCTCAGCAGTCGGGGCGACGCGGCGCTTGCATCGCTTGAGAGCCTGAACCCGTTCTTTTTGATGCTGCCCGGCGCGCTGCGTCCGGTGGCGGTCATTTTGAGCGCACTCGCGGCGGTCATCGCCTCGCAGGCTCTCATCACAGGCTCCTATACGCTGGTATCGGAGGCCATCCGCCTCGACCTGATGCCGCACCTGAAGGTGCAGTATCCCGCCGAGACCAAGGGTCAAATCTACATCGACACGGTCAACAAGATCCTCTGGGTGGGCTGCACGTTCATCGTGCTGCTGTTCCGCTCAAGCGCGCGCATGGAGTCGGCCTATGGCCTTGCCATCACGGTGACGATGCTGATGACAACGCTGCTTCTGTTCGTGTATCTTTCCCGTGTGCGAGGGAAGAAAGCGCTCGCGTGGGGCGTGCTCATTGTCTTCGGCGCGATCGAGACGGTGTTTTTCCTCTCGAGCCTGTCGAAATTTGCGCACGGCGGCTATGTGGCGGTCATTATGGCGCTGCTGCTTCTGTCGATTATGATCATCTGGCACCGCGGCACGCAACTCGAGCAGAAATACAGCGTGCGCCTCAAGCTTGGTGACTATACGGAGAATCTTGCCGCGCTGCGCGGCGACAGTGCATTGCCGGAGCTGACGCAGAACCTTGTCTACATCGGCAGCGGCGACGATATGGAGACGATCGATCGCAACACACTCTACTCCATCCTCGATAAGGACCCCAAGCGCGCCCGCGCCTACTGGTTTTTGAGTGTGCATGTGCTCGACGAGCCAAACGCGATGAACTATCAGGTCGAGACGTTTGGCACGGACTATATTTTCCGCGTAAAGCTCAACCTCGGCTTCAAGAACGACCAGCGCGTGAACATCTACCTGCGCCAGATCGTGCGCGACCTGCTCGAGAGCGGGGAGCTGCCACCGCAGGAGAGAAAGTATTCGATCTACGGCCCCTCGCAGGTGGGCAGCTTCAAGTTTCTGATGCTGCGCCGCGCGGTGCCGCTGATGACGGAGCTGAGCCGCACGGACGAGATCATCCTGAACCTCAAATACGCCGTCCGCCGCGCGGCGGGCTCGGTCATCCAGTGGTACGGACTGGACACCTCGTCGGTCATTGTGGAGCAGGCACCGCTGGTCATCCCCAGCGCGCACGAAAACGAAAAGCGCATCCAGCGGGCGAAATGAATCAAAAAGGAGAGATGCCGCGGTATCTCTCCTTTTTTACAGCAGCATCAGGATAACGCCGTACACGACGCTTGCGAGCGTGCCGAACACGATGACCGGCCCCGCGACGATGAACATCTTTGACGCCATGCCGGTGATGAAGCCCTCGCTCTTAAAGTCGATGGCGGGGGAGACAACGGAGTTGGCAAAGCCCGTGATCGGCACGAGCGTGCCGGCCCCGGCAAAGCGCGCGATGGAATTGTAAAGGTTTAAGCCTGTTAAAAGTGCGGAGAGGAAGATGAGGCAGATCGAGGTCGCCGTGCCTGCGTCCGCCTTTGCAAGGCCGAGCGAGAGAAAGCCGTTCTGGATGAGCTGGCCGAGCGCGCAGATCGCGCCGCCGATGAAAAAGGCAAAGGCGGTATCCTTGAAAATGGGCGATTTGGGCGCAAGGCGCTTGACATACTCCTGATATTCCTGAGGCGTCATATCCATGAAGAATCACTCCTTTTGTCGTAGTGTTTGCTGGAAATGGACGAAATATCCGCGCGATACCGTCTTGCGCGCGGCGAGGTTTGTGTTACAATGGGCGAGGACATTTTTGCAAAGGAGTTGACGCGATGCGACCGCTGGGACTGTATCTCCACATTCCGTTCTGCAAGGCGAAGTGCATTTACTGCGACTTCTACTCGCTTCCTCATTCGGAGGAGAAGACGGACGCCTACACCGCGGCCTTGCAGCGCGATCTGATGTGCTGGGCGGATCAGGCGAAAGGCCATACCGTTGACACGATCTACTTTGGCGGCGGCACGCCGAGCTATCTCGGCGCAGACCGGCTCTGCAGCATTTTAGAGACGGTCTTTGCCCATTACCGCGTGGACAAAAACGCTGAGATCACGACCGAGGCGAATCCCGATAGCGCGCGGGAGGTATCAGCACTGCGGCAGCTCAGAGAAGCGGGCTTCAACCGCATTTCGCTCGGGATGCAGTCGGCGAGCGACGACGAGCTGCGCCTGATCGGGCGCGTCCACACGCATAAAGAGACGGTCGAGGCCGTGCGCGCCGCCCGCGCGGCGGGCTTCGACAATGTGAGCCTCGATCTCATCTACGGCCTACCCGAGCAGACAATGGCGCACTGGCGGGAAAGCCTGCAAGCGGCGATCGCTTTACGGCCTGAGCACCTTTCCTGCTATGGACTCAAGATCGAGGAGGGCACGCCGCTCGACCGCAAAAAAGACGCCCTGCGCATCCCCGACGACGATGAACAGGCGGAGGAGTACCTTGCAACGGTCGAGCTGCTCGAAAAGGAGGGCTACGCGCAGTATGAAATTTCGAACTTCGCGCGTCCCGGGCGCGAGTCGCGCCACAACCTCAAATACTGGACGATGCAGGAGTATCTGGGCTTCGGTCCTGGCGCGCATTCGGACTTCGGCGGGCGGCGCTTCGCCTACGCGCGCGACTTGAATGCTTACATCAAGGGTGAGGAGCACCTTTCCGAAAGCGCATGCCCCGCGGAACGCGAGCGCGAAGAAGAACGCGTCATGCTTGCCCTGCGCACCGCGCGGGGGCTCGACCTGTCGGCGCTCAAGGAGGACACGCGGGACGCCGAGGCAGTGCTCGAAGAGTGCGCGCACCACGGCCTTTCCCAAAAGGGAAACGGCCGCTGGCGGCTGACGCCGCAGGGCTTTCTAGTGTCAAACGCCGTCATCGTGCGGGTGCTCGAGGCGCTTTCCCTCTAAATTTTGCGAAAAAAGTGGAAACTTTTTCCGCGTTTTCGCGTCTTTACTTATGGCAGGGTATCTGCTATACTATGTTATGTTTACCAATTCAAGGCATTTTCAGCAAGGAGGCAAATCGTGAAATCCATTATCCGTAAGTTTTTGTCGCTGTCGCTGGCAGTCGTGCTGGCGGCGGCTCCGCTCAACGCCTTCGCGTCTGACGCGCTCGGCGACGATCTGACGAGCTCAAGCGTCGAGGTCAATGAGCGCACCGAACTCAACGCCGGCACGTTCTGGAGCAATACGTATTCTGATCTCCGTCAGGAGAATTATGTGGTCTACTCGCCCAACGCACGCGTCAAGCCCATCGTGAGCGGCGGCGACTACACGACCCAGCTTACAACGGTCTCGACCGCCGCGAAAAAGCTCGAAGCGCGCGGCTACCGCGTGGTCGCGGGCATCAACGGCGACTATTACGACACGGCGACGGGCATCCCGCTTGGCAGCATGATAACCGAGGGCGTGCTGCGCAACGCCTCGAGCGAGTATTACGCCATCGGCTTCCGCGACGACGGCAGCACGGTGATGGGCAAGCCCTCGCTCCGCATCACGGCGCAGTCGGATTATGGCCGCAGCCTGACGGTCACGGCTTTCAACTACGTGCGCCAGAGCTCATTCGGCATCTATCTCTATGACTCTACCTTCAATGCCCGCGCCACGACTGGCACGAGCGAGGAGGGCGTGGATGTTGTCTGCTCGGCGGTCGGCGGCTCGCTCGGCCTGAACGGCAGCCTGACGCTCGTGGTCGAGCAGGTCATCGAGGGCGGCAAGGACACGCCCGTCGGCGCGGGACAGTATGTGCTTTCGTCGAATTTGAAGGCGGCGGGCTATGTGGAGCAGCTGCGCGCGCTCCAGCCCGGCGAGCGCCTGACGCTTTCCGTCAGCGCGAACGGCAGCGAGTGGAACGGCGTGACGAATATGATCGGCGCGCTCTATCAGCTGGTCGATAACGGTCAGGTCTGTTCGGGCCTTGTCAACGGCGCGGCCCCGCGCACGGCGGTGGGCCTCAAGCGCGACGGCTCGCTCGTGCTCTACACGATCGATGGCCGCCAGAGCGGCTATTCCATCGGCGCGACGCTGACGCAGGTCGCCGAGCGCATGGTGGAGCTCGGCTGCGTGACGGCGCTGAGCCTGGATGGCGGCGGCTCGACCGCGATGGTCGCGACGAGCCCCGACAGCACGGTATCGACGCTTGTCGACAAGCCCTCCGGCGGCAGCGAGCGCGCGGTGACGAACCATGTCTTCCTCGTGGCGAACAGCCAGCCGACGAACATCGTGGGTCACGTGTATCTTGAAAGCGAGAGCACGCGCGTGCTCCCGAACGCGCAGGTGAAGCTCACCGCGACGGCGCTCGACACGAACTATATTCCCATGGCAAATTCCAATGTCTCCCTGCGCGCGGATAAGGGCACCATTGACGGCAATGTCCTGACCGCGCCCGCCTCCGGCACCGTGACGGTGACGGCGAACGCGGGCGGCGCGAGCGCGCAGACGAAGATCGATGTCATCACGCAGCCCGACAGCATCAGCGTCAAGCAGAACGGCAAGGCCGTGAGCGCCATCACCGTGAGCGCGGGCGAGACGGCGACGCTGACCGCCTCGGCGATGTACCGCCATTTGCCGGTGCTCGGCGACAACAAGGGCTTTACCTGGACCATGCAGGGCAATGTCGGCACGATCGAAAACGGCGTGTTCACGGCGTCCGGCAGCATCGGCAGCGGCAGCGTGACGGCGAGCCTCGGCCGCATTTCCGTGACGGTCCCTGTGACGGTGACGGCGCGCGCCCTGCGCACGCTCGACGGCTTTGAGACCTCGTTCGCGACCGCGACCGGCACGCATGCGATGCTCTCCTACAACCGTGAGATGACCCGCGTGCACAACGGCTACGCCTCCGCACGGCTTGACTATGCGATCGGCAGCGAGGGCAACGCCTACATCGGCCTCAACTATGCCATTCCTTCAAATTACGACCAGCTCAACTTCTGGGTCTACGGCGACAATAGCGGAGCGCAGCTCGCGCTGGTGACGGATACTGGAAGCGTGAACCTGGGAGCGCTCAACTTCTCCGGCTGGAAGCTCCTGACGGCGAACCTCGGCGCGGCGACCGCGATCACGGGCATGATCGTCTCTTCGGACACGGAGCTTATCAGCGCCGTGTACCTTGACCAGCTCGTGCTCTCCTACGGCGGCCTGACCGATACGACCGCGCCGAAGCTCTCGCTCCAGTACAATGCGGCGAGCAACACTGTGACCGGCACGGTGAAAGATAACATCGACGGCGCGGCCATCCCGACCATTCACGTGACCTACGACGGCAAGAGCTACACGTCCTACACCTACAGCCAGTCCAGCGGCGCGCTGAGCATTTCTCTTCCCGCCGCTGACGGCGCGCAGCACCGCGTGAGCGTGGTCGCGGGCGACGCGAGCGGCAACCTGAGCCGCGCGGGCGTGAACGCCGGTACGTCGAGCGCGACGCCGGCCTTTGCCGATATGCGGGACCACTGGGCGAACGATGCGGTGGCGTACCTCAAGCGCAGCGGCATTTCGAACGGCTCGAACGGTAACTTCCTGCCGGATACGAACATCAGCCGTCAGGAATTTGCCGTGCTGCTCGCGCGTTACTTAGGTTCTTCGCAGGATCATTCCTCCGTGCAGCTCCCGTTTGCCGATACGAATGAGATCGCATCCTGGGCGCTGAACGGCGCGAAGGCGATGTACTCGCTCGGCATCATCAAGGGCAGTTCCGACGGCTCGGGCAAGCTCTACTTCAACCCCACGGCCAACGTGAGCCGCCAGGAGGCGGTGACGATGCTCGGTCGCCTGACCGAAAAGGGCTACGCCCAGGGCGCGCTCAAGTTCACCGACAGCAGCGCAATCCAGTCGTGGGCGGCGGAGTACGTGAGCACGCTCAGCGAGATGGGCATCCTCACGGGCTTTAACGACGGCAGCTTCCGCCCCAACGGCGCGATGACGAGGGCACAGGTGGCGACAGTCTTATATAAATTCTAAAACGAAAGGGAACGGCAAAGCCGTTCCCTTTCATTTTAGAGAGGGATTGCACTCTGCTTCGTGCCTTGCCGCCCGCAGGGCGGCTGCGACACGCGCAGAGCGAGAAGTGTAAATCGCCACGCGCATGTCGCGGCGATTTACGGTCAAAATTATTTCGCGTCTGCGGACGCGAAAGTCTGCGACGCTTGGGTGCGGTGGGCTGTTTCGCGCCCGCAGGGCGCGAAATGCGCCGGGGGAGTGCGTGCGGGGCACTGTTTTGCGCTCGAAGAGCACAAAATGCGTGCTTTTTAGAATGCTGTTTTGCGCCCGGTGGGCGAAAAAGGCGCATCTTTCGCTTTGATGAGGCTTAGATAGGACATTGAACGCTGCTTTTTTGCGGAAAATGCGCAAAAAGGGGCTACCTTTTTGCGCGGCGGCGTGCTATGATAACTCTGTATTGGTATCTGTATGAAAAAGGAGGCGGAGAGAATGAAGCGCGCGGGGAAAATGCTGGTGATCGGATTATTTTCACTGCTGCTTTCGGGCTGCATGTTCACGACGCCGGAGACGTCGCTCTACCGCCTGCCGAAGCTCGCGGGCGAGTATGAGTCGCTCGAATCGCAGATCGACGCGCTGCTCACAAACGGCGCGGAGTATGCCGCGCCCACGTCGGGCAGCAATTTGCAGAGCGTGCAGATGATCGACCTCGATGGTGACGGCAGCGAAGAGGCGGTGGCCTTCTTCCGCCGCGCGAGCGACAAAAAGCCGATGAAGATCTACATCTTCAAAGCCGACGGCGACAGCTACGAGCGCTACGCCGTGATCGAGGGCACATCGAGCCAGATCTACAGCGTGAACTACGCGGATCTGGACGGCGACGGGCTCAAGGAGATCCTGGTCGGCTACAAGAGCAGCTCGGATGTGCAGGGGCTTGCCATCTATCCGCTCTCTCCCGGCACGTCGGAGTCGCTTTTGACGACGGGTTATTCCCGTTACGCGAACCTCGACATGAACGGCGACGGGAAGCAGGAACTTTTAATTATTTGCAGCGACGAAGAGAGTACGGCGCGCGTCGATTACTACGACTGGGATGACGGCGCGCTGCACGCGAAGTCCTCGCTGCGCCTGTCCGCCTCGGTGGCGGAGCTGAGCCGCCTGACGGCCGGCACGCTGACGGGCGGGGAGAACGCGCTGTTCGTGACGGGCGTGACGGGCGACAACCTGACCGTGACGGACGTGCTGGCGCTCAAGAGCGGGCGGCTGCAGAACATCGCCCTCGGCGCGGACGCAAATCAGGTACCCGCGGAGGAAATTTTCCTCGGCCTTTTCCCGCGCGATGAAAACAGCGACGGCGTGACCGAAGCGCCGAAGACGCGTCCCTTGCAGCGCTTTGACCGCGAGAGCGAGCTGCAGTATTACGTTGTCTGGGAGCAGTACAGCATCGACGGCACGGTGACGGACGTGCAGAGCTGCTTCCACAATGTGGCGGACGGCTGGAGCCTTGTGCTGCCGGACGAGTGGGACAAGGACCATCTGACCGTCGAGCGCAGCGCGGGCAGCGGCGAGACCGCTGTGTCCTTCTACCGTGCGGGCGAGGGCGGACTGAGAGAGAAACTGCTCACCGTCTACACCCTGACGGGCGAGGCGCGCGAGGGACTTGCCAACATCGGCAGCCGCTTTGTGCTCACGCAGCAGGTGGAGGCGGTATTCGCCGCACGGATCGGCGATGCATGGAATATCACGCTTGATGAGCAATCGCTGCGCGAGCGCTTCTCGCTCATCACGGCGGAATGGACGATGGGAGACAACTGAGAGGAGAAACGATATGAAAAAAGTGCTGGTGCTGGAGGATGAAGCCAGTATCCGTAGTTTTATTGTCATCAATTTGCAGCGTGCGGGCTACGAGGTCGTGGAGGCTGAGTGCGGCGAGGAGGCGCTTCAAAAATTGCAGGAAAATCCCGACACGAAGCTGTGCCTGCTTGACATCATGCTGCCGGACATCGACGGGTTCGAAGTCTGCCGCCGCATCCGCATGTCGAACGCGCAGGTCGGCATCATCATGCTGACGGCGCGCACGCAGGAGATGGACAAGGTGACGGGCCTGATGACCGGCGCGGACGACTATGTGACAAAGCCGTTTTCGCCCGCCGAGCTCACCGCGCGCGTGGACGCGCTGCTGCGCCGCATGGGCGAAAACACGCCGGCCACGCATACCGGAGAGTTGTATCAGCCGCCGTTTCTGCTGAACCTGACGAACCGGACGCTTGAAAAAAACGGCGAGCGCGTCAAGCTGACGCAGATCGAGTACGCGATCGTCAAGCTCTTTATGGAAAACAGCGGCAAGGCGCTCGCGCGCGAGGAAATTCTCGACGCCGTGTGGGGCAAGGGCTACTTTGGCGAGCTCAAGATCGTGGACGTGAATGTCCGCCGCCTGCGCCTCAAGATCGAAGATGACGCGCAGGAGCCGAAGTACATCTCCACCGTGTGGGGCTTTGGTTATAAATGGACGGTGTGAGCGCACCGAACGAAGGAGGGGCAGCGATGCCGGACAATCGAAAAGGCTTTGCTTCGGCGCTGCACATCCGTGGCCTTCGTCAGCGGTGGATGTTTTCGGCGGTGCTGCCGATCTTGCTGCTGCTGGTGCTGGCGGTGGCGCTTTTCAGCGTGGGCGTGCAGGAATACTATTACAATGCGATGCGCTCGGGCCTTGAGAGCCGCGCGCGTATCGCGGCGGAGACCTTCACGGGCTACGGCGTGAAGAGCTACAGCGAATATTACCGCCTCGCGTCGTACTCCGCCGAAACGTTTGAAGAAAAGGACACGATCGAGCTCCAGTTCATCAACACGAACGGACGCGTGCAGGTCTCGTCCTACGGGCTGACGGCGGGCACGCTGCCCGGCACGAGCGACGTTGACAGCGCGATCGGCGGTAAAATGGCGTCGTTTCAGGGCCGCGATCCGCAGACGGGGGAGAATATCCTCGCGGTGTCGTATCCGCTGTTTTTTAACTCCCGCGTCGTCGGCGTGCTGCGGTACGTGACATCGCTGCGCGAGGCGCAGCATCGCGTGTTGGTCGAGTCGCTGCTCGCTTCGGCGGCGGCACTCGTGTGCATGGCGCTGATTGCGGCGTCGAATGCTATTTTTATCAACAACGTCGTCCAGCCCGTCGCAGTCGTGAGCGACGCGGCACGCCGCATTTCGGGCGGCAGCTACGGCATCATGATCGAGAACCACTACCGCGACGAGCTCGGCGAGCTGGTCGACAACATCAACGACATGTCACTCAAGATCAGCCAGGCCGAGAAGATCCAGCAGGAATTCATCTCGTCGGTCTCGCACGAGCTGCGAACGCCGCTGACCGCCATCAGCGGCTGGGCGGAGACGCTCTCTGCCGACCCAGGCGCGAACATCGACCAGACGAAGCGCGGCCTCGGCATCATTTTGAAAGAGTCCCGCCGCCTGACGACGATGGTCGAGGAGCTGCTCGAATTCACGAAGATGCAGGACGGGCGCTTCACGCTGCGCGTGGAGAGCGTCGATCTTGCCAGCGAGCTCGAGGACGCGATCTACACCTATTTCGAGCTCTTCCGGCAGGAGGGCATCGAGGTCAGCTACAAGGGCCCTGACGAGGATGTGCCGCCGATCGTGGCAGACAGCGAGCGCATGAAGCAGGTCTTCTGCAATGTGCTCGACAACGCGGCCAAGCACGGCGGCGCGGGAAAGCGCATCGACGTGAGCGCCGCGTGCGAGGATGGAAAATTTGTCATCCGCGTGCGCGACTACGGCCCCGGCATCCCGGAGGAGGAGCTGCCGTTCGTCAAGCAGAAATTCTACAAGGGCTCGTCGAAGGCACGCGGCAGCGGCATCGGCCTTGCCGTGTGTGACGAGATCGTGCGCCTGCACGGCGGCACGTTCGACATCGCCAACGCCGAGGGCGGCGGCGCGGTCGTGACGATCTCGCTGCCCATGTCGTAAAAAATAGAACGGGTGTTGCATTCTTGCAAAACCCGTGGTATGATATCGCATAGAAAAAGGAGAACCATTCATGGCAGAAGAAGCAAAAAACAAGGCTTCCGCGTCCAAGTTCCGCACGAGCATCGGCGGACAGGCGTTGATCGAGGGAGTTTTGATGCGCGGTCCGGGCAAGCAGGCTATTGTCGTCCGCTCGCCGGACGGGCTGGTCGAAAAGGTCGAGGAGCTGACGCTCGTGCGCGACAAGTACCCCGTTTTGGGCTTACCCATCATCCGCGGCGCGGTGACGTTCGTCGATTCGATGGTCAAGGGCGTCAAGGCGCTGATGTTTTCGGCGGACTATTTCCCCGACGAGGACGTCGCCGAGCCGAGCAAATTCGACCAGTGGCTTGAAAAAAAGCTCGGCAACGAAAAAATGCAGAAATTCATCACGGCGCTGGCGGTCTTTCTGTCGCTGGGGCTGACGATCCTGCTCTTTTTCCTGCTGCCGACGTTTCTGGCCGGCTTTATCGACCCGTATATCAAGAGCGCGGCGGTGCACAATCTGGTCGAATCCGTCATCAAGCTCGTGATCTTCTTCGCTTACATGATCCTGTGCTCCAAGCAGAAGGACATCTACCGCGTGTTCCAGTACCACGGCGCGGAGCATAAGACGATCTTCTGCTACGAGGCGGGGCTGCCGCTGACGGTCGAAAACTGCCGCATCCAGCCGCGCCACCATCCGCGCTGCGGCACGAGCTTTCTCTTTGTGGTCGTGGTCGTGTCGATTTTAGTCTCGAGCCTTGTCTTCAGCTTTGTCAACTGGCGCAACATGTGGGTGCGCATGGCGCTGCACCTGCTGCTGCTCATTCCAATCGTGGGCGTGACGTATGAGTTCAACCGCTACGTCGGCGGGCACGACAACAAGGTGACGCGCTTTCTGGCGCGTCCGGGCCTGTGGCTGCAAAACTTTACGACCAACGAGCCGGACGACAGCATGCTCGAGGTCGCCATCCGCGCGCTCGAGCTGGTCATTCCCGAAGAAAAAGGCAAGGATGCGTGGTAAGCATGGCAACGACATATAATAATCTCTATCTGGACCTGCGCACGGAGCTGAGGCGCGCGGGCGACGAGGAGGCGACGCAGTCGGCGCGCGAGCTCGTCTGCGCCGCGGCGGCAAAAACGCGCGAGGAGCTGGTGCGCGACGGCTCACTCTACGCCTCGCCCGAGGTGGAGAAGAGTGCGCGCGAGCTCGTCAAGCGCCACTTGGCGGGCGAGCCGGTGGCGTATCTCATCGGCGAGTGGGAGTTTTATGGTCTGCCGCTCGACATTTCGCCCGCGGTGCTCATCCCGCGCCCGGATACCGAGGTGCTGGCGACAAAGCTCATCGACGCGGCGCGCGGCGCGGGGGCCTGCCGCATTCTGGATCTCTGCGCGGGCAGCGGATGCATCGGCCTTGCCGCGGCGGCAAACCTGCCGAACGCGCGCGTGCTGCTCGGCGAATATGACGAAGAGGCGCTCAAGATTTGCCGGCAGAACATCCGCCGCAACCGCTTGACGGCGCGGGTGGCAAGCCTGAAGATCGACGCGCGGGAAAAGCCCGCGCGCACGCTGGGCGAGTTCCAGTTTCTGGTCAGCAACCCGCCGTACATCCCGAGCGCGGACATCGACACGCTCGACGCTTCCGTGCGCGAGCACGAGCCGCGCCTTGCGCTTGACGGCGGCGCGGACGGGCTCGACTTCTACCGTGTGATCTGCGAAAAGTGGCGCGATGCCCTGTGTGAAAACGGCATGCTCTTTTTCGAGGTCGGCATCGGGCAGGCGGATCAGGTGCTGCGCATCATGCGCTCGCACGGCTTTGGCGACATTCAGATCGTCAAGGACCTCAACAACATCCCCCGCGTGGTGTACGGCACGCGCGTGGAGACCATTTGAAGCAAATTTAGTTTACATAAAGAATCGGGAGGAACGCGAACATGGCAGAAAAGTCTCAGACGAAGGCAGCTGCGGCGATGGCCGACGACAAGAAGCGGGCGATCGAGACCGCGATGCAGCAGATCGAGCGCACCTACGGCAAGGGCTCGATCATGCGCTTTGGCGACAACACCGTGAGCAATGTGGAGGCCATCTCCACGGGCTCGCTGGCGCTCGACCTGGCGCTCGGTATCGGGGGCCTGCCCAAGGGCCGTATCATCGAAATTTACGGGCCTGAATCCTCCGGTAAGACGACGCTGGCGCTGCATGTGCTCGCCCAGGCGCAGAAGGCGGGCGGCGAGGTCGCGTTCATCGACGCCGAGCACGCGCTCGACATCACCTATGCCCGCGCGCTTGGCGTCAAGGTCGAGGATATGCTCGTCTCCCAGCCGGACACCGGCGAGCAGGCGCTTGAGATCACCGAGGCGCTCGTGCGCTCCGGCGCGATCGACGTCATCGTGGTCGACTCTGTCGCGGCGCTCGTGCCGCGCGCGGAGATCGAGGGCGAGATGGGCGACAGCTTTGTCGGTCTGCACGCGCGCCTCATGTCGCAAGCGCTGCGCAAGCTGACCGGCGCGGTCGGCAAAACGAACACCATCGTCATTTTCATCAACCAGCTGCGCGAAAAGGTCGGCGTCATGTACGGCAACCCCGAGGTCACGACCGGCGGCCGCGCGCTTAAGTTCTATTCGAGCGTGCGCATCGACGTGCGCCGCATCGAGGCGCTGAAAAACGGCAGTGAGATCATCGGCAACCGCACGCGCGCCAAGGTCGTGAAGAACAAGATGGCGCCCCCGTTCCGCGAGGCGGAGTTCGACATCATGTACGGCGAGGGCATCTCGCTCATCGGCGAACTGATCGACCTCGGCGTCAAGCTCGGATTGGTGCAGAAGAGCGGCTCGTGGTACTCGATGGGCGAAACGCGCATCGGTCAGGGACGCGACGCGGCCAAGCAGTATCTGAAAAACAATCCCGAGATCGCCGATAACCTCGAAGCGGAGATCCGCCGCAACTTCGACAAGCTGATGACGGGCCAGTCCCGCGTGGCGGCGAAGGCCGCAGGCCGCGCCGTGGACGTCAGCGCCGACGATTTCAAGGATGAAGATTGAGAAGATCGAACGATCGAAGCATAAGCAGGAGCGCGTTCTCGTGTATCTGGAGGGGGGAGACCTCCTCCGGATCACCGAGAGCGAGCTTCTGCGTTTCGGTTTATGTATAGGACTGGACATTGACGATAGGACTGTGGTAGAATTGCAGCAGTCCGGCGCGCGGAGCGAAACGCGCGTGCGCGCGGCGAACATAATCTCGTCCCGCCCGCTGTCAAGGAAAGAGCTTTCGAAAAAGCTCAGGGAAAAGGGGGCGGTCGAGGCCGACGCCGAATCGGCGTGCGACTGGCTCGAGGAGATCGGCGCACTCAACGACGCGGAGTATGCCGCAATGCTCGTGCACCATTACGGCGGCATGGGCTATGGCGAGGCGAAGATTCGCGATGAGCTCTACCGCCGCGGCGTGCCGCGCGAACTGTGGGAGGACGCGCTGTCAAAATCGCCCGACGCGCAGGAGGCCATCGCGCGCGTGATCGCGCAGAAGACAAAGGGCCGCGCGCTCGATGAAAAGGGGCGCAAGCGCCTGTCTGACATGCTGCTGCGGCGGGGCTTTGCGTGGCGCGATGTGCGCGCGGCAATCGCCCAAATCAGCGAGAATGCGACGGAATTCGATTACGAAGAGTAGTCGTTTGACTATTTTTTACAATTAGTTTACGATCAGGAGGGGTTCTATGCCCTATAACGTTTCTTTCATTTCCCTGGGCTGCGCCAAAAATCAGGTCAACTGCGAGCAGATGATGGCAACGGTGCAGCACGCGGGACACGACATCGTCTCCTCGCCCGAGGGGGCGGACGTGGCCGTGGTCAACACCTGCGGCTTTCTGGCCTCAGCCTGCGAGGAGGCCATCGATAATATCTTAGAGATGGCGGAGCTCAAAAAAGAGGGCAAGCTCAAAAAGATCATCGTCACCGGCTGCATGGCGCAGCGCTACAAGGACGATGTGCTCCATGAGCTGCCTGAGGTCGACGCGGTGCTCGGCACCGGCAGCTACGGCGACATTGCCCTTGCCATCGACGAGGTGATGGGCGCGCAGACGCTGCGCCCCTGTCACATGGGCGATATCCACCACTGCGAGCAGGGCGGCGCGCGCATCCTCTCCACACCCCCATGGTATGCGTATCTGCGCATCGCCGAGGGCTGCGACAACTGCTGTGCCTACTGCGTCATTCCGCGCCTGCGCGGCCGTTACCGCAGCCGCCCAATGAACGAACTTCTGGACGAGGCGAGCGAGCTTGCGTCCGCGGGCGTGAAGGAACTCATCGTCATCGCGCAGGACATCACGCGCTACGGCACGGACTTGAACGGCGAGCACCAACTTGCCGCACTCCTGCGTGAGCTGTGCAAGCTCGATTTCCACTGGATCCGCTTACACTACCTCTATCCCGATGACATCACCGACGAGCTCATCGACACGATTGCGCAGGAAAAGAAGATCGTGCCGTATCTCGATATCCCCATCCAGCACTGCAACGACGGCATCTTGAAGGCGATGAACCGCCGCGACACGAAAGAGAGCATCCGCAAGGTTTTCCACGACCTGCGCGCGCACATCCCGGGCCTTGTGCTGCGGACGTCGATCATCGCCGGTCTTCCCGGCGAGGGGGAGCAGGAGTTCGAAGAGCTCTGCGACTTCCTGCGCGAGGAGAAGATCGAGCGCGCGGGCGTGTTCCCGTTCTCGCCCGAGGAGGGGACAAAGGCCGCGACGATGGAGCACGTTCCGATGGAGGAGGCCCAGCGCCGCACGGAGCTTTTAGTCGACGTGCAGAGCGATATCATCGACGAATACAATGAATCCGTCCTCGGCGATGTGCGCGAAGTGCTGTGCGAGGGCTGGAGCGAGGAAGCGCAGTCCTTTGTCGGCCGCAGCTACGCCGAGTCCGTGGATATCGACGGAAAGATCTACTTTTCCGCAGAACGTGATATCATGGCAGGCGAGTTCGTCAATGTCCGCCTGACCGGCACGATGGACGGCGAGCTGACCGGCGAAGCGGTCGAATAAGTAAATGCCCCGCAGGGCAGGAGGAAAGAGAGATATGACAACTGCAAACAAATTAACGATCATGCGCATTGCGCTGATCCCTGTATTCTTAGTGGTGCTGTACCTGGACTTCGCGGGTGCGAGGTGGTGGGCGCTCGGCATTTTCATCGTCGCGTGCCTGACGGACTTTGTCGACGGCTACATCGCCCGCCACTATAATCAGATCACAAATTTCGGCAAGTTCATGGACCCGCTGGCGGACAAGATGCTCGTCATGGCGGCGATGTGCTACTTTGTCGAATGTGGGCAGATGCCCGGCTGGTGTCTCGCCATCGTGCTGCTGCGCGAATTTGCCGTCTCCGGCATGCGCCTTGTCGCCGTGGAGCAGGGGCGTGTCATCGCGGCCGCGTGGTCGGGCAAGGTGAAGACCGCCTCGACCATGGTGTGTTTGTGCCTGATGCTGGTCTTCCAAAGCAACCTTTTGAATGTCGTGTGCATCGCGGTCATCGTGGCGACGACCGTGTACTCCGGCATTGAGTATTTCGCAAAGAACCTCGACGTCTTCAAAGAGGCGGACTAAATCCGTTATTTCATCTTCTCAAAGGAGATCTATCATGTATTTATACAATTCCGCGACCCATAAAAAGGAAGAATTCAAGACCCATACGCCGAACCATGTGGAGATGTACACCTGCGGTCCGACCGTGTACCACTTTGCCCACATCGGCAACCTGCGCTCCTACATCATGGAGGACGTGCTGGAAAAGTACCTGCGCTTTTCGGGCTACAGCGTGAACCGCGTCATGAACATCACCGACGTCGGCCACCTGACGAGCGACGCCGACGAGGGCGAGGACAAGATGGTCAAGGGCGCCAAGCGCGAGCACAAGACCGTCATGGAGATCGCCAAGTTCTATACCGACGCGTTCTTCGCCGACTGTAAGAAGCTCAACATCAAGCGCCCCGACGTCGTCCAGCCCGCAACGGGCCTGATCGACGATTATATCAAGATCATCACGAAGCTGCTCGACACCGGCTACGCCTATATCGCCGGCGGCAATGTGTACTTCGACACGAGCAAGCTCTCTCGCTACTATATCTTCAATGACCACAACGAGGAAGACCTCGCCGTCGGCGTGCGCGAAGGCGTGGAGGAGGATGAGAACAAGAAGAACAAGAACGACTTCGTCCTCTGGTTCACGAAGTCCAAGTTCGAGGATCAGGCGCTCAAGTGGGATTCCCCCTGGGGCGTCGGATATCCGGGCTGGCACATCGAGTGCTCCGGCATTTCGATGAAGTACAACGGCGAATACCTCGACCTGCACTGCGGCGGCGTGGACAACGCCTTCCCGCACCACACGAACGAGATCGCGCAGAGCGAGAGCTACCTCGGTCATCCCTGGTGCCTCCAGTGGTGCCACGTGGCGCATCTCAACACCTCGCACGGCAAGATGTCTAAATCCAAGGGCGAATTTTTGACGGTCTCGCTGCTTGAGGAAAAGGGCTATGACCCGCTGGCGTACCGTTTCTTCTGCTTACAGAGCCACTACCGCAAGAGTCTTGTCTTCACGTGGGAAAACCTTGACAATGCGGTCGCCGCGTACAATAAGCTCATCGCGAAGATCGCGAACATCAAGGACGAGGGCGGCGTGGACGAGGCCGTTCGCGCCGAGTACCGCGCAAAGTTCATGAAGGAAATGGACAACGACCTCAACACCGCCATGGGCGTGACCGCGCTCTACGATGTGCTTAAGGCCAAGACCACGGGCGCGACGAAGCTCGCCATCATCGGTGACTACGACGCGGTGCTGAGCCTCGACCTTCTCAAAAAGGCCGAAGCCGAGCGCGAGAAGAAGGAGAAGGCCGCGTCCCAGCAGAGTGCGGGCGGCTTCACGGTCGTCTCTGAGGATGGCACGGCGGACGAGTGCATCGAGAATCTGATCCGCCAGCGCGCGGAGGCCAAGAAGGCGAAGAATTTTGCCGAGGCCGACCGCATCCGCGACGAGCTCAAGGCGCAGGGCGTCGAAGTGACCGATATGCCCGGCGGCGCAAAGTGGAAGCGCGTGTAAAAGGAAATTTTTAGAAAACGCAGGCGCGGCGGACCATCCGCCGCGCCTGTCCGCCGCTTTGGGACAGAATAAGAAGCAGAGAAAAATCATCACGGAGGACGCCATGAGCAGAAAAGCGAGAAACCGCATGACAAGAGAGACCATCCCCGAGGGCTTCAGCGCCCCGATGGCGTTCGTCGATTTGCTCCCTGTCGTATTTTTCGGCCTCTCCGCGGTGAAGGCGGGGAACCTGTTCCGCAGCGGACTGTTTATAGCGGGTGCGGTAGTCTGCCTGCTCTCGGGTGTTGTGAAGGTGGGATGGAAGCTCATCGCGGCCGTCTCCCAAAGGAACATCTGGCCGATGTTTGTGCAGATGCGCGTCCTGATGCCGGTCGGCTTTTTGACGATGTTCGCGGCACTGATCGTAGACCGCGCAGGGCTGAACGGGGAAGCGATGCTTGCAAAGCTGAGCGGTTTTCCGGCATGCCTTTTCTTCCTTGCGGGCGCGCTTGGGATGATTTTGATGCTCGTTTTCGCGTTCCGGATGGATTCGAGCGACCCGAAGGTGAACTGGATGGAGCAGACCGCCAACAGCCTTGTGCAGATCTGCTTTTTCATCGGGCTGATGCTGGCCTGGCGCTCTGCATCGAAAGAAAGAAAAGAGCCGCCTGTGGACGGCTCCTTTTGCATCAGGCTATGAAGAAAAATGAATGTGAGCGCTGTTTCAATGAATGTCGAAAATGAATCAAGGTAAAGGATATTATTCAATAGTCGCAATGCGCAGAGGGGAATTTTACTCGCTTTTTGGCGGCGGATATGATATGCTTTTCCCAAATGATGGTCAGAAAGGACAAGGTTTCCATGATCAATATTTTCGATATGATGGGGCCGGTTATGGTCGGTCCGTCCTCGTCTCACACGGCGGGCGCGGCGCGCATCGGCAATATGGGAAGAACGCTGCTCGGCGAAGAGGTGGCGCGCGCGGACATCGGCCTGTACGGCTCGTTTGCTGAAACGGGCTTCGGCCACGGCACGGACCGCGCGCTTTTGGCGGGACTTCTCGGCATGAAGCCGGACGACCTGCGCATCCCGAACGCCTATGAAGAGGCGAACCGCGCGGGTATGGCGTATTCGTTCCGCACGGTGGAGCTGCGCGACGCGCACCCCAACACCGCGCTTTTGGAGTTGACGGGCAAAAGCGGCAAAAAGCTGACGCTTCAGGCGGCGTCCATCGGCGGCGGCGCGATCGTCGTCAACAAGATCGACGGCATCGACGTAAACTTTACGGGCGACTTCAACACGCTGATCGTCCGCAATCAGGACGAGTCCGGCTCGGTCGCGGCAATCACGTCGATTTTAAGTCAGGTGCACATCAACGTGGCGAACATGAGCGTGAACCGTCACCGCCGCGGCGGTGACGCGCTGATGGTCATTGAAACGGATCAGCACATCAAGCCCCGGCAGGTGGAATTTCTCTCGGAGCTGCCGGGCATCCTGAGCGTGACCTATTACGATAAGGAGGACGATGAAGATGGCGCTGGATTCGATGAAGGAAATCTTTGAGCGCTCGGCGCGGGAGAATATCCCGTTCTGGGAGATCGTTTTGCAGTATGATATGGAGGAGCGCCAGGTGAGCCGTCAGGCCTCGATGGCGAAGATGCTGTCGACCTGGCAGGCCATTCAGGATGCGGCGGACTCCTATACCGGCACGCAGCGCAGCGTGAGTGGTCTGGTCGGCGGCGACGGGCTCAAGATGCGCCTGTACGCGCGCCGCGGAGAGAGCATCGGCGGTGAATTCATGGACGAGGTCATCGTGCAGGCTATCTCCATGGCGGAGTCGAACGCCTGCATGCGCCGCATTGTGGCATCGCCGACGGCGGGCTCGTGCGGCGTGGTGCCGGCGGTGCTGCTGCCGCTGTGCGAGCGCGAGCATTACACGCAGCACGAGCTGCTTGAGGCGCTGTATGTCGCCTCGGGCATCGGCGCGGTGATCGCGTACCGCGCGAGCATCTCCGGCGCGGCGGGCGGCTGCCAGGCCGAGATCGGTACGGCGTCGGCCATGGCGGCGGGCGCGCTCGTGTCGCTGCGCGGCGGCACGAACGAGCAGATCGGCCACGCCGTGGCGATGGCGCTCAAAAATCTGATGGGCCTTGTGTGCGACCCCGTCGCGGGCCTTGTCGAGGTCCCGTGCGTCAAGCGCAACGTCATCGGCGCGGTGAACGCGATCTCCGCGGCGGATATGGCGCTCGCGGGCATCGAGAGCCGCATCCCCGTCGACGAGGTCATCGACGCGATGGGCGAGGTCGGACGGCGCATGCCGGTCGAGTTCCGCGAGACGGCGCTCGGCGGTCTGGCCGCAACGCCGACCGGTAAGGCGGTCAAAGAACGCATGCCGCACGGCGCGCAATAAGTATCGTTCAATAAAGTGAGAAAAATGACTTCCGTTCAGGGAAAACCTGAACGGAAGTCATTTTTTATAAACCGCACAGAGATACGGGTTGTTCCGGATTTATTGATGGGCATAAATTTATGAAGCTTATATAGATAATCAATCGATGATTTTGAAGTAATTTGTTGAAAATGCCTTAAAAGATACGGTATAATCGCCGTCAGGATTAGATAGGAGGGCAACCATGAAACCTGACACAGAAAAGATCCTGAGCATTCTTGCCTCGCATGAGAATGACCCATCGAATCTCATCGCGATTTTGCAGGATGTTCAGGCGGAGTACAACTATTTAAGCGAAGCAAACCTGACGCTTATCGCTGACACGCTCGGATTAAGCGTGTCGAAGGTGTACAGTGTGGCGACGTTCTACGAGAACTTCTCGCTCGAAGCCAAGGGGAAGCACATTGTCAAGGTCTGCGCGGGCACGGCGTGCCACGTGCGGAAGTCCGGGCCGATCTACGATGCGATCTATGAGTATCTGGGTCTGCACGGAAAGAAAAAGACCTCGGACGACGGCCTCTTCACGCTCGAAACGGTCGCGTGTCTCGGTGCCTGCGGTTTGGCGCCGGTCATGACCGTGGACGGCGAGGTGCATGCCAAGATGGACCCCGAGCGCGCCATCGAGCTGCTTGAGTCCATCCGCAAAGAGGAGGTGCGAGCGTGAGCAAGCTGACAAGAGAAGAATTCCGCGTCCTGCGCACAAGAGCGGAGCACGACCTCGCGCAGAGCCGCGAGGTGCCGTCCATCCTCATCTGTGCGGGCACGGGTTGCATCGCCGGCGGCGCAATGAAAATTTACGACAATTTCAGATCCGAGTGCGAGGCGCGCGGGCTGAAGGTCTACGTCGGCTTAAAGCACGACTCGGACGAGGAAAAGAGCCTGCACGTCAAAATGAGCGGCTGCCACGGCTTTTGCGAGATGGGCCCGCTCGTGCACATCGAGCCGATGGGTGTGATGTACATTCACGTCAAGCCCGAGGACTGCCACGAGATCTTAGAGAAGACCGTACTCGGCGGCGAGGTCATCGACCGTCTGGTCTACCATCTCGACGGCACAGCGTACCCGAAGCAGGAGGATATCCCGTTCTATAAAAAGCAGCACCGTGTGGTGCTGGAAAACTGCGGCACGTCGGACGCCGAGGACATCGAGGAGTATATCGCCAAGGGCGGCTACAGCGCGTTTGAAAAGGCGCTGTTCGAGATGACGGACGAGCAGATCTGCCGCAATATTCTCGATTCCGGCCTGCGCGGCCGCGGCGGCGGCGGATTCCCCGCCGGACGCAAGTGGGATGGCGCGCGCAAACAGAAAAGCGCGAAAAAATACATCGTCTGCAACGGCGACGAGGGCGACCCCGGCGCGTTTATGGACCGCAGCGTGATGGAGGGCAACCCCCACAGCGTGCTCGAGGGCATGATGATCGCGGGTCTCGCCGTCGGCAGCGACGAGGGCTATATCTACGTGCGCGCGGAGTATCCGCTGGCAGTGAACCGCCTGAAAACGGCCATCGCTCGCGCCGAGGAGATGGGCCTTCTCGGAACGAACATCCTTGGCAGCGATTTCAATTTCCGCATCCACGTCAACAAGGGTGCGGGCGCGTTCGTCTGCGGTGAGGGCAGCGCCCTGACCGCGTCGATCGAGGGTAACCGCGGCATGCCGCGCGTCAAACCTCCGCGCACCATCGAGCATGGCCTGTGGGCAGAGCCCACGGTGCTCAACAACGTGGAGACGTTTGCCAACGTCCCGCTCATCATCAAAAACGGCGTGGAGTGGTACCATAGCATCGGCACGGAGAAGAGCCCCGGCACGAAGGCCTTCGCCCTGACAGGCAACGTGGTCAACACGGGCCTTATCGAGGTGCCGATGGGCACGACCATCCGCGAGGTCGTTTTCGACATCGGCGGCGGCATCCCGAACGGCAAAAAGTTCAAGGCCGTGCAGATCGGCGGCCCCTCCGGCGGTGCGACCACGGCGAGCGACGAGCATCTTGACCTGCCGCTCGACTTCGACTCGCTCAAGAGCATCGGCGCCATGATCGGCTCGGGCGGCCTCGTCGTCATGGATGAGGACACCTGCATGGTCGAGACCGCGCGCTTTTTCATGCGCTTTACGCAGAACGAAAGCTGCGGCAAATGCGTTCCCTGCCGTGAGGGTACAAAGCGCATGCTGGAGATTTTGGACCGCATCATCGCAAACGAAGGAAGCCTTGAGGACCTTGACCTTTTGCAGGAGCTCTCCAAGACCATTTCGGAAACGGCGCTGTGCGGCCTCGGCCAGAGCGCGTGCAAGCCCGTACAGAGCACGCTGCGCCACTTCCGCCAGGACTATCTGCGCCATGTGGTCGACCACCACTGCCCGATCTGCAACGGCCGCAAGCGCCGCCTTGTCATCAAGCCCGAGCTGTGCAAGGGCTGCGGCAAGTGCAAGCGCAACTGCCCGATGGAGGCCATCTCCGGTGAGATCCGCATGCCGCATACGATCGACAACGATAAGTGCATCCACTGCGGCGCATGCTGGGGCGCGTGTCCGTTCGGCGCGATCGACGCCATTGAAGAGGAGGACTGAGACATGGCAAAAGGTATGATGATCGTTGACGGTCAGCGCGTCAACTTCGATGGGGAAAAGAACGTGCTCTCCGTCATCCGTAAGGCCGGTATTGAAATGCCGACGTTCTGCTATTACTCCGACCTCTCCGTTTACGGCGCGTGCCGCATGTGCGTGGTGGAGGATGAAAAGACCGGCAAGATCGACGCGAGCTGCTCAATGGAGCCGCGCGACGGCATGCGCATCAGCACGAACAGCGCGCGGCTTCTCAAGCACCGGCGCGTCATTCTGGAGCTGCTGCTTGCCTCGCACAACTGCAACTGCACCACCTGCGAAAAGAGCGGCCACTGCCGCTTACAGGAGCTAGCCCAGCAGTTCGGTGTGCGCAGAATTCGCTTCCCCGATACGCGCGAGCACTACGAGATCGACAGCTCGTCGCCCGCGGTGCTGCGCGACCCGAACAAGTGCATCCTCTGCGGCGACTGTGTGCGCGTGTGCGAGGAGATGCAGGGTATGGGCATTTTGAACTTTGCCTATCGCGGCAGCAATTTGCAGGTCATGCCCGCCTTTGACCGCAAGCTCGCCGAGACGAAGTGCGTGAGCTGCGGCCAGTGCGCGGCGGTGTGCACCACCGGCGCCATCACGGTGAAAAACCAGATCGGCGAGGCGTGGCGCGCCATCCACGACCCCAGCAAGCGCGTTGTCATCCAGATCGCGCCCGCCGTGCGCGTGGCCGTGGGCGAGGCGTTCGGCTTTCCCGCGGGCGAAAACGTGCTCGACAGGCTCGTCACGGCGCTCAAGCTCATGGGCGTGGACGAGGTGTACGACACGACGTTCGGCGCGGACTTTACGACGATCGCCGAATCCGAAGAATTCCTCGAGCGCCTGAAAAACGGCGGCCCGTTCCCGATGTTCACCTCCTGCTGCCCGGCGTGGGTGAAGTATCTCGAAAACGAGAACCCCAAGTATTTGAAGAACATTTCGACCTGCAAGTCGCCGATGGAGATGGTCGGCGCGATCTTCCGCGACAAGTATGCCGCGAAGGACGCCGCCGACGGCCGCACGACCTATCACATCGCCATCATGCCCTGCACGGCGAAGAAGATGGAGGCCGCGCGCCCCGAGTTCATCCACGACGGTCGACCCGATGTCGACCTTGTGCTCACCACGCGCGAGGTGATCGACATGATGCAGGAGACGGGCATCCAGCTCGGCGAGCTGGAGCTTGAGTCCCCCGACCTGCCGTTCGGCCTCGGCTCCGGTGCGGCGGTCATCTACGGCACGAGCGGCGGCGTGGCTGAAGCGGTCGTGCGCCACTGCCTGCCGGATAAGAGCAAAAACGCCCTGCGCGAGATCAGCGTCCTCGGCCTGCGCGGTGACGCGCCGATCAAGGAGGCGAGCGTGACGATCGGCGACACCGAGCTCAAGCTCGCGGTCGTCAACGGCCTTGCCAACGCAAAAAAGCTCTTAAAGGAAATCGACGAGGGCAAGAAGTTCTATCACCTTATCGAGGTGATGACCTGCCAGGGCGGCTGCGTCGGCGGTGCGGGCCAGCCCTACGGCCTCAAGAAGAGCAAGGAAAAGCGCGGCGACGGCCTGCACCTTTCCGACAACGCGGCAATGTTCAAGCGCGCGGAGCGAAACCCCGTGGTCGCCCAGATGATGGCGGAATACGGGGAAGAGCGGTGCCATGAGCTACTACATGTGACTTACACAAACAAGTGACATAAGTCACTTGTTTGTGTAAAAGATTCACTGCGTTCTGTGCCTCGCCCTTGGCTCGACACTCACTCCGTGCAATGTGTATTTACTGACGCACATGTCGTCAGTAAATACGGATTAGAAAATGTTTTGCGTCTGCGGACGCGAAATGAGGTGCGAATATAAAACAGGAGCTGAATGCCTTGGCATTCAGCTCCTTTTTTGCTTGCGTTCCGTTTGGATCAGTCGAATTCCAGCGCGGTGGCGCGCAGCTCGCTCACTTCGCCGACGATGGCGCTCCAGGGGGCGAAGGTCTGAAGCTCGCGAAGAAGCGGCTCTGCGTCCTCGCGCGGGAGCGCGACGAGAAGGCCGCCCGAGGTCTGCGGGTCGGCGGCGAGGTCGAGGAAGACCTGCTGCGCCGTGGGCAGCACCGTGAGATGCGGCTTCACATAGTCCATGTTGCGGTAAGCGCCCGCGGGGATGATGCCCATCTCAGCCATATCGCGCGCCTCGTCCATCAGGGGGAGCGTTGCGCCGTGCAGGCGGATGGTAACGCCGCTGCCGCTTGCCATCTCATAGCTGTGACCGAGCAGGCCAAAGCCTGTCACGTCGGTGCAGGCGTGGACATTTTTGGCGCTTCGCACGGCATTGCCCGCCTTTTTGTTGAGCGTCGCCATGTGGGCATAAACCGCGTCGCGGGCGGCGGGGGAGATGAGGTCTGCTTTGATGGCGGTCGTGAGCACGCCGCTGCCGAGCGGCTTGGTGAGCACCAGCACATCGCCCGGCTGCGCGCCGACATTTTTGAGGATGCGGTCGGGATGGACGAATCCCGTGACGCACAGGCCGTACTTTGGTTCGTTATCCTGAATGGTGTGGCCGCCCGCGATGACGCATCCGGCCTCGACGGCTTTGGCATGTCCGCCCTCCAGAATGGCGCGGATATCCTCTTTCGGCAGACAGTTCGGCACACACAGGAGGTTCATTGCGAGTTTCGGCTCGCCGCCCATGGCGTACACGTCGCTCAGCGCGTTCGCCGCGGCGATCTGACCGAAGAGATACGGATCGTCCACAATGGGGGTGAAGAAGTCGACCGTCTCAATGACGGCGACCTCGTCGGAGACGCGGTACACGGCGGCGTCGTCGCTGCTGTCGTAGCCGACTAAAAGCGCGGGATTCGACACATTCGGCAAGTCAGCAAGAATTTCTGTCAGGGCACCCGGCCCCAGCTTGGCGGCTCAACCCGCCGCCTTTGTCATCTGCGTGAGACGCAGCTTGTCGTTCATGGCGCGCACCTCCTCCTTGAAAAACTGCTTTTATTGTAGAGAAGCGAAACGCCTTTGTCAACTCCGCCGTGTTTTCGCCGTCAGCGCGGGAAGAGGGTGTGGAGCAGATCGAGAAAGCTCTCCCAAAGGTCTGTCGGGCGTCCGTCGGAGAGAGTCACGTCGCCGGAAAGACCGTCGCAGAGGACAAAATAGCGCTCGGCGGAGGAAAGATTCGTAAATTCGCAGCGCGCGGTGCGTCCGTCGACCTCGTAGAACATGGCCGGGTAGGGATTTGTGACATCGGTGATGTTCCAGAGCGTGATCGTGCCGTTCTGCGGCGTATCCGCGCGGAAGGTGACGGCGATGCGCGTGCTGTTCGTAAAAAGACGGCGGCCGTCGCAGCTGTCGGCAAAGGTTTGTACCTCTCCGGCGGCAAGGTTGCAGACGCTCTCCTCAACCACGGGGATGTAGGGGTGCTGTGCGCGGACAAGGTTCATCCACGCAGCGGCGGTGAGCGAGAGCAATACGATCAGGACGATGACGCCGACGGTCAGGCAGGTGCCGCGCTTCTGGCGACGGTGCTTGACCTTTTGCGCATAGTCGGCGACGGCGGGCGGGTCGATGACTTGCGCAGCGGGGAGAAATTGCTCGCTTTTCATCCGCGCGAGCGTTTCGCGGCAGCGGGGGCAGGTTTTGAGATGATCGTCCACGAGAGCGCGGCTCGCGTCCGAGCAGCTTTCGTCGGCGTAGAGCGGCAGCAGGTCGCCGATGACACGGCAGTCAATGTTCATGGTGTTCCTCCATATCTTCGATCAGCTTGTCCTTGGCGCGGTAAAATGTGACCTTTGCCCAGGACTCGGATTTGCCGAACAGGTCGGCAATGTCGCGAAAGTGCAGCTCGCCGAGCACGCGCAGCGTGAAGACCTCGCGGTACGGCTCTTTGAGCCGGTGCAGGGAGGCGTGGATGCGCATGGCCTGTTCTTTGTCGGCCAGCAGCTCAAAAATGTCGTCCGGCGCGGCGAGCTCGTGCGTTTCCTCGAAGGGGACGGCGCGCCTTTGGCGGCGGAGCTCTTTTGTGAGGGCATTTTTGGCGATCTGGCAGAGCCACGATTCGACGCGGCAGTTGCCGCGAAATGTGTCGATGTGCAGATACGCCTGATAGAACGTCTCCGCCGTCAGCTCGTCGGCGAGGGAAGCGTCCTTGCAGAGCGAGAGCAGGAAGCGGTAGACAACGGGTGTGCAGCGCCGGCAGATCTCGTCAAATTCGTCCATGCAGGGCCTCCTTTCCGCTTCTTTCTGCCTGTTAGAGCGCGGAATGCGCAGAAAGATACAAACTTTTTCTCATTTTATCAATTTGCTGCAAACGGCGCAAGGCGGAGACTGCTATCGAAAAAAACAATGATAACAGCACGGTAAAACGGGAAAAACCATGAAAAAATTCGCGGCGGGAGAAAAAAGTTGTGTCACTTCGCGCGGAATCTGTTATAGTTAGAAAGAAATAACGGGTGCAAACCCTGTGATAAGGAGCGATAGAAATGACGATCAAAGTCAATGCCATGGGCGACGCCTGCCCCATCCCTGTTGTGAAGACGCAGAAGGCGATGCAGGAGCTCGGCGGCACCGGAACGGTCGAAACGCTGGTCGACAACGAGACTGCGGTGCAGAACCTCGGCAAGCTGGCCGCAAGCAAGGGCTGCACGTCCAAAACCGAAAAGCTTGGCGAAAACGAGTACCGCGTGACCATCACCGTGGGGGAAAACGCCAAGGTGGAGGAGCAGAGCGGCGAGTGCTACACCTGCGGCAAGCCGAAGACGGTCGTGGTGCTGTCGTCTGACAAGATGGGCAGCGGCAATGACGAGCTCGGCGGCGCGCTGATGAAGGCGTTCGTCTTCGCCCTGAGCCAGCAGGAGACCCTGCCCGACACCATCCTCTGCTACAACGGCGGCGTGAAGCTGACGTGCGAGGGCTCGGAGTCTCTCGAAGACCTCAAGGGCATGGCCGCGCGCGGCGTGGAGATCATGAGCTGCGGCACGTGCCTCAACTTCTACGACCTCAAGGAAAAGCTCGCCGTCGGCGAGGTGACGAACATGTACGTCATCGTCGAAAAGATGAGCGGTGCGGACCGCGTCGTCCGTCCGTAAGATGATCTATCTTGACAACGCGGCGACCACGCTGCGAAAGCCGCCGCAGGTCATCGACGCGGTGGTCGCGGCGATGGGGAGCTTTGGCAACAGCGCGCGCGGCACGCACGAGGAGGCGCTTGCCGCCTCGCGCGTGATCTACGACACGCGCTGCAAGCTCGCCGCGCTCTTTGGCTGCAAGCGGCCTGACCACGTGGCGTTTACCTGTAACTCGACCGAGGCGCTGAACATCGCCATCCATGGCTGCATCCACGCGGGCGAGCATGTGATCTCGACCGACCTTGAGCACAACTCTGTCCTGCGACCGCTTTACCGGCTGGAACGGGAAAACAATGTCAAGTTGAGCTTTGTTCCCGCAGACCGGCAGGGGAACATCGACTACGCCGATTTTGAACGGCTGCTGCGTCCCGATACCCGCGCCGTCGTCTGCACGCATGCCTCGAACCTGACGGGCAACACGCTGGATCTGGCGTGCATCGGCGCATTTGCGCACGAACACGACCTTTTGTTCATTGTGGACGCTTCGCAGAGCGCTGGCGTGCTGCCCATCGACATGGAGCAAATGCACATCGACGTGCTGTGCTTCACGGGGCACAAATCGCTGATGGGCCCGCAGGGCACGGGCGGACTGTGCGTGCGCGAGGGTGTGGACATCAACCCCTGGAAGGTCGGCGGCACGGGCGTGCAGACCTATCTCCACGAGCAGCCCGAGCAGATGCCGGCGCGGCTAGAGGCGGGCACGCTCAACGGCCACGGTATCGCGGGGCTGAACGCCGCGCTCGACTTTTTGCAGGAGACCGGCGTTGAGGCCATCCACGCGCATGAAATGGCGCTGCTGCGCCGCTTTGTCGCGGGCGTCAAGAAAATTCCGGGTGTGGCGCTCTACGGCGATTTTGACCATGAGCGCACGGCGGTCGCCGCGCTCAACATCGGCGACATGGACTCGGGCGAGGTATCGGATATCCTGTCCGAGGATTACGGCATCGCGACCCGCCCGGGCGCGCACTGTGCGCCGCGCCTGCACGAGGCGCTCGGCACGCAGGAGCAGGGCGCGGTGCGCTTCAGCTTCGGCTGGTACAATACGGAAGAGGAAGCGGACGCCGCAATCGCCGCGCTCCGCGAGATCGCAACATGAGAGAGAAAAAGCTTTGGCTCGTCATCACCTTTCACACGACGGCCGCGGCCATCGCGATGGAAAAGCTCTGCCGGGCGAAGGGCCTGCCCGGGCGGCTCATCCCCGTCCCGCGTGAGCTGACGGCGGACTGCGGTATGTCGTGGCGCGCGGAGGTCCAGGACCGCGCCGCGCTCGCCGCGCTGACCGAGGCGGAGGGGTTGGAGGCCGACGGCTTTTACGAACTGGTGATTTGAAGAAAAGAGAGGGAACCATCGAAAAAACGATGATTCCCCCTCTTTCATCTATGAATACCGTTTGTTTTTCAAAAGATACACCGATATACTGGTTTTCGACAAAAAGTGTTGATTTTGTCAACGATCAAAAAAGGAGAATTGGAGAAAATAAAAAAGTACATCTGGGCGTCATTATTGTGGACGCCGCAGTGGGCCTTGCGGCGCTCATCTTAACGGCGCTCGGTAACCCTACGAACATGGGCTTCTGCATCGCGTGCTTTCTGCGCGATATTTCCGGCGCGGTGGGCCTGCACAGCGCGGCAAAGGTGCAGTATGTCCGCCCTGTGAGCATTGGCCTCGTGCTCGGCGCGTTCATCATGAGCGTTGCGAGCAAGGAGTTCAAGGCGCGCGCCGGATCATCACCCGCTTTGCCGAAAAGCAGGGTTATAAAGTGGAGTATGCCGCCGAAGGCGAGGACTTCCGGCTGAAGCTCAACAAGTAAGAGAAGATCGGACTACCATATTATGATGAAAAGAGACGCCTGCAGAGCGTCTCTTTTTATTCTTTCAGCAGCTTCATCCGCTCGCGCCAGTCGGGCATGTAGCGCTCGATGAGCGCGTAGAACGCGGGGGAGTGGTCGTGGTGGCGGATGTGCGCGAGCTCGTGGACGACGACATAGTCGATGGCTTCGCGCGGATACTGCATCAGCCGCCAGGAAAAGCAAAGGCTGTTTTTCCCACTGCACGAGCCAAAGCGCGTGCGCGCGGACGTGATCTTGAGGCCCGTCGGCGTGAGGCCCATGATGCCGCTCCAGTAATCGACGCGCATCGGGAGGTATTCCTTCGCACGCGCGATGAGCGCTTTGCGCTCCTCGTCCGTCGGCTCGGGATGGGCAAGGCGGCGCGCCTGCTGCTTTTCGCGGGCGCGGGTAAGCCAGTCCTCGTGCTCGGCGACAAAGCGGTCGATGAACTCTTTTTTGACGCCGTAGGGGGCGCGGACGACGGCATTTCCGTCGCGGTCCAATTGCAGGGACATCGTACGGCGCTTGGCGCGAATCAGCGTATAGCCCGTCATTCGCCGATATAGGTGAAGCGGCGGAACGTCTTGCCGTCGCGCTCGACAGTCTCGTTCCACATGCTCACGGGCCGCACCCAGAGGCCAAAGTCGCCGTACAGCGCGCGATAGACGACGAGCTCCTCCTCCGTCTCTGAATGACGTGCGACACCGAGGACCTCATATTCTTTGCCCTTGAAGTGGCGGTAGCGCCCGGGCTTGATGCTTTCCATGAATGATGCCTCCTGCAAAGGATTTGGATAGAGTATAGCACGAAGAAGCGAAAAAAGGAAGCGGCGCGTGCCGCTTCCTTTTTGATTTGATTTTGAAATTTGCGTCTTAGTAGCTGCCGAGGTCGGCGGACTTGTCGCCCGTGACGCTGACGCCGAACTCGTAGTCATTGCCGGGGAGGATGGCGTTCAAGATGACACCGCACAGGGCCGCGATGGCGAGGCCGGAGAGGGTGACGGCCGCGCCGCCGACAGTGAAGGTGATGCCGCCGACCGAGCTGAAGCCGAGGCCGCTGACGAACATGACCGCTGCGATGATCAGGTTGCGGGACTTGGTGAGGTCGACCTGGTTTTCCACGATGTTGCGCACACCGACCGCGGAGATCATACCGTAGAGGATGAAGCTGACGCCGCCGACGATGGCCGCGGGGATGGAGTTGACGAGCGCGTCAAACTTGGGGGAGAAGCTCAGGATGATGGCGTAGACGGCCGCGAGGCGGACAACGCGGGGGTCGTAGACCTTGGAGAGGGCGAGCACACCGGTGTTCTCACCGTAGGTGGTGTTGGCAGGGCCGCCGAAGAAGCCGGCGAACGCGGTGGCGAGACCGTCGCCGACGAGCGTGCGGTGCAGGCCCGGGTCTTCGATGAAGTTCTTGCCGGTGGTGGAGGAGATGGCGGAGATGTCGCCGATGTGCTCCATCATGGCGGCGATGGCGATGGGTGCCATGACGAGGATAGCGGAGACGTCGAACTTCGCGATGACGAACTTCTGAAGGCCGATGAGATTCGCCTTGTTGACGGCGGCGAAGTTGACGAGCGGCTGCATCACGCCCTCTGCATCGGGCAGCTGCGCGCCGCAGGCGCTGGCGATGACCGCGACGATGTAGGAGCCGACGACGCCGAGCAGGATGGGGATGATCTTGACCATGCCCTTGCCCCAGATGTTGGCGACCACGATGATGGCCATAGCGACGAGGGCGAGCCACCAGCAGGTGGAGGCGTTATTGATGGCGGAACCGGAGAGGTTCAGGCCGATCATGATGATCATCGGGCCCGTGACGATGGGGGGGAAGTAACGCATGACCTTTTTCGCGCCGAGCACCTTGAAGAGGAGTGCGAGCACGAGGTAGAGGAGACCTGCGATCACGATGCCGCCGAGCGCGTAGGCGAGCTTCGTTTCGGGATCGAGACCTTCGTAGGCGGGCATCGTCGCGACCGTGGAGAAGCCGCCGAGGTAGGCGAACGAGGAGCCGAGGAACGCGGGGACCTTGAACTTGGTGCACACGTGGAACAGCAGCGTGCCTAAGCCCGCGAACAGCAGCGTCGTCTGGATGGAGAGCGGCAGGCCGTAGCCCTGGACCAGAATGGGGACGAGCACCGTCGCGCCGAACATGGCGAACATGTGCTGCAGGCCTAGGATCAGCATTCTGGGGGTGCCCAGCTGGCGGGCGTCGTAGATGGCTTCGTGTCCGAGTTCTTTCTTCATGTGATTTTCCCTCTTTGCTTTCTTCTTATTTTTATTCTCATTTGAATAAACATGGTTGGGCCCCGTGCGGGCAAAAAATAAGACCGGTAAGAAAACTTACCGGTCAAAAGAAACAATATCAATAAAAACAGAAACAGCAATACCAACGGAAGAATTTTTCTTTTTCGGCGCGGTGCAGAACATCATGGGTTGTTCCTCCTGTTCGTTTGTTGTCGTCTGACCAAGAATACCCGAAAGCAGGCAAGATTGCAAGCCGAAATTTTGACCAATTTACATGAAAGATATCCATCATTTTTGTGCAAAAATGCGGGCAGCAAAACGAAATTTTTCCTGCAAAAGCCCTTGCCAAATGAAATAAAGTGCAGTACAATAAGCACGACCCCTATTGATAATGCCTATAAATGGGGGATCTTCATTTAGAAAGTGTGTGTGGAGCATGGAAAAGAAAAAACTAAGCTTGCCGAAGCAGATCGGAATTGCGCTGCTGCTCGGTATTCTGGCCGGCTATGCCTTTCATAAGCTGGGAATACCCGAGTTCACGACCAACTACTTAAAGCCCTTCGGCACCATCTTCGTTAACCTCCTCAAGTTCATCGTCGTGCCCGTCGTGCTGCTGTCGATGATCGACGGCATCATCTCCATGGGCGATATGAAGAAGGTCGGCTCCGTCGGCTGGAAGACGGTCGCCTACTTCCTCGTCACCACGGCCTGCGCCTGCGTCATCGGCCTGGTATTCGCCAACCTCTTCAACAATGCAGGCTGGTTCCCCACGCTCGCGCTGGAGGACGGCGCGGTCTGGGATAAGGCCACCAGCGCCAACTTCATGGATACCCTGGTCGCCATCTTCCCGAGCAACATGTGGAAGTCCTTCACCGACGCAAACATGCTGCAGGTCATCGTGATCGCCCTGATGTTCGGCGGCGGCATCCTTGCCGCGGGCGAAAAGGGCAAGCTTGCCAAGGACCTGGTCTCCACGCTCTATGCGGTCATCGAGCGCGTGATGGCGTTCATCATTGCCCTCAGCCCCATCGGTGTGTTTACGATGATGGCGTGGGTCGTCGCCACGCAGGGCCCTGAGATCCTCGGCTCTCTTGCCGTGGTGCTCGGCTGCGCGTACCTCGGCTACATCGTCCATGCAGTCCTCTGCTACTCTTTCTCTGCCAAGGCGTTTGCGGGCATCAGCCCCTTCACCTTCTTCAAGAAGGCATCCCCCGCGATGATTTTCGCCTTTACCTCCACCTCCTCTGCCGCCACGATCCCTCTGAGCAAGGAGTGCGCGGATGAGCTGGGCGCGGAGAGCGACGTTTCCTCCTTTGTTATCCCCCTCGGCGCGACGATCAACATGGACGGCACCGCCATCTATCAGTGCGTCGCCACCATCTTTCTTGCCACCTGCTGCGGCATGACGCTGACCCTTGGCCAGATGGTCACGATCGTCGTCACCGCGACGCTTGCCTCCATCGGCACCGCCGGTACGCCGGGCGCGGGCATGATCATGCTCGCTATGGTGCTCGAGGCGATGAACATCCCCGTCGATATGATCATGATCATCTACGGCATCGACCGTCTTTTCGACATGGGGCGTACCTGCCTGAACATCACGGGCGACGTCTCCTGCGCGCTGTGCGTTACCAAGTGGGAGAACAAGAAGGCAGCGCAGACTGCCAAGTAATTTTCTGTTCCGCAATCAAAATGCCGCCCCGATTCGGGGCGGCATTTTTCGTCCGAACAAAGCGGATTGGGATTGCATTTTAACACAGCGGGGCATACAATGATGCTGCTTCGCCAAAGGCAAGGTACAGGAGGAAGAAGATGACGACTGATCGGAAACGGGGATATCTCTATATCCTGCTTGCCGCGATGCTCTATTCCACGACGGAGGTCGCGCTCAAGGCGCTCGGCGGCGCGTTTGCACCCATGCAGGTGACAGTCGAGCGTGTGCTGCTCGGCGCGGCTGCGCTGATGCCCTTTGCACTGAACGACCTCAAAAAGCGGGATATCCAGCTTACAAAGGCGGACTGGGGCTATTTCACCCTGCTCGGTTTTCTGACGGTGACGCTGCACATGTCGCTTTTGCAGATGGCGGTGCTGCACATGGACGCCTCAGCTACATCGATTATCTACTCGGGCAATCCTGTGTTCGCGGTGGCGCTGGCGCACTTCATCCTGCATGAGCCGCTGAAAAAGAACCATCTGCTGGCCATCGGCGTGGAACTTGTCGGCATTCTCTTCATCCTCAATCCCGCGCACCTTGAGATCAGCCTGCGCGGCTTTTTGGAGATCATCACCGCCACGCTGCTGTTTGCCACTTACGGTACGCTCTGCAAGCTGCGTCTGCCGCGGCTCGGCGCGCTCGTGATCACGACGTTCAACATGCTCATCGGCGGTCTGGAGCTTCTTTTCCTGCTGCTGCTCGGTGAGATTTCGGCGGTCGGTGCGCTTTACAGCGGCCTGGGGCTGGAGATATTCGCGGGCATTCCGTTTTTCACGGGCTTTACGCTCAAAACGACGCTGCTTTTGTGCCATGTCGGCATCGGCTGCGCGGCCATCGGCTTTCTGCTCACGGCGAAGATCACGGAGTACACCTCTGCGACGGAGGCGTCGTTCGTTTATCTCGTCAAGCCCATTCTGGCAACGGCGCTGGCGGTCGTCGTGTACCACGAGCATATCAGCGTGAACCGCATGGTCGGCATCGCGTTCTTTGTGGCGGCGTCGCTGTGTGTCAGCGTGCCGGTGCTGAGAGAAATGCGGCGGGAGCGCGCGGTAAAAACTTGACAATGAGAATGGAAAAGCGGAAGGGCAGCGCCCTTCCGCTTTTTTGTTATTCATCGATGCGGGTGATGTCGTGGATCCACTTGCCGGAGTGCAGGCGGTAAAGGCCGATGGGGGATTTGATGATATATTCGATCATCAGGCAGAGGCAGAAGACCTCGTTCGGCACCTTGAGCACAAGGCCGAGCAGACACATCATCGGCAGCGTGCCGCACCAGAGGGGAACATTGTCGATAAAGAGCGAGGCATTCACATCGCCGCCGCCGCGCAGCACGCCTACGACCATCGTGGTTGAAAAGCTGTGCAGCGGGATGGCGCAGGCATAGCACATGAGCATCACACTGCAAAGCCGCTCGGCGACCGCCGAGAGCGAGAAGAGCGGCATGACGAACGGGCGCATCAGCGTCACGAACATCGTGTATTCGGCGAGGCCGAGCACAATGCCGAACGCGAACGCCGTGAAGCACAGCGCGCGGCCAATGTTGTAAACGCCCTTTAAGTTGCCCGTGCCGATCTCTTTGCCGACGATGACGGATACCGCCGCCGCGATGCCGAACACGCCGGAGGTCATCAGCTTGTCGATATTGCCCGCAAGCGTGTAGGCGGCGATGAGATCGCTGCTATTTGCCATGTGGCCCATGATGACCGTGATCATCGAAAAGCCCGTGCCCCAGAGCGTCTCATTGATGAGCACCGGCGCGCTGTAGCGCAGGAATTTACGCAGCATGTCCATGCCGGGGCGGAGAATGGCGTGCTTCATGAGCGGCATCGTGCGGCAGCGGAACGCGTAGGAGGACGCGACGACGAACTCCACCACGCGGGACAGAAGCGTCGCTACCGCCGCACCCGTGATGCCGAGCGCGGGCAGACCGAGCTTGCCGAAGATCAGCACATAGTTGCCGAGCGTGTTGCAGAGCATCGAGATCGCGAAGACGATCATGCCGAAGCGCGGATTTTCGATGCTGCGCTGCATGCCGATGTAGATGGAGGCAAGCGAGTTGAAAATGTAGGAGAAGCCGACGATGCGCAGGTACGGCTCGGCCAGCTCCACGAGTGTCAGATTGTCGGTGATGAGGTAGAGCACCTGCGCGGGAAACGCGCACAGAATGGCGGCAAACAGCACGCTCACGCCGCCCGCGATCATAAAGCCGATGCCCATGACGCGGTTGATGCTCTCGCGGTCGCCGCGGCCCCAGTATTGGCTGATGAGCACGCTTGAGCCGCTTTGCAGGCCGAAGACGACGAGCTGGATGATGAAGACTGGCACGTTCGCCACCGTGACGGCGGACATCTGATCGCTGCCGAGAAGTCCCACCATGAACGTATCGAGAAAGCCGAGCGACGTGGTGATCAAATTCTGCACGATGACCGGCAGCGCCAGCAGAAAAAGATGCTTGTAAAAGCCCTTGGGCTGGTGAAGATAGGAGAACATAAAAACCTCGAATCGTGGAATTACAGCATGGGGAAGCGCGTGTCGCGGTGCGCCTTGAGCGCGGAGACGAGTGCGTCGATCTCTTCTTTCGTCGTCTCGGGGCCGAAGCTGACACGCAGCACGCCCGCGGCGGTCTTTTTGTCAAGGCCCATCGCGCGGTAGACGTGGCTCAGCTGCCCGCGGTGACAGGCGGAGCCTGCCGAGATGCAGATGCCCTGTGCGCCAAGTTCCGTAACGACATTCGCCGACGGGTAGCCGACGAGCGAGATCGACAGGATGTGCGGCGCGGTCCCGCCGCCGATGCGGACGACGCCGTCGAGCGCGAGGAGCTTTTCCTCGGCGTAGGTCTTGATGGCGGCGACGTGGGCGAGCTTTTCATCGAGATGGTCGGCGCGCAGCTCGACCGCCTTGGCAAAGCCTGCGATCTGGCCCGTGGCCTCTGTGCCGGAGCGCAGGCCGCTCTCCTGCCCGCCGCCAAAGATCAGCGGTTTGGGCGCGCGGATGCGCTCGCCCAAATACAGGCCGCCGATACCCTTGGGCGCGCCGAGCTTGTGCGCGCTGACGGAGATGAGGTCCGCGCCCAGCGTGTCGGCGCGGAACGGAATTTTCAAAAAGGCCTGCACCGCGTCGGTGTGCAGCAGGGCACAGGACTTTTTCGCTTTCAGAAGCTGCGCGACCCCGGCCACGGGGAAGATGCAGCCCGTCTCGTTGTTGACGAGCATCATCGTGACGAGCGCGGTGTCGTCGCGCAGTGTACTTTCGACCTGAGAGGCGGTGATGTCGCCGTTCTTGTCGGGCTTTAAGTACGTGACGGAGTAGCCCTCCTGCTCGAGGGCCTTGCAGGTCTCGAGAATCGCGCTGTGTTCCACGGCGGTCGTGATGATGTGCTTGCCGGCGTGGCGGTTCTGGTGCAGGGCAAGGCGGACGGCCCAGTTGTCGCTCTCCGACCCGCAGGAGGTGAAGACGAGCTGTTCACTCTTGCAGCCGAGCGCGGCGGCAATCGTCTCGCGTGCCGCGGCGACAGCGTCGCGCGCCTGCTTTCCGATGGGGTATTGCGAGCTGGGGTTGCCCCAGCCAGAAACCAGCGTATCGTAAACGGCGTGCGCCACCTCTTCGGGAACGGGGGTGGTGGCCGCGTGATCGAGATAGATCATATCGGGAAAATCCTTTCTTTGGTCTTGTCAGAATGCTCAAATGATTATACAATATAAAAATAAAAAAGCAAGGGCGGCGGACGCTTTGCGTCGGAAACGGCAGAAAAAAGCGGAACTTTACCGCCCAAATCGCGGAAAAGGATACAAACATACATGAAAGTTGCGATCTGCACCCTCGGGTGCAAGGTGAACCAATATGAAACGCAGGCACTCGAGCAGGAGCTTTTGCACCGCGGACATACACTGGTGGATTTTGAGGAGACGGCGGACGCCTACGTTGTCAACACCTGCTCGGTCACGGCGGTGAGCGACAAAAAGTCGCGCCAGATGCTCCGTCAGGCGCAGCGCCGCAACCCGAGCGCGGTCATCGCCGCCTGCGGCTGCTACGCCCAGACGCATCCCGAGGACGTCAAAAAGCTCGGGCTCGACGTCATCGCTGGCACGAATGACCGTGCGAAGTTCATCGACCTTTTGGAGCGCGCGGCACAGGACAAGACGCCTATTGTCGATGTCGACGACGTCTGGGAGCGGCGCGATTTTGAGGTGCTGCCCGCGGGCGGTATGGTGAATCGCACACGCGCGATGCTCAAGGTCGAGGACGGGTGCGTGAACTTCTGCACCTACTGCCTCATTCCTTACGCGCGCGGGCGCGTGCGCTCGCTGCCGATGGACGAAGCTGCAAAGCAGGTGAAAGCGCTGCGTGAGGAGGGCTACCGTGAGATCGTGGTCACGGGCATCGAAATTTCGTCCTACGGCTCGGACTTCAAGGACGGGACCTCACTCATCGACCTTTTGGAGCTCATCGCGCGCGAGGGCGGCGACATGCGCATCCGCCTCGGCTCGCTCGAACCGCGGACCATCACGGAGGAATTCTGCAAGCGGGCGTCGAAGCTTCCTTACCTCTGCCCACATTTCCACCTCTCGATGCAGTCGGGCTGCGACGCGACCTTAAAGCGTATGAACCGCAAATATGATACGGCGCGCTATATGGAATCCTGCGACCTGCTGCGTCAGTATTTTGACGACCCTGCCATCACGACGGACCTCATCACGGGCTTTCCCGAGGAGACGGAGGAGGAATTCGCGCAGACGCTTGACTTCATCGCGCGCGTCGGCTTTGCCGACATGCACGTCTTCCCTTATTCCATCCGCCCGGGCACGAAGGCTGCGGAGATGCGCCAGATCGACATGCCCGTGCGCGAAGAGCGCGCTGCGCGCGCCTCGGCTGTCGCCAAAACGATGCACGAAGCGTATCTTGCGTGCTGCGTGGGCAGGATCTTTCCCGTGCTCTTCGAACGCGACCGCAAGGGCGGCAGCGCGGGCCACGCGCCGAACTATATGGAGGTATCCGTCGCGCAGGAAGGCCTGCACAATCAGGTGAAAAACGTGAAGATCACGGCGGTCGACGGCGGCAGTCTTCGCGGCGAGTTGGAGGAATAACGCATGGCCAACCATTTTTATGCCTATATCTCCCGCATGCGCTGTGTCAAGCGCTGGGCGCTCATGCGCAACACCGAGGAGGAGAACATTCAGGAGCACAGCCACATGGTCGCGGTGCTGGCGCACGCGCTCGCGCTCATCCGCACGCGTGTCTTCGGTCTGCCCACGGACGCGAACGCCGTGGCGGTCGCCGCGCTCTACCACGACGCGACGGAAATATTGACCGGCGATATGCCGACGCCCATCAAGTACTATAACCCCGAGATCCGTGACGCCTACCGCAAGGTCGAGGCCGTGGCAAGCGACAAGCTGCTCTCCATGCTGCCGGACGAACTGCGCGCGGACTATGAGCCCATCATCAAGATCGAGGACGAGACGACGAAAAAGCTTGTCAAAGCGGCGGACAAGCTCTCGGCCTACATCAAGTGCGTCGAAGAGCTCAAGGCGGGCAACATGGAATTCAAAAAGGCTGCGGAGCAGACGCGCCGCGCGCTCGATGAGATGAAAATGCCGGAACTTGACTACTTCATGGCGCACTGCATGGAGAGCTTTTCCATGACGCTTGACGAGCTGGAATAAGAAAAATAACGGATTTTCGGAACCTTTTGCACAAAATGAGCGTCTAAAGCTTCAGAGACCCCAAAAAACAAAAATGAGGTGGATGAAGATGAAGAAGATCGTTTCCTTTTTGCTCGCGCTCATGCTGGCGCTGTCTCTTGCCGCATGCAGCGCGAAGTCTGCCAGTAGCGACAGCGCGTCGATGGCGTCGGACAGTTACGACTTCAACGGCGCGGAGCTGCCGGATGCCAAGTATGACGATACCCCGTCGGACGACGGTGCGTGGAACGGGCAGGAAGTATCAAGCGCTGGTGCGGACCTTGCTGAGCGCGGCGTCAAGATGGTCTACACCGCGAGCATCGAGATGCAGACGCTGGAATTTGATCAGGCCGCGCAGGACATTGCCTCGCTCGTAGAGAGCATGGGCGGCTACTTTGAGCAGAAGAATTTCTCGAATTACTCCAGCAGCTACCGCCACGCAAGCTACACCGTGCGCGTGCCCGCCGAGCAGTTCACGGACTTCTGCACGCAGGTTGGCACGCTTTGCCATGTGACATGGCAGAGCGACACGGCGGAGAACATCAGCGAGCGGTATTACGATACGCAGTCGCGCCTCGAAACGGCGCAGATCAAGCTCGAGCGGCTGCAGGAGCTTTTGAAAAAGGCCGAGAGCATGGAGGATATCATCACCATCGAGTCCGCCATCTCGGAGACGGAGTACGAGATCGAGGACCTTTCCGGCACGATGCGGCATTACGACGCGCTGGTGGGCTATGCGACCGTTGACCTTGAATTGAGCGAGGTCTATCGCCTCTCCGGTACGGAGGATGCGCCGAAGAGCTTCGGCGAAAAGCTTGCCAATGCCTTTACCGATGGCCTTGCCGCCACGGGACAGACGTTGGAAGACTTTGCGGTGTGGCTGGCCTATAGCTGGTTGGATGTCCTGATCTTCGCGGCGGTCGTGTTCGTGGCCGTGAAGCTCATCGGCCGGCTGCGCCGCGGGAAAAAGCTGCCGAAGCCCGTCAGAAAAAAGAAAAACGCGGAGACTCCCGCGGATGAAACGAAAACGGAGGAATAAACCATGAACATCACCTGGCTGGGCCATTCCTGTTTTGTGGTCGAGAGCGCGGGCTGGCGCGTTGTGCTCGACCCCTACTATGTGGAGACGTATCCCGCGCTGCACATCGAGGCGGACGAGGCGCTGTGCTCGCACGGCCACCGCGACCACGCCTTTTTGGAGGCGGTGACGCTCTCGGGGCGCGATAAATCGGAAAGCCCGTTCACGGTCGAGACGGTTTCAACGTTCCACGATGACAAGAAAGGTTCACTTCGCGGAGAGAACATCATCCATATCCTGCGCACCGAGGGCCTGACGCTCGTGCACTGCGGTGACCTCGGCCACGAGCTGAATGAGGAGCAGCTCGCGGCGGTCAAGGGCTGCGATGCGCTGCTGATCCCCGTTGGCGGGTACTATACGATCGACGCGAAGACGGCAAAAAAGGTCGCGGACGCGATCGCGCCGCGCGTGCTCGTGCCGATGCACTACCGCTTCGGCGCGCACGGCTACCCTGAGATCGGCACACTCGATGAATTTCTGGCGCTGTATGAGGCAAAGAAGATCCACAAACTTGATGGGAACTCTTTCGAGCTGACGAAGAACGCACCTGCGGGCGTCATCGTGCCGCGATTTGCCGAATAAGAGAAGAAATGCAAGAGCCGCCCGTTTAGGGCGGCTTTTGCTGTATAAAGCCCTTCTTTCCCGCGTAGACTATAGTGCTTGCCCGGCTTGACCGGGGCGGAAAGGGAGGACGGAGCATGAAACGGGAGCTGCGCCGATGGGAGATTGTCGGCTTTATCGCAACTGGCCTTTTCGGGACGCTGCTGCACTTTGTGTACGAATGGACGGGCGGGAATCGCGTGATCGCGGTGTTTTCGGCGGTCAACGAGTCGACCTGGGAGCACATGAAGCTGTTGTTTATCCCGTTTCTCGTGTTCACGGTGGTGGAGTTTATTGTGTTTTCCGAGGCGTTCCGGAACTTCTTCGCCGTCAAGGCGGCGAGCATCTTGCTGGGCCTTGTCTCGATTCCGGCGCTTTTCTACACGCTGACGGGAATGTTCGGCAAGCTCCCTGACTGGGTGAACATCACGATCTTCTTCCTCGCCGACGCGCTTTTGTACTTTGTGAGTTACCGCCTGCTGACCGATGGCGCGCTGCGCGGGGGCGCGATGCAGCTCATCGGCTTTGTACTTCTGTGGGCGCTGCTGTTCGCGTTCGTCTGGTTCACGTACCGCCCGCTGCACCTGCCGCTCTTTTTAGACCCCGTGAGCGGGTGTTACGGACTGGAAGCACCGTGTTAAAAAAGGCACTGCCGAGAAATCGGCAGGGCCTTTACAGTTGCTATACAAATAGTATATTTTGCAGAGCTTCTGCAAAATGCGTGTGCAGAAAGGCTCTTGTGATTCGGCAGAACGGCAAAAATAAAAATCAGCAGACATGACGGAAGTTACGAAAAGCCGTCAAAGTAGACGCGTTCCCGACAGAATCCGCCGCGATGCGGCAATGTTTGATCGAAACTGACAGATTAACATAATAAATTCAATAAAGGGATTCTACGGTGAGTTATCCACAGTTTCCACAGAGTTTTCCACACAAGTGGATTTCTCAAAATCCCATGATTTGACAGGGGAAAATTGATTTGATTTCCGCGGAGTGGAAAACATACTGTGCAGATAGGCGTGTGTCGAAATTTACATAATTCTGGAATTGGAAAATTTGTGGCAGAACAGAAATTCGATTTGTTACCATAATCGTGAAATTATGCAAGATGGAATAGACTCCTTGCAGTCTGCAAGGGGGAGCAGCGCCGCGGGCGCTGCACGAGGCAAAGGGGGATACTCTCTTTCTCAAAAGAGAGTATCCCCC
>OODS01000151.1_pt1 | contig 60786 bp, 68 predicted proteins | sample 1671531 | NCBI WGS metagenome assembly OODS01 (sample SAMN06348166, study PRJEB24527) | human gut metagenome | biome: human gut; feature: ankylosing spondylitis patient; material: feces | host: Homo sapiens | place: China | collected 2015-10 | reverse complement strand
ATGTAAAGACAACCGCAAATTCAATCGTATTTTTTTGTGATTGAATTTACAGCTGTATATAACCTCATTTTAGAATTGACCTTCTGAATTTCAAAACACAATATTACTATTAATTCAAAAAAAACGTGTATCAGAAAGCTAATTAATACACAGACAGTAAATGTTATCAGCATACTGCCTATAACTAAAAGAATTTTCTGATATGGACGTTTTCCTATCTCACATTGCTTTTGAATATCATCCAAAAGTTTTCCCTCAGAAAATGCAACAATTTCTTTATAGCTCTGGACATCATTATCTTTTTTTACCTTTTCAATCTTTAAGGCAAAGTAATATTTTTGCTATCAAAGTGTATTGACATCTGTGTTTTCCGGGTGTCAAAATTGTTTTACATGCTATAAATCCACAAACTTCTGCTTTGTTTTTATGGACTGCTCAATAAATGCCTTTACTGCATATACATCTTTTAATTCTTCATATCGCGGAAATCCGGCAGCATTATGCTTTGAGTAAGTCAAATGGAAAATATAGTAGATGTCCACATTTCTTCCGTTGTCAATAACATATAACACATCATCATTCGATTCACACTTTGCTGCTGCCCAAATTCTTTTGTCATATAAGAAGTGGTCTTCCCCGATTTCATTTTTCAATTCAGTAACAAACACTCCGTCAGCCTGTGTTAATGGAATCATATACCAGTTAAAATCTTCACTGTATTTATCACATAAATCACTAAAAATTTCTTCTATTGTCATTATCAATTTCCTCTTAAATTCTAATTTGCGAGCATTGTGTATCAATCACAAGAGGTCTTACTCATTGCTTCATTAATTCACCGGATGAAGCTTCTGATTTCTTTACTTATTCTTTGATATTCGTAGTCGTGAATATAATGAGGACAGTCCAATTCAATATAACTTGCGTTATTACAATTTAAAATATATTCTTTAGGAATGCCTCTCCATTTTTCTTTTGTAAAACCTGTTCCACCGGAACCGTCAGAGATAAACAATAACATCGGCACTTGTGGGACACCATTTTCCTTTACAACACCCGCATTCTTTTTTACCGCTTTTGCTTCGTCAATCATCGTTACAGTTGCGGTCCTTTGGTAAAATATAGCCCTGTAAATTTCTTTTTCCTTTTCAGAAAGCGTTACTGATTTGATAGCATCGCTTTCCGCAAGGCTTAGTAAACATCTTGTAATTCCCAATCCGGCACAATACTGTCCTAATCTCATTATAGGAATATTGATGTTCATTTCATCATAATAGTCCGGCACAGCCATATCCAAACCGACAATAGCCTCAACTTCTTCCGGATACTTCTGCGCCCAGTATAAAGCTTCTAACCCGGACATTGAATGTGGACAAAGCACATACGGCGGTTCTATTCCTGCCTTATCAAGTGCCATTCTGGTTTCGCTCAATATTGTATCAATATCTCTGTTTTTATCTACCACATCACTGAAACCATAGCCGAATTTTTCCACTACTGCAATTTTGTACTCATTGCTCAACAGCGAATACAATGACTTAAAATCCAATATAGGCGAGCATGTTCCGCTTCCTGACATAAACACAAAAGTTTTGTCACCAGTGCCCTCCGTATATACGCTCATGTTGTGACCATTGACTTCTACAAGTTCGCCCAAAGGAGTCAGCAAGTCTATTTCTTTTGAACTGCACACTTTATGGCGGACAAAAGATACTGTCACAAATAATACAATGGCCGCAAAAATTATCAATATTATTTTCATTTTATGTACCTTTCTCAAAAAAATCATCTGCCACGCACCGTTTTTCATTGTGCGTAGCCGCATTTTTATATATAAGTCAAAAATGCTTTCCGTAGTATTTTACCCTTTCAATAAATTCCTTTTCTGTTGCTGCTTCCGCAGGCGGAAAACATTCTGCCTCAACTGCGCCGACTTGGAAGTTATCATACCACCTTTATTATTTTCTCTACATCCTTTTTTCTTGATAACCATATAACTTTATCGTCATATCTATCTAAAATACTTCTTATTTCTTTCAGATTTTTATTCTGAAAAGTTTCCGTCCATTTCAAAAGGTTATAGACCGATTTCAAAGTTTCTTTTTTCCCTTTTAATATTCCCAATTTTCTTTTTATAGAGCGCATAATAATTCTACTTTTACATAAATAATTCGACATATTTAAAACATATATTTTATCAGCTTCATCAAAACTTTGCTGTACCCAAGCATGATATACACCCTCAATTATCCACTCATCATTATTATATAATATTTCTTGTAATAACGCTTTTCGTTCATCAAGCGGTCTCTTTTTTCCATATTCTTTGGCGTTGTTATCCCATTGAATATCGTCTAAGTCGAAATGAGAAATATTATACTTCTTTGAAAGTGCATTTGCTAAATAGGTTTTTCCAGAACCACTGCAACCAATAATATGTATTTTCATAAGTCAGTATTCTCCACAAATCCAAAGTTACAAATTTAATTCAAACATTTTATACTCCGTCCAGCCTGTATCTTCATAAAACATTTCCTTTGCTTCTACAAATTGGAAACCACAACTGACATAGAGACGCTCTGCTACTTTTCAGGCGCCAAGAACATCAAGCCGTACTGCTTTTTTATGTTCTTTCCTTGCAATATTCAATATATTTTCTACCACCATTTTGCCAATGCCTTTTCCCTGTAGCTTAGGGTTAACGGCAAGGGCATGGGGTGTTAAGACTTCACTGGAATCACAGACAATCATCATAATTCCTCTATTCTACAACTTCCAATTGATTGCTTTATGTTGAAAAAATCTTTTAATATACTTAACGGTCTTTTATCATTATATTTAATTTGGTAAAATACACCACAAAATGCAGACGATACACCGCCTAATATAATAAAAACTATTTTCAAAAATGAATTGTATTAATTCATACGTTTTATTATATACTTTGTGCCTCTGCCCTTTCCTTTAACCTCTACCACTCCCTTTTTGCTCATTTCTTTCAATAACTGTGTTGTTTTTGATTTACCAAATGGTGTATAGGGTGCTATTTCACTGATAGGCTTGAGCATTGTCATGCTTAACAGCGCATACACCTGCTTTTCATCTTCCGTTAAATTTATATTTTCTTCAAAAACAGGAAGCATAATCCTAATCGTATTTTCTGATACTTCAAAATCAGGTTTTCTTAATGCACTTTCATATAATTGCTTTATTCTTGTAATTCCGGTTCCAAAAATCTCAACAAACCCAAGCCTATAAAATACATTTGCAAGATTCCTGTTTCTTAAAACAGAAATTTTACCTGATAAGTATTCATCTTCTGTTATTCCTGATGGCAGACCTCCGGGCGAAATAACCTCAATTCTGTCATCAAACATCAGAACTCTTATTTGTGATTCTATATCCCACGCTCTATGAATTAAAGCATTTGCAATCGCTTCACGAAAAGCTGCTTCCGGTATTTTTTCTACATTTTTTCTCTCTGCCCCCTCTATTATTTCGTATTGATAATAATCTCTGAACATATCTATTGCTTTATCATATACCTCTAATATGGATATATTTTCAATCGTTGCCCTTTTTTGAATAACACTGATATTTTGACCAAACTTTACAATATCAATGCCGGGAAAATGATTTCTATCCGCTAAAAGTCCTGCTGCATTATTATATCCATTATTATTATCATATAAATTAAGTGTTTTTAAAGTATCCTTATTAAAAGTTTCAATCTGAATGCTTTCTTTTAATTTTTGATGTAAAACTTCAAATGTTAATTTCTGTTCATTATATGGTAATTCTTCAAATCTTATATTTTTGCCCTCCAATATAAGACGTGAAAGCTCTAATGTATCTACCTCTATCGTTGCAGTATCATTTCTCTTATATGCCTTTGACTTGTATAAATACGGCTTATGAATTCCACTCTTTACAGTAAGCTTTATCGTACTGTCGTTTTGTATTTCAAGTGTATAATCCGGTTGCGGCGAAATACTGTCGTTAATTTTATTTTCTATATCAAGACAGGATTGTTTTACATCTGCTATTCCCTTGACATTCCCATTATCATCAATGCCAAAATATATCTCCCCTCCATTGTAATTTGAAAAGGCGCTTACTGTTTTTAAAAATGTATTTGTAATTGTTTCTTTAAATTCTATTATCCTTGTTTCACGCATACCATTTATTCCTTTCCAATTTGTTATATTTATTATACGCAAAAACAGCCATAAATTCAATCGTATTTTTTTACGATTGAATTTACAACTGTTTTTAGTTATATTTAAGGCTTTATAATTGTTTTACAATCATTCTGTATAATCATTGCTGTTAAAAACTTTTGCATTGCAAACCGGAAGTTGTTTAACTGATTCTATAATGTCCTATGATATCATCACGATGTTCCAGTATATCCTCTTCATAATATATTTGATATGGATTTGCATGATGGATAACAAAACATATACCTTTTCGATTTCTCTTGTCAGATATAATGCCTATATGTTTTTTAAATACAACAATATCTCCACCTTGCCATTCTTCTATTTCATTTATATCTGTAGCAAGACTTATTGCATTATTATCGAAATATACTTTTAAGTTTTTAACTCTTCTAAAATCTATATTTTTATCAACGGCATCTATATCATACAATTCTTGATTGTTTTTTATATCCTCATTTACTAATTCCATCAAATCATATCCTGCATCTTTTAAAGCAAAAGCTACTACATCAGTACAAACCCCATATTCATCATTTGGATAACCTGTATTGTAATATTTGCTTTTATATTTTGGATTAGTTTTTATGTAATTATTTGCATTATTTAATATATCTGTTTGGTCATCTATACCATCATTGTCTTTATCAATATTGCTCTTGTAAGCTTCTATATTGAAATCTGCATTTGTATATTTTTTATGTGGAATATAATTAAAACAATACAACACATATAAAGCAACCATTATTAGCACCGAAAAAACAATAAGCGTTATTCTCTTCTTCATACATTCTCCATTAAACAACTTCCGATCTGCAGGGATACAATAACTTATATTCTTTTCCTCTTTGATACATGAAATAAAAAACACGCAAAACATATACATACTACTTTGAATATATTACCTATAAGTGCATTATCATTTACAGTAATTTGGGATAATGTATTAATTAATGCGTGTGTCATTACACATATCCACAAACTATTTGAATATGCAAACAACGCCGAAAAAATAAAACAGTTTGTTAATAATCCCAATAAGAAATACGGAACATTAACAATTTCTATACTGCCATCAATATAAAAGAACAGGAAATGCCATATGCTCCAACACAAAAAAGTAATAATCGTTGCAGCAATATATGGAATCTTTTTCTCTAAGCAAGGTTGAAACGAATATCTCCAGCCTATTTCTTCTATTCCGCCAAATGCTATTGCCTTAAAGAAAAGAACTAGCAGAATCAGTAAACTTTCTATTTTAAATCCTTTACTTACTATCACAGAACAAAAATCCATAAATAAAAATACCAGTACTACTGCATAGATTTTAATTGATTGCTTTATATCGAAAAAATCTTTTAATATACTTAACGGTCTTTTAGCATTATATTTGATTTGGTAAAATACACCCCAAAGTGCAGATGACACACCGCCAAATATAATAAAAACCATTCCCAAAAACGAATTGTATCCCAATTCATACCCTTTTGCATTTAGTATCCCAACCAGTGCCGCAACAACAGTTATCTGAAGTAATGTCGGAAATAAAAAACCTTTGATAATTGACTTATTATTCATTATTCATCCCTTAAATAATTAAATTACGATTTAACAACTCCCCTGCATTATACCATAAAAATAACAGCACTGTATATCGCTGTCTACCAATATACAATGCCGTTATCAGCTGTTTCTTTTTTCTTTTTATACGTTAATCTCTGCTGTCATGCCCAGCTCGTCTTTGCTTGCAGCAAGAATCGGCTGAATCACTTCTGCTAAGTATTCTTCAACCTGCTCCTTAGAACGTCCGACATACTTCATCGGGTCTAATTTTGCCTGTAATTCTTCAAGCGTTACGTTAAACATCGGGTCTGCTGCGATTAATTCAAGCAGATTGTTGTCTAAGCCTTCCTGCTTTACACGCTTGCCTGCTTCCATAGAAAGCTCGCGGATTCTTTCGTGCAGTTCCTGTCTGTCGCCGCCTGCCTTTACAGCGTCCATCATGATATTTTCGGTTGCCATGAACGGAAGCTCTGACATCAGTCTTCTGTTGATAACCTTATCATATACAACCAGTCCGTCTACAACATTTAAGTAAAGGTCTAAGATACCGTCTACTGCTAAAAATCCTTCCGGAACGGATAATCTCTTGTTGGCTGAATCGTCCAGTGTTCTTTCAAACCACTGTGTAGAAGATACGATTGCCGGATTTAACGCATCACAGATAACATAATCTGCTAAAGATGCCATTCTTTCACTTCTCATCGGATTTCTCTTATAAGCCATGGCTGATGAACCAATCTGTGATTTTTCAAACGGTTCTTCGATTTCCTTTAAATGCTGTAATAAGCGGATATCGTTAGAGAACTTATGTGCGCTTGCCGCAATACCTGCAAGAATATTTAATACTCTTGTATCTACTTTTCTTGAATAAGTCTGTCCTGATACCGGATGACATGCTTCAAAGCCCATTTTCTGTGCAATCTTTTTATCAATCTGCTTAATCTTTTCATGGTCGCCGTTAAACAGCTCTAAGAAAGAAGCCTGTGTTCCGGTTGTACCCTTACATCCGAGCAGCTTCATGGTTGAAAGCACGTAGTCGAGGTCTTCTAAGTCCATAACCAGTTCATTGAGCCACAGTGTTGCTCTCTTACCGACAGTGGTCGGCTGTGCAGGCTGGAAATGTGTAAATGCCAGTGTCGGCTGTGCCTTATACTTGTCCGCAAACTTTGAAAGTTCGTTGATAACGTTGACTAACTTTTTACGAACCAGTTTTAAGCCCTCTGTCATAATAATAATGTCGGTATTATCGCCTACGTAACATGAAGTTGCGCCTAAGTGGATAATGCCCTTTGCTTTCGGACACTGTAAACCATATGCGTAAACGTGTGACATTACATCGTGGCGTACTTCCTTTTCACGCTTCTTGGCATCTTCGTAGTTGATATCATCTTTATGTGCCTTTAATTCGGCAATCTGCTCGTCTGTAATATCAAGTCCTAATTCCTTTTCTGTTTCGGCAAGTGCAATCCAAAGTCTTCTCCATGTCTTAAATTTCATATCCGGTGAAAAAATGTACTGCATTTCCTTGCTTGCATAACGTTCTGCAAGCGGTGTCTGGTATCTGTCGTTCATGATTTAATCCGCCTTTCTTTTTTACATCACTCTATATATTGCACACATTCTATACATCTTTCATACTTTATGTACTGAGTATATTTATATATCGTATATTATATACAAGCTGTATATTTCTCATTCTCCATTCGTGCCGTTTCATCAAACCGACCGAAGAAAGCTTTACTTCTCTGTCTGTTTAGCCCATTTCGCCACGGATATCCTGTGTCGGCGGCTCTATCGGGTAATTTCCGGTAAAGCAGGCATCGCAGTAATCCTTCTGTCCGTTAATCATTTCACTTAAACGGTCTACTTCCAGATAGCCGAGGGAATCTGCACCAATCAGCTTGCAGATTTCGTCTACGGTGTGTCCTGAAGCAATCAGCTGGTCTTCTGACGGAATATCCGTTCCGAAGTAGCATGGGTGCTTAAACGGAGGAGAACTGATTCTTACATGCACCTCTGCTGCGCCTGCATTCTTTAACAGGCTGACAATTCTTGCACTCGTTGTACCGCGCACAATGGAATCATCAATCATGACAACCCTTTTGCCTGCCACCGCTTCTTTTAAAACATTTAACTTTACCTTTACGCTGGACTCGCGCTGCTCCTGCTTCGGCTTAATAAAGGTTCGTCCTACATAGTTGTTCTTAATAAAAGCATTGCCGTATGGAATACCGGACTGCATAGAATAGCCAAGTGCCGCCGCATTTCCGGATTCAGGCACACCGACAACAAGGTCTGCTTCTACCGGATGTGTCTTTGCAAGAATCTTTCCTGCATTGATACGGGATTCGTAAACGCTCATGCCGTCGATATCGCTGTCCGGACGGGCAAAATAGATATATTCAAAAATACATCTTGCTTTCTTTTCCTGACAAAGACTGGTATCCGATGCAATACCGTCCTTTGTAATCGTTACGATTTCACCCGGAAGCACGTCACGGACAAATTCTGCACCGACCGTATCAAGTGCGCAGGTTTCTGATGACAGAAAATACGCATTGTCACGCTTGCCGATACAAAGCGGCTTAAAGCCAAACGGGTCTCTTGCGCCGATTAACTTTCTGGGACTCATGACAATAAGGGAATATGCACCTTTTAACTTCTGCATTGCACCCTTTACCGCCTCTTCAACGGTTCCAACCTTTAATCTCTGTCTGGCAATTAAATATGCAATTACTTCAGAATCAATGGTAGTCTGGAAAATTGCTCCTGTGTAAGAAAGTTCTTCTCTTAATTCCAGTGCATTTAAAAGATTACCGTTGTGAGCAAGTCCCAGTGTCCCTTTTACATAATTTAAAACCAGTGGCTGGGCATTCTCTCTGACACTGCTTCCAGCTGTGGAATATCTGACATGTCCAACACCGATATTTCCTTTTAAATTCTCAAGATTTTTTGCATTAAACACTTCATTGACAAGTCCCATATCCTTGTGTGCAAGGACTTTTCCCTTCGGGCCTTCTGTGTCACTGACTGCAATACCGCAGCTTTCCTGTCCTCGGTGCTGTAATGCAAATAAACCATAATAAATCGTTGATGCTACATCATTTCCGTCGAAATCATATGCGCCGAAAACACCACATTCATCATGTAATTCATCTTCAACCGTTTTGTCGGTCTGATTAAGATAGTTCTTCATTGACTCCTCCATAAAATTTTGCTGTATTAACTATAAAATTATATAACACACTTTTGGCAAAATCAATATAGAAAATCTCATTTCTACTCTGCAATTAGTACAGTAGCGGAAAGCTTTTTTATCCCGCGGGATACCAAAAACGCAAATAAAAAGAAGCTGACACAGATAAGTCCTATCGGAAACAGCACCGAATCCGGGCGCAGTGAAATGATTAAATGTGTAATCCCCATTGGCTTTAATATTGCAGTCAGAAGCTTTCCCGACAAAAGAACAGAACAAATCACTCCCGGCACTGCTCCCGATACCGCAAGCATTAAAAAGCGCAGTCCAAACGACAACCGAAGCTGTATGGATGTCCGTCCCATTGCCTTTAAAATACCGATATCCGTTTTTTCCTGCAAAAACATTCTGTGGCAGAACATGATAACCACAATCAGCGCAAACGGTATGTCTTCGTCTTTCATTCTATTTCCATAATCTTTAAAATTTATCTGCACCGTATCGTTATCTTTCTGCCGTATTGTAATATCCACTGGCATTTCCCCATATTTTGCTGCATTATTTAAAATGTTTTCCGTAAGCTGCATGAGCCTTTTTTCATCAGCTGAAATCACCCATTCCGAATCCGGCAGGATAAGCCGTACACTGTCCATATCACTGATAAGCTCCGCTACCGCTTTCCGCATAAACGCGCACAGCTTCACTTCGTGCATATTCATTTCCAATTTGTCCATATCGGAAAGCGCATGTAAAAATAAGTCGTTGGTCAGAGCCGATACTTCATCACATTTTCTGATAATAACTTCGGCAAATTTCATGCGCTTTTCAGGTGTCGTATCCATATGCACTGTCTGCGGCACACAATACTTTATACCCATAATCCTGTAACATTTCTGCAATTATCCACGATAAATCCTTATCATCATCCACAATTAAAATCTGATATTCCATGCTTTTTCCTGCTCTTATTTTAAAAATGCCGTGTAAAAACGCTTTTTAAAAGACATTTTTACACAGCTATTTGTCGTATATTTATTATGCTTCGATGTGGATATTCACACCGTCAATGACATTTTCTTTTTCTGCTTCAAACCATGAATCCCTGATTGTAATATCACTGATTGTTTCCGTTTTTCCCTGCATCGGCTCAATTTTTACGGCTGTTTCTGCGCCCATGCAGTTGATATCGTGCATGGTGATATTCTTAAAATATGGAATATCGTCTTCTGAAAATCCTTCTGCACCCTGTTCGCGGTTTAAAAGATTAAGCACATAAGACATTGTAAGAATCACCGCCTCATGCTTGATACCGGTCATCTGGATATGGCTTACCTCAATATCCTCTACCACGCCGCCGCGTCCCATGGCACTCTTAAAGCGCACACCGACATCCGTACCTAAAAATGTACAGTTTTCCACCAAAACGTGCTTTACGCCGCGGGACATTTCACTTCCCACAACGAAGCCGCCGTGTCCTTCATTGACAAGGCAGTCATGGATATACACATTTTCACAAGGGCCTTCAAAGGTACGCGCCTCTGCATTTTTACCGGATTTGATGCAGATTGCATCATCACCCGTTTCAAACGTACAATTATAAATTTCAACACCGTTACAGGATTCCACATCGATGCCATCACCGTTCTGCGCATAGTACGGATTGCGGATCACTGCGTCCTTTACCGTCAGATTCGTACAGAAAAACGGGTGAATATTCCATGCCGGTGAATTCATAAAGGTCACGCCCTCTAGCAGCACCCTGTCGCAGTATTCAAGGCTTACCATAACCGGACGGTAAAAGTCGTAATGCTGTTCCGCTTTCTTTAAAGCATCTTTTTCGTCCTTCTGGATATTCTTTTCATTGCCCAGAAATGCTGATTCTGTCGGAAACCAGATTCCCCCCTCTTTGGTATCGAGGACATTGCTGTTTTTCTTCATCAGCTCTGCCCACTGGCGCTCCGTCATCTTAAACTGTTTGACCGGCCGCCATAAGTCGCCGCTTCCGTCAATCACACCATCACCGCAGATTGCAATATTTTCTGCATGGTCTGCCGTAACCGGTGAAACAGTACGGATACACTCCTGTCCCTCGTAATTGGTCAGAATCAGCGGGTACTCCTCTATATTTTTTGAAAACTTTACAACCGCGCCGTGCTCTAAATACAGACACACATTGCTTTGCAGACGGATCGGTCCGGTAATCCAGATTCCTTTCGGAATCACAACCGTTCCGCCGCCCTCGTTTGAAATAACACTCATGGCACTATTGATTGCCGCCGCATTTCTTTTGCTTCCTGCAATGTCTGTCTGATTTTCCACTGCACCGAAATCTTTAATGCTCACCTTTTTATCCGGAAATTCCGGCAGGGTAATTAAAAAATCTGCTCCTGTCATTTATGTACTCCATTCTGCCTGCATACAGCCGCTATTTTGTGATATGCGCGGCAAAACTAAATTTACCGCGCATACATTTTACAATAATTCTTTTAAAATCTGATTGACCATGCCCGGGTTTGCTTTGCCCTTCATGGCTTTCATTGTCTGACCGACTAAAAATCCGATTGCCTTTTCCTTACCGTTTCTGTAATCTTCAACGGACTGTGGATTTGCCGCAATGACTTCTTCAATTGTCGCACGGAGTGCGCCCTCGTCATTGACCTGCTTTAAGCCGTGTTCTTCCACGTACTGTTCCGGATTAATATCCTCATCGAAAATCTTTTCAAAGATTTCCTTTGCAACTGAACCGTTAATTGTTCCTGCTTCAACAAGACCAATCAGCTTTGCAAGGTTTTCCGGTGAAAATGTAATGTCTTCCGGTTCCATTTCCTTTTCCTTTAAAATGCGCATCGTTTCGCCCATTAACCAGTTGGAAACCTTCTTTGGCTGGTTGCAGATTGCCGTGGTGGCTTCAAATAAATCCGCAAGCTTTTTGGAATCTGTAAGAATACCGATATCATAGTCCGGGATTCCAAATTCTTCTTTGTATCTTGCCATTTTTTCCGTCTTAAATTCCGGCTGGCGGGAACGGATTTCCTCTAACCACGCATCACTGATATGCACCGGTACAAGGTCCGGATCCGGGAAATAGCGGTAATCCTGCGCATCTTCCTTTGAACGCATGGCATATGAATATTCCTTATTGTCGTCCCATCTTCTTGTTTCCTGTACAACGGCCTCGCCGGATTCAATCAGGTCAATCTGACGGTTCTTTTCCGCTTCAATGGCTCTTGCAATGGCACTGAAGGAATTTAAGTTCTTTGTTTCGGTTCTTGTACCGAAGGCTTCACTGCCGGCTTCTCTGACAGACAGGTTGACATCGGCTCTCATAGAACCCTCCTGAAGCTTACAGTCAGAAGCACCCAGATACTGGATAATCAGTCTTAACTTATCCAGGTAAGCGATAACTTCCTCTGCACTTCTCATATCCGGTTCGGATACGATTTCGATTAACGGCACACCGGAACGGTTGTAATCCACATAAGATACATCGTCCCATTCATCGTGAACCAGTTTTCCGGCATCTTCTTCCATATGGATTTCATGAATCCGGATCTGCTTTGTCGTGCCGTCTTCTAACTCGATATCAACATGACCGTTGCGGCAGATTGGCAGATATAACTGTGAAATCTGATAATTCTGCGGATTATCCGGGTAAAAATAATTCTTACGGTCAAATTTACAATTCTGTGTAATCGTACAGTTGGTTGCAAGACCGACTGCCGCCGCATATTCCACAACCTGCTTGTTTAATACCGGAAGCGAACCCGGCATACCGGTGCAGACAGGGCATGTATGGCTGTTTGGAGAACCTCCGAAGGCTGTAGAACAGCCGCAGAAAATCTTTGTTTTGGTTGCAAGTTCTACATGGACTTCCAGACCAATGACGGTTTCATATTCTTTTGCCATAGTTTTAGTTCTCCTTTCTGCTCTGTTCATACGTATAAGCTGTCTGAATGAGTTTCTTTTCTTCAAAGCAGTTGCCGATAAGCTGCATACCGACCGGCAGACCGTTCTTATCCGTTCCGCAAGGCACGGTCATGCCTGGCAGACCTGCAAGGTTTACGGAAATGGTGTAAATATCACTTAAATACATTTTAATCGGGTCACTTAAAGAGCTGCCAAGCTTCGGTGCGGTTGTCGGTGCAGCCGGTCCGATAATGACATCATATTTTGCAAATGCTTCGTCAAATGCTTTTTTAATCAGCGCTTTAACACGCAGTGCCTTTAAGTAGTACGCATCGTAATAGCCTGAGCTTAATACGAAAGAACCCAGCATAATTCTTCTCTTAACTTCCGGTCCGAAGCCCTCGGAACGGGTCTTTTTGTACATATTGTGCAGACCTTCGTAATCCTTTGCACGGTATCCGTATTTTACACCGTCAAAACGTTCCAGATTGGAACTGGCTTCTGCTGCCGCAATCGTATAATACGTAGGAATTGCATATTCTACAAGGCTCAAATCAAATTCTTCAACAATTGCTCCCTTTGCCTTTAAGACTTCAACTGCATTCAGCACCGATGCCTTGACATCAGGGTCTAAGCCTTCCCCGAAGTAATCCTTTGGAATGCCGATTCTCATGCCTTTTACATCATCAACCAGCGCACTTGTAAAATCGGTATCTTTGCGCTCTACCGATGTAGAATCCTTTAAATCATGGGAAGCGATGATTTCCATAATCGTTGCACAATCGGTTACGTCCTTGCAGAGCGGTCCAATCTGGTCTAAGGATGAACCGTAAGCGACCAGTCCGTAACGGGATACGGTTCCGTAGGTCGGCTTCATGCCGACAACACCGCAGTAAGATGCAGGCTGTCTGATAGAACCACCTGTATCAGAACCCAATGCAAAAAAGCACTCGTCTGCCGCAACCGCTGCTGCCGAACCGCCTGAAGAACCACCCGGTACGTGTTCCGGGTTGCGTGGATTTTTTGTAACGCCATATGCAGAGGTTTCTGTGGTAGAACCCATGGCAAATTCATCCATGTTGGTCTTACCAATCATAACCGCACCGGCTTCCTGTAATTTCACAACGGCTTCTGCATCATACTGCGGAACAAAATTTTCCAGAATCTTTGATGCACACGTTGTCACAACGCCCTTTGTACAAAGGTTGTCCTTAATGGCAACCGGCACACCGGCTAAAGGTCCGGTCAGTGTTCCGGCTTCAATCTTTTCCTGTACTTCTTTGGCTGCCTGCATTGCTTTTTCTTTATCTATCGTGATATAGCAGTGATACGTTTCTTCTGTTTTTTCAATCTGTTCCAACACTGCTTTCATTGCCTCTACTGCTGTGGTTTTACCGGCTTTGATTTCTTTTGCCAGTTCCACGGCTGTCAATTCCAACAAACTCATATTTATCTCCATTCCGAAGCGTTTCACGCTACCGTTTTACTTAATCGACTGTCTTTGGCACAACAAATGCATCTTCTTTCCGTTCCGGTGCATTTGCAAGTGTGGCTTCACTGCCGTCCCCGTTGGTTACGACATCTTCACGCATCACATTTTCAACCGGGAATACATGGGACATCGGTTCAACGCCCGTTGTATCCAGTTCATTTAACTTATCAATATGGTCTAACATGCTTGCCATATCTTTTTTAGCTGCTTCCTTTTCCTCGTCAGAAAGCTCTAACTTTGCCAGAATGCCGACATATTCAATGGTTTCGTCACTAATTACATTTGCCATATTTCCTCTCCATTCCGCAGGCGTTATGCGCCGGAGGATTCGCGGACGGATTTTCATATCCGTCCTGCGATAAAAGATATTTTGTGGTGCCTGCTCCACAAAATATCTGTGTGAAAAAGCTGTAATTTACGGCTTTTTCACACTCCTCTCCAATCTGAGCGACTTTGTCGCGAAGCGGCGAAGTGAAATTCGCGCAGGCGATTTCACTTCTGCCATCAAAGCTATTTGCCTTCGCAGAAGCAAATAGCAGTGTGAAAAAGCTCTAATTTATGGCTTTTTCACACTTCTCTCCAATCCGCAGGCGTTATGCGTCGCAGGTCAATATTTAATCACGCACTTTGATATGCACTTCTCTTAACTGCTGTTCTGTTACTTCGTTTGGTGCGCCGCACATTAAATCCTGTGCTGTACCGCTCATTGGGAACGGAATAATTTCACGGATATTTTCTTCGTTGCGCAGTAACATAATCATACGGTCGATACCAGGTGCCATACCGGCGTGTGGCGGTGCACCGAACTGGAACGCATTGTAGAGTGCGCCAAACTTTTCTTTTAATACTTCTTCATCATAGCCTGCAATTTCAAATGCCTTTACCATAATCTGCATATCGTGGTTTCTTACGGCACCGGATGATAATTCTACACCGTTGCAGACAATATCATACTGGTAAGCTAAGATATCTAACGGGTCCATTGTATTTAATGCTTCAAGACCGCCCTGTGGCATAGAGAATGGGTTGTGTGTAAATCCAATCTTCTTTGTTTCAGGGTCTTTTTCAAACATTGGGAAGTCATTAATGTAGCAGAAACGGTATGCGTTCTTTTCCAGTAAGTCAAGCTTTGTACCAAGTTCTGTACGAATCTGTCCTGCAAAGTATGCAGCTCTTTCTTCCTTATCTGCCATGAAGAAAATTGTATCTCCGGCTTCAAGTCCTGCAAGTTCTAAGAATTCCTTCTTCATATCGTCCGGGATAAACTTATCAATCGGTCCCTTGTAAGATAAATCTTCAAGAACTTCCAGATAACCCAGTCCGCCCATGCCAATGCCTGTTGCAAACTTCAACAGCTTTTCATGGAAGCCCTTAGACATATTTGCATGAACCTTTACGGCACGGACTGTCTTTCCGATAAACGGCTTAAATGTACATCTCTGGAAGAAATCTGTTACATCAATAATACGAAGCGGATTTCTTAAATCCGGCTTATCTGTACCGAACTCTAACATTGCCTGCTTGTAGCTGATAATCGGATACGGTGCCTTTGTTACTTCATAACCTTCCGGTGCAAACTTTTCAAATGCGGCTGTCAGCACTTCTTCACCCACACGGAAGACATCTTCCTGTGTTGCAAAGCTCATTTCAAAGTCTAACTGATAGAATTCTCCCGGTGAACGGTCTGCTCTTGCATCTTCATCACGGAAGCACGGTGCAACCTGGAAATACTTATCAAAACCGGATACCATTAACAGCTGCTTATACTGCTGTGGTGCCTGTGGCAGAGCGTAGAACTTGCCCTTGTATTTTCTGGACGGTACGATATAATCTCTTGCACCTTCCGGTGAAGAAGCACAAAGAATCGGTGTCTGAATTTCAAGGAATCCCATTTCTGTCATCTTCTGACGTAAAAATGCGATAACCTGTGAACGGAAAATCATGTTGTTCTTTACTTTTTCATTTCTTAAATCCAGATAACGGTATTTTAAGCGGACATCTTCACGAACCTCTTTAGAAGTCATAACTTCAAAAGGAATGGTTGAGTAAACCTGTCCGAGCATTGTAATCTTCTTTGCTTCGAGTTCGATTGTTCCTGACGGAATCTTCGGATTGTATGTTTCTTCATCTCTTTTTTCTACCACGCCTTCGATAGAAATACACTCTTCCTTCTTAATGCCCTTTAAAAGTTCAGGGTCACGGATAACAACCTGTAATACGGCATACATATCTCTTAAATCAATGAAAGATACTCCGCCGTGGTCACGGATATTTTCAACCCAGCCTGCAACCTTTAACTCCTTTCCGATGTCCTGTTCACTCACATTGTTCAATGTGGTATCTCTGTAAATGTTTCCCATTCTTTTTTTGACTCCTTTTCTTTAAATTTATAGATATTTTTGTCATTTATTTCACAAGCTATCCGCTTTGTGTGAAAAAGTAAAACGCGCACAATATTTATGCCGTATCATCAGTCTGTGTACCGGAACATTCGGGCTTTCTTACGAATACTGCATAACAGTTTCTTCAAACCAAAAAATCCCCGGAATACTTCTCTTTCAAGAAATATTCCGGGGCAGATAATTCATCTTATCCGCGGTACCACCCGCTTCAAGTACTAAAATAAGCACTCCTTCAACCGCTTAACGCGCGCATACGGAACTGCCTACGACGGCTTTAACCGCTTTCAACAATCCAGCTCCGGAGCGTTCCCTTTAACAATTCCCTTAGCGGGTTCTCAGTCGATGACACCGCCTTCCTGTCAGGTTCCATGAAAAAGAGTCTCCTTCTTTGCCTTTTCCTATCTTTGATAATTTTGATAATACCATAGGGTCAGGCAAAATGCAAGAATTAAATCAGATTACACTGAATTTTGCAATCTCTTTCTTTAAATCCTTTGATACTGCCTCATTGACATTGGTACATTCCTGTATTTCATCCATGTTGGAAAGGACCTTGTCCACTGAACCGGAAAATGCCTCTACACGGTTCTTTTCTTCCTCAATCGTATCGGAAATCTCCACAATCTTGCTTCCGACATGCGCCGATGATTCTAATAGGTTACTGGTCTTATTTTCAAAATCAGCCATCATATTTTCGAGTGTATCTGCATCCTCTAAATACTGTGCAGAAGCTGTTACAAACTTATCATAATCTGCCTGTACATTCGATGTGACATACTCTAAGAGTTTATCGGATGAAACTGCAAGCTGTTCTACGGAAGATACCACTTCTTCGCTGATTTCCTGAATACTGTTTGCCGTGTTACGGCTGTTATCCGCAAGCTGTCTGATTTCATCTGCTACGACCGCAAAACCTTTTCCTGCTTCTCCGGCTCTTGCTGCTTCAATGGAAGCATTCAGTGCTAAGAGGTTGGTCTGGCTTGCAATGGATAAAATATCCTCTGTCAGTGTCTTAATGACATTGACACTCTTACTGCTTTCAACAGATGTTCTTAAATCTTTCTCTAAAGAAGATGTAATTTCTTTGGAAGCATTCTTGCTGTTTCCTGCCAGTGCCTGGATTTCATTGGCTCTTTCTTTCATGTGGACTGTATATTCTTTACCGTCAGCACTCGCTTTTTCGATTTCACTGCTGCCTGCTTCCAGCTGCTTCATATCCCCTGTTATCATTTCAACTGCGTCTGAAATTGCATCAATTTCATTGCAAAGCTTTGCTGTTTCTTCCGATAACTCCCCTGCGCTTTCTGCTGAGGATTCTACCTTCTTTATAATATTGCCGGATGCCCCATCAAGTGAAATTGAATGGTCTTCAATCCGCTTCATAATCACCTGTAATTTATCCAAAAACATATTGATACCGAAAATCAGACGTCCGATTTCATCTTCTTTTTTCGTTTCAATCCGTTCTTCAAGATTGCCTTCATTCTTTTCCAGCTTTTCAATCATATCGTTGAGCTGTTTTTGTGTCTTCTGCAGCGGCTTTACAACCGAAACATACGTTACGATAATCGTTACAATAACCATTGCCAGCTGTAAAGATGAAATCACGCCATTTCTTGATAATCCCGCCGTAATTCCTTCTGCCATGCTGCCCGCCGTATCCCGGATTTCCTGTGGCACTTCTGTTGTGGTATTAGACATTCCCTCGCAGACCTCACGGAATGACTGGAACTGGCTTGTCGTACTGACATTGACCGTCACAGTCAGAATAAAAATAACAATTAACGGTAACATGATTTTAAATGCAATGTGCTTTTTCATAACTACAATTCCTCCCGGTTTCCGATTCGGTGGTATATTTTTCTTTCTTTTAGTCAAAAAAGGATTAGCCCTGTCCTGCTAATCCTTTTTTGTTAACACACTAAATTATACACGTTCCTATTTTCACAACCACCAATATCCCATACATTTATGACTGAAGACACTTACCAATTCTTTCTCTTATCGTTTGTATTCTTATTACAATCCCTCTTTGTATGTTCTTGCAAACACCTAGCTTTATAACAACCGCACAAACTCAATTCGTATAAAGTTAAAACTCTCTCACGATACTTATCCCAGCAGCCTAAACCCGCATTCCGGCTGCTGTTCATATTCTTACTCTCCCCAGTGAATATTAACGGAAAAGAAAAGTCCTTCATATGTGTTCCTGTCACTTATACTATAATTTACTGTGCATTTTTATTCAAGTCAGGTGGCATAATTCACGTTATTTTGGCATAATCTGCGTTGTTTTACAGCAAAATATGTACACAGAACATCCCGTCTTCCTCATACCGCTGGATATATCCGCCATTTTTATCTACTGTATGTTCAATGCTTTTCATGCCGATTCCGTGCAGATAGCGATTGGTTTTATCAGTAATAAAACGCGGGTTATTCTGCAACACTGATTTTGCAACGGTGTTCTTTATAAGAATTGAATATTTATTCTCATATGAGAAAATTTTAAGAAAAATGCTGCGCGGCTTATCCTGTGTGATTTTTTTCTGTGCTTCTACCGCATTATCCAGCAGATTTGAAAGCATCACCGCAATATCCAGTTCCCGCTCTCCGTCCACGGAAGCCGTCACTTCTACCTGCATTTTAATATTTTCATGTTCGCATAATACTTTTTTTTCATTTAACACGGAATTGACCAGATTGTTTCCCGCCACATAAACATACTTATTCTGTCCACAGTCTTCAATATGTTCACCGATTGCCTGCCTTAATCCTTCGTAATCTCCATCATTTAACAGGTGCATATAAATATTAAGATGTTTCACCATATCGTGGCGGATTTTGCGGATATCCTGATACTCTTTATCCATGCGGATAATATCCGCACGCTGTGCCTGCAGCTTTAAATTTGCCAGTTCATTGCGTTTTTCATAATCATTTTTATAACTGATTGAATTGGCAATCGCAAGCGGTACAACAGTCATTACAATGATGGCAATTTCAATTGCAAGAACATAAATATAATCCCGTCCGTCAAAGTGGCGCACATAGGTCCATAAAATCAGTGCTACCGCGGCAACACTGTCCGCAATAAAATAAACTGCCAGCATCAGCCATTCTTCTCTTTTAATCATGCGCCTTTTGGCAAGGAGTCTGCCCCAGATATAAAAGGTAATAATAAATACAATCCGGTTTAATGCCACATATGCCATCTGGGAAGCAGCGGTGTTGATAATCTGTTCCGCACCGCGGTACCACGATAAAATTTCCACGCACAGATTGGTCGCCAGATTGACAAGCAGTGTATTAATCAGCAGCACCAGCGCAATTGTAGCAGACTGCCACAGCCCGCCATGCATCACAATCATACTGTATCCGATAATTACGGCAACGCCCAGTGCCATCTGAAGCACCGGACTGTCAGAAAAGAAAAATCCAACAACAAAAAAAAGTGCTGCTGCAAGCGTACTGACAACATAGCGGTACTTGCTCTCATATTTCCAGTATGCATTTAAAATTGCCGTATAAATTGTACATTCAATCAATGTTGAAACAATATTTGTTACTATATCCAACTTTAACATTTACAAATCTGCCTCACAAATTATTTTCACGCCGGATAAATTCCAGGTGTTTTAATTTCAGGTCTTCCAGACGGTCCCTGCTGATGGAAATACACTCCCCGTTATTCATCAGCACATCTTTGTAACGGACTCTGTCTACATGGCGCAGATTAACGATGTATCCTGACTGAACCCGCACAAATCCCTTTTCATTAAAAATCTGTTCTAAATCTGCCATTTTGGCACGAACCATATAATCTTCCTGAAGTGTCTTTATTTTTACATAGTGCTTGGCACTTTCAAAATAGTAAATTTCTGACAACTTTAAACGCACGGTATTGCCATTGACACAGAAATCATAGTAATTTTTCAAGCTATGATATCTGTTTAATAATGCCGTAACTGCCTCTTCCAGTTCTTCTTCAAGCCGCGCTTTTCTGATAAACCGAAGCGGTGTGGTTTTAATCGCTTCAAAAACCATGCTTTCACAGGACGACACAAAAACCAGGCCAACATCCGGCAAAGCCTCCCTGACCCGCTGTGCCGCCTGTATTCCTGTCATCTGCGGCATATCAATATCCAAAAATATTCCATCAAAAGAAATTGTATGAATCTCTTTTAAGAATTTTGTAACATCCGTATATACATGAATTTCACAATTTTCTATCTGTCCCTCAATGATTTTTAATAGTTTTTCTTTCAGATCTGCAATATCCTGTTCACTATCATCGCAAATTGCAACTTTCATGCCATAACCTTTCACTTTTTGTAATTTTTATCTGTTTTCTTTTGCTGCCTGTAACAAATGCTTTGCAAGCACCGATGTTGTAACCGAACCTACCCCGCCCGGAACCGGTGTTGCCACGGATGCAAGCGAAGAAATACCGTCTGTATCCACATCACCGCATAATTTTCCGTTGTTATCCACATTAATACCCACATCAATCACAACGGCACCTTTGCCGACATACTCTGCGGTAATCATCTTTGCGACACCTGCCGCTGCTACTAAAATGTCTGCCCTGCGGCATTCTTCTTTCATATCCTTTGTCTTTGTATGGCAGATTGTGACTGTCGCATTCTTTTTTAATAACAGCATGGATACCGGTTTCCCGATTACAAGACTTCTGCCGACAACCGTGACTCTTTTCCCTGTGACATCAATTCCCGCAAAATCCAGCATTTCAACAACTGCCTCTGCCGTACACGGTGCAAAGCCTGTCTTATCCCCTGCAAAAACCTTGGCTAAATTGACCGGGGAAATGCCGTCTAAATCCTTTTCCGGGGAAATCCTGTCCACCACTGCTTCTTCATCTAAGTGTTTTGGAAGCGGACGAAGCAGTAAAATACCGTCAATCTGCGGATTATCATTGATTGCATCAAATTCTTTCTGAAAGGCTTCATTGTCGATGGTTTCCGGGAAAACGAAGGTTTCACAAGCAAAACCTACCTTTTCCATTTTCTTGGTTGCGCCGCGCTCATAAGACATATCATCCGGACGCTCACCGACACGGATGATAGCAAGCTTCGGTACTCTGCCGCCCATATCCGCGCCTTCTTTGATTAATTTTTCATTGATTGCATTTGCAACATCAATTCCTTTTAATAATTCCATGTTTCCTCTTTTCCGAACCCTTTTTAGTTCCATATCCATAGGCAATACTTTATCTTTACACTTCCGTTGTACCGCCTGCAAATCCAATTATCTTATCGCATCCACGACTTCTTCATAAATTCTGTCTGCCAGTTCATTGCCTTCAATCAACAGTGCATCGGTTCTTGTGTTTAATTCTTCTGCCGTTTCTGTATCTTTCATCAGCTTTGTATTGATAAATACATTTAAAGAAGCGCCGTTTAATGCAGCCTTGCAAAGCTGCACACCTGCGCCGACATCACTGATGGCAAGACGGCTTCCCACAACGGACAGCCGTTCTAGGATTTTTAATGCTTCCAATATCTTTTCCATTAAGGCAACCGGGGTCAGGCTCGCTTCTTTTAATGCCTTTTCCATAACCACATCTTTATATTCCTGCTGTTCTTTTGTGTCTTTTGGAAGTCCGTAAGCTTTTGAAAGCGGTTCAAAGCTTTCGGCATCTTTATCCATATATGTCATCAATTCTTTAGAAAGCTGTTCCGTCTTTGATAAGAGTTCTTCGATTTCTTCCTGATACTGCGCATACTTTTTCTTTCCGGTTGTCAGATTAGCAACCATAGCGCCCAGTGCCATGCCTGCTGCCGCCACGTATGCACACGCGCCGCCGCCGCCCGGTACTGCTGCCTTGGAGGAGAGCACCTTAATAAATTCCTGCATATTCTGTTCTGCCATCATTTTAATTTTCCTCCTTTAACTGCCATTCTCCCGTAAATACCGTTTCTGCCGGTCCTTCCATATATACGGTATTTTCTTTCTTATCCCATGTGATTTTTAAATCGCCGCCTAATAAATGCAGTGTAGCAGTATCATCACACAAGCCATTTAACACCGTTGCCACAAGGCTTGCACACGCACCTGTGCCGCAGGCAAATGTTTCACCGGAGCCGCGCTCCCACACGCGCATATTTAAGTTTTCACTGTCACACACCTGAATAAATTCAGTGTTTACCCTGTCCGGAAATGCCGGATGATTTTCAAACATCGGACCGATTTTTTCCAGTTCAAATGCTTTTAAATCCACATTTTTATCTAAATAAACAATTGCATGCGGATTTCCCATGGATACACAGGTCACTTCGTAGTCTTTTCCGTCTACGCTGATTGGCTGTGCAACAAGCTTGTCCACATTTTTAAGGGCTTCTGCATTTTTAAAAGCATGAATGTCAGCCGGAATCTGTTCCGGCTGTAATATCGGCGCACCCATATTGACCTTGACCGTCTTTACTTTGCCATCACTGCCCGGATAAAGCTGTAATATCTTAATACCGGATAACGTTTCCACGGTAATTTCCGTCTTATCTGTCAGTCCGTTGTCGTATACATATTTGCCGACGCAGCGGATACCGTTGCCGCACATGCTGCCCTGTGAACCGTCCGCGTTATACATTTCCATAAAGAAATCTGCTTTGTTGGATTTTTTTATCAGAATCAGTCCATCCGAACCGATTCCGAAATGTCTGTCGCTGACCGCAACTGCCACTTTTGACGCGTTTTTTAATTCATTTTGGGTACAGTCCACATAGACATAATCATTTCCTGCTCCCTGCATTTTTGTAAATTTCATACTACTCCTCATTTCTGAGCGACTTTGTCGCGAAGCTGCGATGAGAAATTCGCGCAGGCGATTTCTCATCTGCAATCAGGAAGATTTGTTTTCGCTCAGAAACAAATCTCCATGTGAACAAGCTTAGATTTATGGCTTGTTCACACTTCTCCACATTTCTGATATATTTATTCTGAATAAATTCCTATTACCATTGAAGCGGATTCTACCATTGTGTTTCCACTGTCCATACTGCATTTCTGAATATAGCGGAATGCCTCCGGTTCTGTCATATTGTTTTTTTCCATCAGGATTGCTTTTGCATCATCAATCACTTTCTGCTCCTGCGGGCTGCGGCGTTTCGGCTGCATGCGTTTCTTTTTCCGCCTGCGCACCTGTACCTGAAGCATCATTTCAATCGTATTAATCAGATCATTGACTTTAATCGGCATTGCCGCACAGACAATATCATTATCCTGACAGTCATCCCACAGATTTTTTGATGCTACAAGCAGCATTTCAAAGCTTTTCGGCTTATACTCATACAGTTCGGAATACAGCATATTATCTGAAAGCTTATATCCGCAGATAATAATTCCATCTGACAGACGGTCTGCCATATTGATTGCCTGCGCACCAGAGGTACACGCCGAAGCGGCTTCATAGCCCCTCCTGACCAAAAGATTTCTGACAGCTTTTGCTTCTTCTAACTTAGGAAATGCTACAATCAGTGTTGCCATTTTCCTTTCCTCCGTTTTTACTGTATTGGCTGTCTTTATTCCTGCTTAGAACTTGTACAGGTATTCATCTAATTCCCACTGGGAAACCCGGGTGCGGTAATCATTCCACTCTTTTAACTTGGCTTCGGTGTATTTGGATACAATATGTTCTCCTAAAACATCACAGATAACTTTATCTTCCTGCATGCACTGTATCGCTTCGTAAAGATTTTCCGGCAGCTTTTCAATGCCTGCCTTATCACGTTCTTCCTGTGTCATCTCAAAAATATTGCGGTCTACGCTGTCCGGTACGGTAAGTTTTCTTTTAATACCGTCCAGTCCCGCTGCCAGACAGGCTGCCAGTACAAGATACGGATTGGCTGCCGGATCCGGACTTCTTAGTTCCACACGGGTTGTTTCGCCCCTGCCTGCTGGGATACGGATTAACGGACTTCTATTGACAGACGACCATGCAATATAAACCGGCGCTTCATGTCCCGGTACCAGTCTTTTATAAGAATTGACCAGTGGATTGGTAATTGCCGTCATGCCCTTTGCATGTGCCATCAGTCCTGCAATAAAATGATACGCATCTTCCGAGAGTCCGCGTTCATCATTTTCATCTGCAAAAATGTTTCTGCCGTCCAATGTTGCAAGGGACATATTGACATGCATACCCGAACCGTTGATGCCGTATTTCGGCTTTGGCATAAAGGTTGCATACAGTCCGTGTCTTTTTGCAATTGTCTTGACTGTCAGTTTAAATGTCATAATATTGTCGGCAGTAATCAAAGCTTCATCATAGCGGAAGTCAATCTCGTGCTGTGCCGGCGCAACCTCGTGGTGGGAAGCTTCGATTTCAAAGCCCATATCTTCAAGTGTCAGAATCATATCACGTCTTACATTTTCACCCAAATCAATCGGACCTAAATCAAAATAACCACCCTTTTCATGGGTCAGCGTTGTCGGCAGTCCGTTATCATCAGTATGGAATAAGAAAAATTCACATTCCGGTCCGACATCAAAGACATAACCCATATCAGCAGCTTCCTGAATTGCTCTCTTTAAAACATTTCGCGGGTCACCCTGAAACGGCTTTCCGTCCACCGTATAGACATCGCAAATCAGTCTTGCGACCTTTCCCTGCTGCGGACGCCACGGAAAGATTTCAAATGTGTCATAATCAGGATACAAATACATATCAGATTCTTCAATCCGCACAAAGCCTTCCACAGCCGAGCCGTCAAACATACACTGGTTATTTAATGCACGTTCAAGCTGGCTGGACGTAATTGCAATATTTTTTAACATGCCGAAAATATCCGTAAACTGTAAACGGATAAACTCAACGTCTTCTTCCTCTACCATTCTGAAAATATCATTTTTAGTATATCTGCTCATGATGACCTCTCTCTTTCTGCCGTTTCTGACTGCGTTGTTTTCTGTAACAAAACTGTTTTTATCATACAACATTTACCGGGATTTTGTACAGTCCTCAATTCAATACAATGCCCTGCGCCGTATTTATGAAACAAAAAACCGGAATCAGCTTTATTTTCTGATTCCGGTTTTGCTTTTTTATTTAAGATTTTTTGTTTTCACCTGCATTTTTCAATATTTTTATACTCGGCATATTCCGCCGGAATGCTGTCCGTTATAATCTTTGCACTGTAAAATGGTGCAAAGGTCACCGGGCTGACACGGTTAAATTTTTCCGAATCCGCCAGTATGTAACATTTACGGCACTGTGTCACCGCCGCTTTCTTCACCGAAGCTTCATGAATATCCGGTGTTGTAAATCCGCATTTTACGGTGATGCCGTTTACACCGAAAAAACCTTTGACAAAATGATACCGCTGTAATGCTCCGACTGCTTCTGTTCCGATCAGTGCCTCCGTACTGCCCTTTAATTCGCCGCCGGTTAAAAACACCCGGAATCCCGCCGCAGCAAGTCTTCTCGCATGCAATACCGCATTGGTCACATACGTGGCATTTTTCTGTGTAATATAGTCAATCATATATGCCGTGGTTGTTCCCGCATCAATAAACACAAAATCATCCGGCTCAATCAGCGATGCCGCATACTTTGCAATGCGTATTTTCTGCTCTTTGTTTACATTTTCCTTCTGCTGTACGGTTGGTTCCCTTGAAATCACTTCACCCTCCAGCGCCACTGCGCCACCGAAAACCTTTATCAGCTTTCCTGCCTGATGCAGTGCCGTAATGTCCCGGCGTGCCGTAGACTCTGAAATATGAAGCAGTTCCTTAATCTGTGTTACAGTAACACTTTTGTTTTCTTCCAGCAGATTTAATATCATTTCATAACGCTGTTCTGTCAACATGACTACTCCTGCTTTCTTCTGCGGTATGCTTCTACATCTGTTTCCAGAATAACCTTTCTCACCGGCAGAATTTTTGCCGGTGAAACAGAGAGTTCATCAACTCCCATTGCAAGAAATTCTTTCGTAAGCTGTGTATCTGCACCCAGTTCGCCGCAGATACCCGCCCAGATTCCTGCCTTATGTGCATTGGCAATCGTCATTTCAATCATCTTTAAAACTGCCGGATGATGTGCCTCGTAAAATGCTTCCAGTTTTGTATTCTGACGATCAATTGCCAGTGTATACTGTGTCAGGTCATTCGTTCCGATACTAAAAAAATCAACTTCTTTTGCCAGCTCATCACTAATCATAACTGCCGCCGGAGTTTCAATCATGATGCCCTGCTCCGGTGTGTTGTATTCAATACCCTGCCGGTCTAATTCTTCTTTTACCTCTGAAACAATCTGTTTAACTGCCCGCACTTCTTTCACACTGGTAATCATCGGATACATAATTGCCAGTTTTCCAAAGGCGCTTGCCCGAAACAATGCCCGCAGCTGTGTTTTAAAAATTTCCGGACGCGTCAGACAGATGCGGATTGCGCGACACCCCATTGCCGGATTGTCCTCTTTATCCATGTGAAAATATTCACATTGTTTATCTGCGCCGATATCCAGTGTTCTAATAATAACACGTTTTCCTGCCATTGTCTGCACAACCGTCTTATAAATCTGAAATTGTTCTTCCTCCGTCGGAAAATCTTCCCGCTCCAGATAGATAAATTCACTGCGGAATAATCCAATACCCCCTGCATCATTTTGAAGCACAGCCGCCAGATCTTTGCTGTTTCCGATATTGGCATACAGCTGTATGGTCTTTCCGTCTAACGTCTTATTTTCCCTGCCTTTTAATAATTCAAGAAGCCGCTTCTGTTCTTCCTGCTGTGCCTGCTTTTCTTTCATCTGCGCCAGAGTTTCCTCATCCGGCTCTACATAAAGCACGCCGCTGACTCCGTCTACAATGCCAAGCCTGCCGTCAATCGTATTGTCAAGCGGAACTGATGCACCGACAAGTGCCGGGATTCCCATGGTTCTTGCAAGAATCGCCGTATGGGAATTCATAGAACCGTCTATTGTCACAAAGGAAAGCACCTTCTGCTTATCCATCTGCACGGTTTCTGACGGTGCAAGGTCCTGTGCCGCAATAATGACCGGTTCTTCGGTCTGTACACCGCCGCCTGCGTTTCCGCTCAACACCGATACCAGCCGCTCGGAAATGTCCCGCACGTCAGCCGCCCTTCCACGCATATATTCATCTTCCATGGATGCAAACATCTGCTCAAAGTTATCTTCGGTTACGGCGACGGCATATTCTGCATTGACCCTCTGCGTTTCAATGATATTTTCTACGGATTCATTGTAGTCGTCATCTTCTAACATCATCTGATGGATTTCAAAAATTGCCGCATTGGCTTGTCCGACTTCTTTTAACGCTTTGTCATATAGATTCTGAAGCTGTTCTAACGCTGTCTGCTTTGCCGTGCGATACCGTCCGATTTCTGCGGGAACATCTTCAATCTTTCTTCTTTTGACCTGCTGTTCCCCTTTTTTATAAACCTGTATTGTTCCGATTGCAATGCCGCCAAAAACACTTTTTCCACTATATACACGCATCGCCGCACCTCCTTAATCCGCACACTTTAAATCAAAGTATTTCTTTCATGAATTTTTCCATTGCCATAAATGCGGCATCTTCGTCTTCACCTTCAATACGGATTGTCACTTCATTATCTTTTTTTACTGCCAGTGCCATAACCGTAAAAATCTTTTTGCAGTCGCCTTCTTTTCCGTCTTTTACAATCTTAATACTGCTTGTAAATGCCTTTGCCGCCTTAACCAGCTCTCCTGCCGGTCTTGCATGAATCCCTTCCGGATCTGTAATTGTGTACTGAAATTCTTTCATACCTATACCTCTGCTTTCTTTTTTAATACTCCGAGTAATACCGTTGAAACCGCCATTCCGACAACCAGTGCAATCAGATACATCCACGGATTCCCGATTACCGGTACGACAAAGATGCCGCCGTGCGGTGCCATCAGTGTACATTTGAATGCCATAGACATTGCTCCTGCAATCCCCGAACCAATGACACATGCCGGTATGACATGCAGTGGGTCGGATGCTGCATAAGGAATTGCACCTTCGGTAATAAATGCCAGTCCCATAATAAAGTTGGTCGGTCCTGCTTCCCGCTCCTGCTTTGTAAACTTGTTCGGGAACAACATTGTTGCCAGTGCGATTGCACACGGCGGTGTCATACCGCCAATCATAACTGCCGCCATGATATCATAGTTGCCTGCAATAATGGAGGCCGTACCAAATACATATGCCGCTTTGTTGAACGGTCCGCCCATATCAACCGCCATCATGCCGCCAAGAATAAATCCGAGTGCTATCTTGCTTGTGCCGCTCATGCCGGTTAACGCACTGTTTAATCCGGTATTAATGCCGCCCATCACCGGTTCTACAATAAACTGCATAAGCAGTCCGATGATTAAAATACCCGCTACCGGATAAATCAATACCGGTGTCAGTTTTTCAATTGTTTCCGGCAGTTTCACACAAAGCTTTTTCAGTCCCAGAATAATGTATCCTGCCGCAAAGCCTGCAACCAGTGCGCCAAGGAATCCCGATTTTCCGTTTGCCGCCATCATGCCGCCGACAAAACCGACTGCCAGCGCCGGTCTGTCCCCGATTGCCATGCCGATATACCCTGCCAGCACCGGAAGCATAAATCCGAAGGCAACACCACCGATACCTTTAAACAGTGCTGCCGCCTGTGTAATCGTACCGAAATTAGAACGCTGTTCTGCGGTCAATGCACCGACATCCACACACAGACCATCAATTAAAAATGCAATGGCAATTAAGATTCCGCCACCGACTACGAATGGAAGCATATGCGATACACCGTTCATTAACTGTGTATAAATCTGATGTGCAATCCCGCCTTTTGCTTCATTTTTTGTATCCTGCTCTTCTTCCCCCGCATGGTATATGGAAACGTCCCCCTTTATTGCCCGGTCAATTAATGTATCTGCCTTACTGATACCGTCTGATACCGGACACTCAATCACTTTTTTGCCGTTAAAACGTGTCATCGGCACTTTGGCATCTGCCGCCACGATAATACAATCGGCTTCCTTGATTTCCTGTTCTGTCAGCACATTTTTAGCACCGCCCGAACCCCGCGTTTCGATTTTAATCGTGCAGTTTTTCCCTTTTGCCGCCTTTTCAAGCCCCTCTGCTGCCATGTACGTATGTGCAATTCCTGTCGGGCAGGATGTTACTGCCAGAATCTTTACGCCGCCTTCACTGCTCTTTTTGGTTTCTCCTGCTGTTTCAAGCCGTTCTTCAATTCCCGCTTTTTCTTCATCTGCTTCGTCAATAATTTTTATAAATTCTTCTACACTGCCCGCACCGCGTAACCGCTGTGTAAATTCTTCATCCATTAACAGCATGGACAGCTTACCGAGTACATCCAGATGGATATTGTCTTCTGTATCGGGTGCTGCTATCAAAAACAGCAGTGTAACCGGTTCTCCGTCTAACGAATCAAAATCCACACCGCCCGGAATCACCATCGCTGCCAGTCCCGGAGCAGATACCGCTGCACATTTCCCATGTGGAATCGCAATGCCTTCACCAATTCCCGTTGTACTTTCCTTTTCACGTTCCCCAACCTGTCTGCGGTATGCTGCTTTATCTGAAATATTTCCCCGCTGTGTCATCAGTTCTACTGCCTGATTGAGTGCTTCTTCCTTATTCCCCGGTGCTGCCTGTAAGGAAATGCTTCTTGCATCAAGTAAATCCGTAATTCTCATAAAATCCCTCCTGTCTGTTCCTGTAAATTTATCCTTGTTACCTGCTCATATACTGCCTGAATTTCTGCTTTTGTCGCCAGATTTTCTGAAAATGCACTGGCGCTTCCTGCCGCCATCCCCATATGAAATGCATATTCATAATCCTGTTTTTCAAGCCATCCTGCCATAAATCCTGCCACCATAGAATCCCCTGCACCAACGCCGTTTACCAGTTTTCCTTCCGGTGCTTCCTTTTTGTAAACCGCACCGTGCTTTGTAATCAGTACAGCCCCTTCTCCTGCCATGGATATCAGTACATTTTCCGCGCCAAGTTCCTGAAGTTTCTTTCCGTATGGCACAACTTCCTGCCTTGTCTTTAATTCTACACCAAATATTTCTCCTAATTCATGATTATTGGGTTTAATTAAAAATGGGTGATATGGAAGTACATTCATCAGTAAATCTTTTGTCGCATCAACAACAATCATCACACCTTTGTCTTTCAACTGTTGCATAATCGTGCTGTAAATATTTTCCGGCACCGATACGGGAATGCTGCCGGACAAAAATAATACATCGCCCCGCTGTAACCGGCACAGCCGGTCCGTCAGTTCCTTTAACCGTTCCTTTTTAATCTCAGGGCCTCTGCCATTGATTTCCGTTCCGTCAATGGACCTTAACTTTACATTAATTCTTGAAATGCCTTCCTCCAGCCGGATAAACTCCTGTGAAATTCCGGTATTTTCCAGTTCACGGATAATTTCATCCCCTGTAAAGCCTGCCGTAAATCCCAGTGCCGTACTGGCAATTCCGAGATTCTTTAACACAATTGACACATTAATGCCTTTGCCACCCGGCAGAATCTGTTCAAAACCGGTTCTGTTTGTCAGCCCCAGTTTAAAATGCTCTACAGAAACGATATAATCCAGCGAAGGGTTCAACGTCACTGTATAAATCATATTCTTCTCCATTCTGCAAACGTCCTGCGCTGCCTTTTTAATTGTTCATTCACTGTTCCTTTTGTTAATCTGATTATACCGTCAAATTCGGTCAAAATCAATCAGTCAAAACCGCAAAAAATTTGACCGTTTTTAGTGTATTTTGCACAAAAAAAAGGCAGAACCGTAAATATTTCTTTACAATTCTGCCTTTGCCTTGTATTTATTATATACTTAAAATGCGATTGTATACGCTTTTTCAAAAATTTTTCCCGGTTCTAATTCATTCTGCCATGCACGTTTTTGAAGGTTTCCGTCAAAATCCGCCGCATCGGCTCTGCCGTACCACGGCTCAATGCAGATAAACGGCACTTTTTTACCGCCGGGCGACCACAGCCCGAATACCGGTGCATCAAAGGTCACGGTGACTGCCGTTTTACCGTCTGCCCGAATTGAGACCTCATGACAGCCGCTGTTTTCAAAAATGTATGCGTCTTTGTCAAAAAAGTCTTCCGTGACGGTGACTTTACTTTCATGCAGTTTCATTTCATGCGCTTCATTTTCCACCAAACCGTCTGTATTTAACAGCTTATAGGATAATACGGGATTTTCCGTCCCAAAAACCACTTCACAGCCTGCCATCGACTGTCTGTCGTCACAGATAAATGCCGGATGTCCGCCAATGCTGAAATACATCGTTTCCACATCGGAATTGATGACCTTCCATCCTGCTTCAATACTGCTGCCCTTTAACGTAAAACTGCACTGTAATTCAAAATGAAACGGATACTTTTCAAGTGTTTCCTTGGTATCTGTTAAATTCATCACAATCGAATCTTTCGTCTTTGACACCGGTACAAATTCCATATCCCGTGCAAAACCGTGCTGGGACATTTCATACGTCTTTCCCTGATATTCTGTTTTGTTGTCCTTATACTTTCCGACCAACGGAAACAGCACCGGCGCATGGCGCCTCCATGCATCGGGATTCCCCTGCCAGATATGCTCTGCGCCGTCCTTTTTGGTCTTTACGGAAACCAGTTCGCAGCCCTTACTGCAAACCACCGCCTCTAAAAATTCATTTTCAATTTTATATTCCATATACCCTCCATACTGAGCGATTTTATATCGCGAAGTGACGATGAGAAATTCGCGCAGGCGATTTCTCATCTGTCATCAAAACAGTCTGCTTTTACTGTTTACCTTTAAATTCACCAATGACAATACAAACATGCCTGCCGCATTAAACAACAGCACCAAAATTGCCGCCGTCATGCCAAAAGAATCTGCCAGCACGCCGACAATCTGCGGTGTTACGATACCGCCGAGTGCTGCAATCGCAAGAAACATGGACATTCCTGTGTTTGAGCCTTTCAATACCGCACCGGCGCTGGATACGCTGGTCGGATAAATGCCCGCAAAGAAAAATCCGAGTCCCGCAATCGCTACGGTAATGACTGCAAGATTGTGTGTCGCTAATAACAGGATAAAAAATGCGGCTGTAGCAATACAATATGAAAAAATCAGCTTATTTTTATCAATTTTTGTGGAAAGCTTTGCCGTAAGCAGCCTTCCGAGCATTACCATAATCCATGTGACAGATACAAGATTTGTCGCATACGCACTGCTCATAATGCCCATACTCTTAAAATACGTTACAAACCAGCCGTTGACACAGTTTTCCAGTCCCAGATACAAAAACAGCAGAAATCCCATAATATAAAATACAGGATTTTTATAAAATGTTTCTTTCGACTGCTCCTTATTTTCCTGCTGTGCCTTTTTGGATTCCTTCGGCCAGTTATAATCCAGCTCCATCAATGCATAAAACAGGCAGGCAAGCGCCGAACCTGTAACAACCGTGTACGCAACCGCACGCCAGCCCATGCCTGCACCGATATACAGTGATGTTAAAAACGGCGATAAAAATGCACCGACTGCAAATGTCATATGCAAAAGATTTAACGCCGCCGGTTTTCCATCCGAATTATCGTTGACAACCGCATTGTTGATAATGCTGACCGAACCCCTGCCAATACCAAGCAGTACAAATGCCGCATATAATACCGGCACCGGCGGAATCCATGTAATGATAAGCCACATCAGCGGAATCAGTGCCGACATGCTCACAATCGTTGCCTTCCTGCCTATTTTACCCGCAAGCGGAGGATTGACAAAGCTTGCCAGCAGATTTCCGATTGCAAATGCGGAGAGCAGTCCGCCCGCCACACTGTAGCTGATACCCGCTTCTTCAATCAGATATGGCAGAATTGCCCCTACCAGAAGCACCATCGCGCCATTTACAAAAAATGCAAAATAGCACGGAAAAAATAGTTTCCATTTTGATTTCATCTCTTGTTCCTATCTCCATTTCTTTTTATTTAAGCTGTCAGCAGCATTGCGCAGACCGGCAGTGTCAGGATACTAAAAAATGTAGTGATAACCACTGCTCCTGCCGCCAGATTTTCATCATACCCAAACTGCACTGCAAACACAGATGTAATCGCCGCGCTCGGGCAGGCTTCCAGTAAAAGTACCACCTGCGCCGCCATGCCTGTCACATGAAACAGCGAAAATACGCCAAAGCACACCGCCGGAATCACCAGCTGACGCACCAAAATAATATACCATATATTTTTATTATAAACCAGTCCTTTTATGTCACTTCCCGCAATAATCATGCCTGTAATAAACATCGACAGCGGTGTATTCATATTGCCAACCAGACTGATGGGCTGTTTTATAATGTCCGGCACAGGAATCTGACACAGATAAATAAGCAGTCCTGCCACAACCGAAACCAGTACCGGATTGGTAAAGATTGTACGCAGAACCTCTTTTGCGTGGACTTTTTTGCTGACAATGCCGTATCCGGCCGTCCACAGTAAAATATTATAAACCGTCACAAATGCACTCGCATAAAGCAGTCCTTCCGAGCCAAACAGCGCCTGAATCAGTGGAAATCCCATATATGCCGCATTGGAAAAAATGCAGGCAAACCGCATAATCGGCAAATCGGGACTTTTGTGCTTTGCCGTCAATGCCAGCGTAATAAAAAGTCCGATAAGCAGCAGTAAAATACTAAGTTCAAACGCTTTCAAGAGATTATGGAGAATGTCAATATTAAATTCCATCATATACGAATTGATAACCATTGCCGGTACAATCAGATATAAGAGTAAATCCGAAAATGCTTTTTTCCCTTCCATTTTAACCGCTTTGGTCTTTACGCAGACAAATCCCGCAAAAATCAAAATAAATAAAACAACCACCTGTTTCACTGTAATCAACGCCAGTTCCATAATAATCTCCTTGTGTTATATATTTCATTATTTGTTATATATTTGTTTGCAATGTGAGTATAGCACCCGAAAGCATGGTTGTCCAGTCTTCTTTTATACAAAAAGTGCCGCAGGACTTTTCTTTTTAGAATTCTCCTGCGGCACTGCCTGTTTTGTTCATTCTGCCCGATATGCCTTCCGGTTATCGGTATACATTTTCCGTTCTGCCTTATGCATCATATTTCTTTAACAGCCCGACACCCAGCGGATACGGTCCTGTATGCACGCCGACTGTTGCACCAATCTGATAAATGTCGATTGATGTAATATCCGAATATTCTTTCACGGATTCCAGCAGTCTGTCCCTGAAGGACACCGCTTCATCATAGTCGTAACCGTAACCCACCACAATTTCATAATCATTGGCATTGAGGTTGTTTTTCGTAAAATGCTCTTTAATCTGCACGAGCAGTTTGTCAATGGATTTCTTTCTGCCCCTTGCCATGCCGCTTGAGAAAATCTCGCCGTCCTGCATGACAATCATCGGCTTAATGCCGAGCATATTGACCGCACCGCCAAGCACCTTGCCGATTCTTCCGCCGTGAATCAGATAATCCAGACTGCCTACCGTAAAGATAATTCTGCCGGTTGATTTAATCCGTTCCAGTGCCTGCACACTTTCTTCCAGCGAAAGTCCTGCCGCTTTCATCCGCGCAGCTTCCCTGACAAAAATTCCTTCCTCAACCGTATTTAATGTAGAATCAATCACTTCAATCTTTGCATCCGGATAATCTTCCAAGAGCATATTTCTGGCATTGACCGCTGAATTATAAGAGCCGCTGAACTTTGTGGTAATACAGATACAAAGCACGCCCTCTCCTGCTTTAACAATCGGTGTAAAAACATCTACATAGTCCTGTACGGACGGCATGGATGTCTTTGGGAAAACCGTCGGATTTTCTACCATTTCTTTATAGAAGTGGCGGACTTCAATTTCCGCACCCTCTTTTTTATATACATTTTCCTCAAACGCAACATAAAACGGTACAATCTGAACTCCGATTTTATCTGCATTTTCACCGTAAAGATCACATGCCCCGTCTGCTATAATTTTATATTCCATAATTCATCCTCATTTCCGTGTATCACATTAACTTCATATCATGTAATGCTAATCCGCATTACATAGTATTAAATACTATATTACATATACTACTATATTTCAAGTCAAAAATCCACTTTTTACCGGATAAATCTATAAACTTTTTATAAGTTTTTAAAATAACAAAACAGCGGCATCTTTATATTTCGATACCGCCGTCTTTATCACACCTAATTGTTATTTTAATGCGGGTAACAGGACTTGAACCTGCACGGTCTCCCACCAGAACCTAAATCTGGCGCGTCTGCCAATTCCGCCATACCCGCAGACAATGTATATAGTACCATATTTTTACAGACAAAGTCAAGGGACAGCCCCACGTCACTGTGCAGGACTGTCCCTTATTCCGGCTGTCTGCCTGTTTTAATTTATATTACTTTGCAGCTTCTGTTGCTGTGCCTTCTGCTTCTGCAGCAGCTGCTGCCTTAGACTCTGCAAGTCTTGACTGTTCTTCTCTGTAAGCTGCTCTCTTGCTGTCCTGTTCTGCCTGGCTGTCAACAGTTGTTGCTTCCTGTGTAGTGCCGTTTGATGAACCACAAGCTGTTACAGAAAATGCCGTTGTTACTACGAATGCACCAACAAGTGCAAGCTTCTTAAAATTTCTCATTGTTCTTTTCCTCCATTTTTCCTGTTCGAGGTTACACTATAATACACTTTCTTTCGTTGTGCAATAGATGTATGGAAAAGAACACAAACTTTATTAAAGTTTAATTGAAGCTTAACACTGTATTTATTTTTTTTGCTTATTTACTGGATTCCCGCTGTTCATTGTCACTAGCTTGTCACTAGTGGTGTTCTAATCTTTTCAATGCGACGTGTTCCGTTGAACTTGTCCAGCTTGTACGGAAATTATAATTTTTTATGCCTGCACTGTAAATATATTCATCTGCATACTGTCCAATAATACCGCCCCGGCATGATTCCCTTAGCCTGCGCATTGCTTTATTTTGAAGCTGGCGGAGCTGTTCCCGGCTTACTCCTATTATTGTAGCTGCCGCTTCCTGTGTCCTGCCATTCCGATACCGTTCTTTTATTGCCTGTTCCTGTTTCTGTTCCAATTCTTCAACTCTTTGCCATAGTTCAGTATAAACCTGCTGCCGGAATACCTTATCAACAGTACTGTCTTCTATTCCTTCCAATCCGACGAGTAAATCCCCTATTGTACTGTTTCCGTCTTCATCACATACTTTATCTATGCTGCTCACACTGCACCTGTAGGCATATAATTCAAGTTCTTTGACACGTTCAACGCTTATACCCATTTGATGCGCTGTGTACTCCTGTAGCGGCTTCTCGCCGTTACAGGATACATATTCATCATATACTTTTTTATACCGCATCAAATCCGCCGCCGTCTTTTCTCCCATGCTTACAGCTCCATTACCGTGAACATACCTCTTTACTGCTTGTTTAATCCAGTATGAAGCATATACCAAAAAAGAAGCTTCTCCCGATCTGTATCCCCTGACTGCTGCCATTAGTCCAAAATAGGCCTCTTGCATCAGGTCGTCAATATCTTCATATGCCGCGTATTTTTTCGCTATGCCGTATATAAAACCCGTATTCTGTATATACAGCCGTTCGCTGTTATATTGTACGTCTGTACCTGCCTGTATAAGCTTTACAATATCTTCATTTGACATATCTTTTCACCTCTTTTTCGTATCATTTTTGTGCGCATACAAAATGCAAAAAAGTGTGCACCCTTTTGGGCTGTTTTGGGGCTTATTTTGCCACCCTTTTTTTATTTAGAATAGTATTTACCTTTAAGGGACAAAATGCCGTATATGCCAGCGGTGGCGGGGTCGTTTGGGGAATTTCTCCCAGTCCGTATCCCCTGACTGCTGCCATTAGTCCGAAATAGGCTTCTTGCATCAGGTCATCAATATCTTCATATGACATATCCTCTTACCTCTTTTCTGTATCGCTTTTGTATGCACACAAAAGCATAAAAAAAGTGTGCACCCTTTTAGAACTGTTTTCAGGCTTATTTGCCGCCTTTTTTATTTAGAATAGTATTTTACCTTTAGGGGATAAAATGCCATGTATGCCAGCAGTAGTGGGGTCGTTGGGGGATTTGTGGCAGCAGATAGAACGGACATTTTGAAAAATTTCAAACGTCCAACATTTCACCTTATCAAATCTTAACATCTGCACACTTAAAAAGGTGCGGCAGTAAACCGCACCTTTAACCTTTATTCTGCCGGCTGTTCCTGATAATAAATTGCATTCTTTTTATTATCCAGCACAAACGCATCATAGCAGATGCGCCCCTCTACAAGACTGCCGCTGATTCCCGGCGGGTCCTCGTGTACCTTGTATTCTTCCAGCTTCATAGGCGCTACCGTTGCAACCTTGTGACAAAGCATGAAGCCGAAGTTTTCCGGTAGTCTGTTTGCCGGAATCTTTACCACTGTACAGCCGTCAAGGTTTGCAATAACACCTTTTAACCTCATATCATTACCAATATCCGTGTCCATTGTGATATCTTTGCACTGCTTCATCAGATAATACACATCAGGAGTCACAACGAGAATCCTGTCTTCTGTCGGTACTTCCTTGTTATCTAATGCCCTGTTGGCATCAATTACCTGTAAATAAATATTTTTCTCCGTCAGTTTCAACGCTTCCGGCTTAATGCCCGCATTGTCACACATAACACCATATGTATACTGGTCCACCTCGGGAATAATAACCTCCCGCATCTGTCGTTCAAGTGCTGAGCCTGCCTGTAATACAAGCCCTGTCTCATCACTATCCAGCTTATCAATCGCAAATGTGAATGACCGGTCTTTTTTTAGTGTAAGTTCCTGTGTGGTTGCATCTAAATCCTGCACCTGTCCGTATCTGTTATAGCCGCCGTTTCGTGCATAGTCATTCATTCCTGCCGTTGTTACCTTGTACACCTTAATGGAATGTGCGCCCGTCCATGAATAGTCGTTGTTGGTAACAAGGCTTTTTTTACTCTCTGTTGTGAATTTCTCATCAACGAGTGACTGATATTGTGTAATTAAATCAATCGCCATTTTAAACCTTCTTTCTGTCTTACTTTAAGCCCATAACTGCCCTGTATGGGTCTTCTGTTCTGCTGTTTCTTCCGTCCGGTGCCGGTGCTCCGATAACAAAACCGCTGTTTGTTCCTTTTTCCGGCTTCCTGATATATTTTTCCAAAAGCTTAATAGCCGTGCTGATGCTTTTTTCATCTGTCACGGTGATAATGTCGCTAAGTTCCTTAGGGATGTCATGGTTTGCCATTTCTTCACGAAGCTGGAGTTTTAGCTCCCGCTCCTGCAACTGCGCTTCCCTGTCTGCAAGTGCGGCGGCATTTTCTGCGGCGCTCTTTTCCTTTTCCCGTGTCAAACGGTTTTGAATAATGGCATTTACCTCTTCCTGTGTGAACATTTTTTCCTGGCTGCCCTGTGTGCTGTTTTCTGCTCCTGTTTTGTTTTCCTCATTTTCCATGGTGACTCCTTCCACATTTAACGTCCGGTAGACTGATACGCAAAAAAGGCGCAGAAAAACAACTAATTTAAAAATCAGTCATTTTCCCGCGCCTACTTGCTTGATTAAACAATTTAATGGCTTACGTCACTTATTCAGTGCCGTGGTACTTTTAATTGTTATTTTATTATAACATACAGCCGTATAAAATGCAACTACTTTCTGCGTATATTGGTAGTGATATACGCTTTTTTCGTTTTCCTGCTGCCGTCCTTGTCTTTCCTCATGGTGGCAATTATGGGGCTTATGTAGTGTAGCACTTCCAGCAGTTCCGCATCATCGCCGTATGATATGCGTATCTTGACCATGTTTTGTGCTCCTTTGGTTAGGGTATCCGCAAAAACTCTATGACTTATAGCCTTTGATTACAACGTCATCCATTTTCTGCCTCAATGCGTCATATTGTCTGTATAATGCCCAAAATCCGCTATTCAGTAATTCACTATTTGCATCCGTAAGTTCTGACAACGCTGTCTGCATAATTAACAGTTGACTGTTGATACAATCAAAATCATTTACCATGTCGCAAATTTCAGAATTGTGATTTTCGTACTGGCGGCAATTTTTATAACCTGCCTTGTATGCTATTTCTATAATTTGCGTAATATCCGGCAACTGTTTTATTTTATTTATTTCCTCGTCTGTTAAAAATTTCACTGTTTCAACCTGTTTTGTCATTTCTAAAAAATATTTATCCATTCTCTTGTCCTTTCCGCCGGTAATATGCTATACTTAACCTGTTTGTGTGGTTGTATAGCATATTACCAACTATGCCTGTCCCTTGATAAGCTGGTAACTTATTGAGGGGCATTTTTGTTATCCAGTAATAAGTTTTCAAGTTCATCTTCTGTTTGGCCTGTTTCCCGCTGTTGAAAGTTGATGAATCTATTCCGAGTTGCACTGGTGCAACTCTTTGCATTTAGATAGCCTTCGAACTTTGTTCCGAAAAGTGTTTCAGGTCGTATGTATTTAGACATCTGTACATCGTTTTTCCATTCTTCAACCTTTTTATCTATTACAGTCTTGAAGTCCTCCACGGTAAAACCCTCTTTAAGCCTTGCATTGATAAGTGATTTTGTTTTTGCTGTATTGGGCTTGAAGTGTGTTCCTGCTTTTTCGTTGAGATAGTCGACAATAATATATATATTGTTTTTATTATCATTGTTATTATTACCTGTTAGATTATCTAACTGTAGATTATCTTTTGTTAGATTATCTAACAATGGTGTTTTATCGTTTTGTAAATTGGGTGTCAGCGTGTAAATTGTTCTTTCAATAAGTCCATTGCTATTCCTAACAGCCTGTTTTTCAATAATACCGGCACCTATTAATAAATTCATATGCTTATAAAATCGTGCATGGCTTATATGTAATTTATTGCATATGAATTCAACCCCCGGATATGCTGTTGCTCCTGTGCCTGCATAACTACATAACATACCATATATAGCTTTAGATTCTATCGTGAGGTTATCCATTAAATACACATCTTTGTATGTCATACCCCAGCCTCCTCTACTTTCCACATTTCTATGCCTCCAGTCTGATATCCATATGCACATAAACACCGGTACTGACGTTTGATGTAACTATGTAATGCTCGTTTGTTAATTCCTTTAAATCTTCCCAGCTGCTGCCAATACGTTTCATTATCCTGTCGGGTTCAGATACAAAGCCGTCATTGTCTGCATATATTCCAAGAATGAAATATAATACCTGTGCCGATTGCGGCATATTTAAAAATCTTGTTGACACAACTGTGTCAGGATTAAAAGCCGTTGTTTTTCTCATGCTCATTACTCCCCGTATACTGTAGGCATCAATGCAAATGAATACATTGCACCTCTAAAATTCTGCATTGTTAAATGTCTAATATTGCTTACCTTGTACCTTTCACATACTTTCGATATATCCGTATTGGTTCGGTAAGCTTCTGACATAAGTTCCTTTGCTTCATTATCGCCGATGTACTCCGGGCGGGCTTCCTGCTGTTTCTTTGGCTGTGGCTTTTGTGGGTCTTCTTCCGGCTTCTGCGTGTCCGGGTCTTTGGTATCATCAATACAGAACAATCCGTTCAATGCGTATTTTCGCGCGTAGCTGCTACACGACCCCGTCACCTGCGCCGCGTCCATTTTCTTCTTGTCTTCCGGTTCTCTTGCAAAAGCTGTATTTTCGACCTGTGATCCGTCCTCAATGTCTACGAGCTTCGCTGTTGCTTTCAAGTAGTATCTGCTGCCGATAAGCTCCAAATTATCTGTAACCAAAAGAACCGCTTTATTTTGTTTTAGCAGAGGTTTCACCGCTTCTTGAATATCCTCACAGGAACGATAATTATAATTACCAAATTCGTTATGCTGTCCCTTTGGTGCTTTTAGTTCCTGCTGAATATTCATAAGCTTTTCATATACGCTCATCTTTATCACTCCTGTTCTATTACGTCTGTAACTTCTACGCTCATAGCCTTGCACAGCTTACCTAAATACATAGGTTTTACATAACATCCTTTACGTGCCGCATATACAATATTTATAGCAACACCTGATTTTTTAGATAATGTTTTCGGTTCAAGCTCTGCATTAGCCAATGCGATGTTGAATTTAAAGCTGTCCACCTTTAACATGGTGTAATCTCTTTTCATTGGCATCCTGTTCATCTCCTTTCGTAAATTATCATTTTCAGACAGGTTTTATCCCGGTAAGTGTCTACTGTGCCGAACGGCAGCAGATGAATACACTTTGATATTGATTAAATAGTTTTACTTACATTAATGATTCTACTGACACACCTAAACCGGTGGCGATTTTTACAGCAGTCACATCACTGCATGATTTACCGCCTACAATGCTGTTTAGTGTTGTGCGTGTCAATCCGCACTTTTTTGCAAGTTCTTTCTGATTAATCTCCTGCTTTGCCATTTCTGTGATTAATTTGATTCTGTCTAATCTCATGTTTTTACCTCTTTTCTTTATTCTTGACACAAGTTGTATCTTGTGTTATCATCAATTTATCACAAGTTACAACTTGTGTCAATACCTTTTACAAGTTTAGTATTGTTTTATTATTTAACCGATGTTATAGTTTTAGATGAGGTGAAGCCATGACATTAGGTGAAAATATCAAAAGAATAAGAAAAGAACGAGGAATGACACAAAAGGAACTTGGTGAAAAATTAAATGTTTCTCAACAAATGATTGGACAATATGAATCTGATACTTCCAATTTACAAGAAAAGACAATCCGAAAAATTGCTATTGCTTTAGACTGTCGTATTGATGAATTACTGGATTTGCCTTCTGTTGTTAATGTTAGTGATGATTTTATGGTGGATTTTCAAAAAGGTGTTCTTGAATATAGCGTACCTCAAAATGAATATTACAAGTTTGCAATCTCACAAGCATTTAACAAGCTTAATCCTTTGGGAAAAAAAGAAGCGATTAAACGTATCGAAGAACTAACAGAAATCAAGAAATACACAGAGCCTGATAATACACCAAGCCCGTTCAAGTAATTTAATTTTTAACCGGCGCAACACTACACAAAATAAAATAGGCTATCCTGAACAGGACAGCCTACGCACATTGACATTATAATATACTTACCTGGGAAGCTATCGGGGCGATATGCCAGCCGCTGGACTTTATGAAAGGGGGCTGGTGCTTATGGTTACATACAGCGATTTATTCACTTTTGTTATCATGCTTTGCGCAGTCATAACACTTGTTATAGACATCAAAAAACGCAAAAAAAATAGCGCCCTCGCTCTGGTAAAGTAAGGCGCTATTCAGTAATTTGCTTGCCAGCGGCTAGGCTTCATCTAGTCGATAGCTCTCTTGTTAAGTATATTATACTGTATCATTAAAAATGTGTCAACAGAAAATAAAAGACTCCTGTGTCAAGATATCCATGGAGCTGTACACTCCGACACAGAAGCCTTTAAGCGACTACACAAGAGCGGCGCTCATGATATAATCACCCTAAGCAAATATATTATATCATCTTTTACACCGCTTTTGCAAGTGGTGTATTTTTTATACCCTTTTAGCGTTGCACCGGTGCAACAGGAATGGAGATGATACACATGCCAAAAGGCAGACCAATGAGAAGAAAGAACGGTACCGGGTCCGTTGTGAAGCTTTCAGGGCGGCGCAGATGTCCCTATGAAGTCCGAATAAATACCCGGCTTGATGAAAGAAACTATCCTGTATATGATGTACTGGGGCGCTTCTCTGACCGTGATGAAGCTGCTGCCGCACTGCTTGACTATACCGCCAACCCTTACGACATCAAAATTGACAAATACACCTTTGAAGATATCTATAACCTGTGGTATGACTGGAAGTATGTAAAAGGTGCAAAAAAATATTCTAAAAGCTCAATAAGCTGTACAACTGCAGCTTATAAAAAGTGTGCCGTGCTGCATGACCGCATATTTAAAGAGCTGCGTACTCCTGATATGCAGATAATCCTTGATAATTATGACCTGTCTCATGCGTACATGGAGCATATACAGAATCTATTTAAACAGATGTACAAATTTGCTCTACAGTTTGATTATATTGAAAAGGACTATGCGCAGTTTACACGGATTACCAAGGAAGACGATGACGAAAGCGGCGTACCTTTTACACCGGAAGAAATTACACGCTTATGGCAGCAGTCAAAAAAACCATGGGTTGACAGCATTTTGATTCTGATTTACAGCGGCTTCAGAATCTCCGAATTATTAAAAATGCCGGTATGTGATATTGATACCAATAACATGACATTCAAAGGCGGTGTAAAGACTGCTGCCGGTAAGAATAGGATCGTACCCATACACAGCGAAATACAGTCATTTGTATGTAAGCGGCTTTCTGAAGGTCACAGCACACTTTTAGGAATATCTCCGGCAACATACCGCAAGGTTTTCAATGATACGCTTCTGTCTGTCGGCATAACAGAAAAACATACACCGCATGACTGCCGGCATACATTTGCAACCCTTCTTGATAATGCCGAAGCTAATCCCATTTGTATCAAGCGGTTAATGGGGCACAGCTCCGGGAATGATACCACTGAAAAAGTATACACACACAAAGATATAGAGCAACTCAGAAAAGCTATAGAAATGATTTAAAGCGGGTAATCAGATACCCGCTTTTTTGCTGCTCGTTTTGTCACTAGTGTGTCACTAGTAACGTTTTTTCATGCCTTTTTCATCTGTTGCCAATTTTCCAAAACCCGCATATTTACCGGGGTCGTTATCATTACAATTCTAACTGTTTCACTTAAAATTTAATTGAAGCTTAATGAAAGCTTTATTTTACACGCAGCATACGCATCGCATTTAAAATCGCAATCACAGATACACCGACATCTGCAAATACCGCTTCCCACATATTGGCAAGTCCGAATGCACCGAGAATCAGGATAAATGCCTTAACTGCCAGTGCAAATACGATATTCTGTCTTACAATCACAAGAGTCTTTCTTGCGATTGTTACAACCTTGGCAATCTTTGTGGTGTCATCGTCCATAAGCACAATATCCGCCGCTTCAATCGCCGCATCGGAACCCATACTGCCCATTGCAATACCAATATCCGCTCTGGAAAGCACCGGCGCATCGTTAATACCGTCACCGACAAAGGCAACCTTGCCTTTTCCATCCGTGTGTTGTGCTAACAGTTCCTCAACCTTTGCCACCTTATCTGCCGGTAAAAGCTGGGTATAAACCGTATCGATTCCAAGTTCCTTTGCAACGGCTTCGCCCGCTTTTTTGCGGTCGCCCGTAAGCATAACCGTCTGCTTTACGCCTGCCTGCTTTAAGCTCTTAATTGCCTGCCTTGCTTCCGGCTTAATCGTATCTGAAATAATGACACAGCCCATATAGCTGCCGCTCTTTGCCACATAAACAACCGTTCCCGGCTTTTCAATCGGTACTGCCGCAATGCTGTTGTCACTTAACAGCTTTTCATTTCCCGCAAATACTTCTGCACCGTCAAGCAGTATGCGGATACCATGTCCTGCCACTTCCTTTACATCCGAAATACGTTCTGCGGCTATTTCATTTCCTTCCTTTGCAAATGCACGCTTAATTGAAGCGGCAATCGGATGGTCTGAAAAATTTTCCGCATATGCGGCAGCTTCAAGCAGTTCCGCCTCGGACACGCCGTCTGCCGTCAGCAGTTCATTGACCTCAAATTCACCCTTTGTCAACGTACCGGTCTTATCAAATACAATCGTATCCAAATCTGCTGCCACTTCCAGATAATTTCCGCCCTTTACCAGAATACCGGACGCAGATGCCGCACCGATTCCGCCAAAGAAACTAAGCGGCACTGAAATAACCAGCGCACACGGGCATGAAATTACAAGAAAAATGCAGGCTCTCTGTAACCAGTCAAAGAAATTTCCACCAAAGATTATCGGCGGAATCACTGCCAGAAGCAGCGCACCGATTACAACGACCGGCGTATAATATTTTGCAAACTTTGTAATAAAGTTTTCTGCCTTTGCCTTCTTACTGCTTGCATTTTCAACAAGTTCAAGGATTCTTGTAACGGTAGAATCATCAAACTCTTTTGTCGTCTTTACACGCAACAGCCCACTGCCATTCACACAGCCACTGATAATCTCACTGTCTTTTGCCACCCGGCGCGGCACGGATTCACCGGTCAGGGATGAAGTATCCACCATGGATTCACCCTCGATGACAATCCCGTCAAGCGGCACACGCTCACCCGGCTTTACAACAATAATACTGCCGACTTCTACATCATCCGGGTCAACCTGACTGACTTTGCCGTCTTCTTCCAGATTGGCATATTCCGGACAAATGTCCATTAACTGCGTAATAGACTGTCTGGAACGGTTGACTGCATAACTCTGGAACAGTTCACCGACCTGATAAAACAGCATTACCGCAACACCTTCGGAATATTCTCCGACCACAAACGCACCGATTGTTGCAATCAGCATCAGGAAATTTTCATCAAATACCTGTCCGTGTGATATATTTCTCACGGCTTTGTACATAATGTCCCAGCCGATTACAAAATACGGAATCAGAAATAATACCAGTGTCACATACCACTGTTCCATAAAGGCAGGCTTTACGATGTGTTCCATTACAAGCAGCACCGCATACAGCAGTGCTGTAGCAATAATACGGTATAAAACTTTTTTCTGCTTATCTGTCATACGCAACTCCTACATTAAAATAACGCAATCCGGTTCTACTTTCTTACATACAGATACAACTTCCTTCATGATGTCATCAAAGCGTGCATCATCTGCTTCTATTGTCATCTTCTGAGTCATAAAGCTTACAGTTGCATCCTGTACACCGTCAATCTTCTTAATTGCATCCTCCATTTTTGCTGCGCAGTTTGCACAATCTAAATCCTGTAACTTAAATTTCTTTTTCATAACTTTTTCCACCTTTCTACTTTTTATTATAATATTTGTTCTTTTGCATGTTCCATACCCATGCTTAAAATCATTCGCACATGAGAGTCATCAAGCGAGTAAAATACAGATTTGCCTTCCCGTCTGCTTTTAATCAGCTTTGCCTGCTTTAACACACGCAGCTGGTGGGAAATCGCCGACTGGTTCATATCCAGAAGCTGTGCAATATCACATACACAGAGCTCACATGTATGCAATACATACAGTATTTTAATTCTCGTCTTATCGCCAAATACCTTAAAGGTATCTGAAATACTGTCCAGCAGCTCATCTTCCGGCATATGACACCGCACGGCCTCTACCATATCACTATGCACTTGAAAACTTTCACAACATTCTGCCTCTGCTTCCAGAGCCTTATTTTCCTCGGTATTCACGTCTGAACGCCTCCTGTTATTATCTTATGAACATATGAATATCTGTTCATATGTTCACTATATCATAGTCTATGTGGAAATGCAACACTAAATAACATTTTTAACATAATTCGTCAATGCCAAAATATATCTCCCCTCCATTGTAATTTGAAAAGACACCTACTGTTTTTAGTTCTATTTAAGGTTTTATTTAACAATTTCTTTTTCCTGTATTTTCTGACCCTCGGATTTCCTCATGATAGAAATAATCCACGATCACCGGATGTCCCTGCGGGTCTCTGCCATAAGGCATTTCATTATCCACAAAGGGACAATCATACTTCTTAGCCATTTCCTCAGCTTTTACTTCAACATTAATGTTCAAAAAAAGCTCTCTGTGCAATGCACAGGAGCTTTTTATATGCAGGCTTCTATTTATTTGTGCTGTCTGCATCAATTACAGACTGAATCTGCTTCATAAGGGCATCATAGTTGTCCTTGTTATCAATTCCGCCGAGCATTGGTTTGCCTACAATATTGCCATTTCTGTCAACAAGTATAGTTGTTGGAAAGGCCATGATTTCTGAGGCATATTTACCGGCAGCACTAGAGGAGTCAATTGACAGATTACGATATTTGACACCCTGGCTTTCAAGAACAGAGGCAGCCTCTTTGATAGCTGTTTTATTGCCATCAAAGGTCTCAGTGTTGATGCCAACAACTTCTCCGCCCATTGATTTGATAGCATCATTTAATTCGTTAAGCTTGGATAATTCAGCGACACATGGTTTGCAGCCGGTAAACCAGAAATTGACGACTGTTACTGCATTACCGGAAAACAGGCTGTCATCAACCTTATTGCCATCAAAATCCTCACCGGAAAAATCACTGAATACAGATGAGGCTTTAGAGCTGTCCTTCTTGTTATCGTCTGATGATGTATTTTTGTTTTCAAGCTCTGCTATCTGTTCCTCGATTTTTCGTATGGTTTCAATATCCTCATTAAGTGTTTTAAGCTCATCGTCTGTGAATGAATTCTTGTTTGATTCTACGGTACCGGCAAGATAATCAGCATAATTTCCGTTTGGATTGGCGGCACTTTTGTTCATCATGCCAAATGCCTTGTTCCACACATCAGCGTGATCTGCAAAAAGCTGATTTTCCTGCTGATATAAATCATCAAGCCTGGAATCTGATTTGCCGGATGCTTCTGAGCCGGCTTCAGTCTGAGTGTTCTTAGAATCTGTTGTGGAAGCTTGCTTTACGCCACATGCTGTAAGTGATAATGCTATGCAGAGTGTAAAAATAGAAATAAATGATAATTTGTTTTTCATGAGTAATTTCTCCTTTAAAATAATAGTAAAATGTTTAATAGCTATCTGTTGTCATTTTTTTGACACGATTTTCCCATAAACCGGTAGCAGATGGCGTCCTTCGGACAGGCCTTTATGCAGGCACCGCAGCGTATGCACTCGGGGTGATCCGGTGTCTTACACACATCCACATCCATCTTACATGCCTTTGAGCATTGACCGCATCCGACACATTTGCTGCTATCAACGGTGATTTTGAGCAGGCTGACCTTATTAAATAATGAGTAGATTGCTCCAAGCGGACAAATCCATTTACAGAAGGGCCTGTAAAATAAGATACTTAGTACAATCACTGCAATTAAAATCATACACTTGAAAGAAAAAAGCTTTCCCAGCGCAGAACGGATAGCAGCATTTCCAATAGATAACGGTATAGCACCCTCTAAAACACCCTGAGGACAGATATATTTGCAAAAGAACGGGTCTCCCATTCCTATGGAGTTCGTTACAAGCATCGGAAGAAGTATAACGAAAACAATAAGAATGACATATTTTAGGTATCTAAGAGGCTTTAGTTTGGCTGTGGATAATTTCTTTCCGGGGATTTTATGAAGTAAATCCTGAAACCATCCAAATGGGCACAAAAAACCACATATAAATCTGCCGAGAGTTACACCGAGTAAAATAAAAAATCCGGTTATGTAGTATGAAAACTTAAATTTTGATGATCCGACAACTGCCTGAAATGCCCCTATTGGACAGGCTCCTGTCGCGGCAGGGCAGGAGTAGCAGTTTAATCCGGGTACGCATACTGTTTTTGCATTGCCCTGATATATTTTACCCTTAAATAAATTTGGAATATGAATATTGGTCAGCAGCGTTGCTGCGGCCTGTATCCAGCCACGTATTTTTGCCAGTTTTCTTGATAGTAATTTCTTCTCCTTATCCAATTCCGACACACTCCAGACATAGTTTTATTGCTTTACCAAGCACTGTAGCCGCCTCACCTCTGACTGCACCATAGCTTATCATGGATACACCAAGGATAAGCAGAATGATTTGACATGTTCTTTGGTATTTCAACATAATGTTGCTCCTTTTTGTTGTATTGTTGACCAGCTGACTTTGGTATTATACAATATAGGTTGTAAAATTATTGTTAAGAATCAGGAGAACATTTTGAGATTATTAATTGTTGAGGATGAGAAACAAATATGTGATATGGTTGCAAAGAGTCTGTATGCTGCCGGTTATGAGGTGGATACCTGTTATGATGGGAAAGAGGCTCTTGAATGTATACTGTCGGAGAATTATGATCTGATAGTTTTGGATTTGAATCTGCCGGGGATGGATGGCATGGAGCTTCTTAAGGAGCTTAGAAAATACAATGATGAAACTAAGGTTTTGATATTATCTGCAAGAGGTCAGATTGCTGATAAGGTAGAGGGACTGGATGCAGGAGCAAATGATTACATGGAAAAACCATTCCATCTGCAGGAGCTTGAGGCACGTATCCGAAGCCTGACAAGAAGGAAATTTGTACAGAATGATATATGTCTTAAATGCGGAGAAATAAAGTTTGATACGATTAAACGCGAGGCATATGCAAAGGAAGAGCCGGTTCCACTGACAAGAAAAGAGAATGGTATTTTGGAATATTTACTTATCAATATAGGCAGACCGGTGAGTCAGGAGGAGCTGATAGAGCATGTGTGGGATGCCACGGCAGACAGCTTTAGCGGAGCAATCAGGGTACATATGTCTTCACTTAGAAAAAAGCTTAAGGCGAAGCTGGGATATGATCCTATTCAGAACAAGGTAGGTGAAGGCTATAAAATACGGGAGGAGTCTGACAGATGAAAAGAATGTCGCTACAGTGGAGACTTACGTGCATTACTACATTGTGTATTGCTATTATATGTGGCTGCCTGACTATGTTTGTCTATAAAAATGGTGTGCATTACATCGATTCTCTGCAGGATGCGGTAGAGTCACAGGGGGATGAAAAAGGAAACAAATCAGATGAAATATATATCAGCATACCGGACGATAAGTGGGATGAGTTTGCGGATGAATTTTCGATTCAGGTGTACAATAATAAGGCCGACTATAAAAGAAACAGTCTGATAATCACGGTTTTGCTGGCGCTTTTGGGAGGTGTCGTCACTTATTTTATAAGCGGGCATGCACTCAGACCAATCAGGGAGTTTTCAGATAAAATTGAAGAGGTACAGGCTCAGAATCTGTCGGATTCAAGAATAGAGGAAAACAATGTTAAGGAACTGAACCAGCTGGGTATTTCTTATAATAAGATGCTTGAGCGTCTGTCGGAAGCATTTGAGATACAGAGACAGTTTACTGCAAATGCAGCACATGAGCTGCGAACCCCATTAGCGTTAATGCAGGTACAACTTGATTTATATAATTCTGCCTCTCACCCGGGAAATGATGCAGACACTTTGCAGACCATAAAAATGGTTACGGAACAAAATGATAAATTAAACAGGATGGTAAAGACTCTTCTTGACATGAGTGAGCTTCAGTCGGTGGGAAGGGATGATAAAATTATATTGGATGCTATTGTTGAAGAGGTTTTGGCAGATCTTGAGCCTCTTGCCGTGGAAAAGAATATAAAGCTGATTGGAAAATGTGAGGATGCCACTATGATAGGCAGTGATATCCTTATTTACAGGCTTGTATACAATCTGGTTGAGAATGCCATCAAATATAATCATCCGCTCGGACAGGTTACAGTAACCGCATATCAGAGAAACAAGCATGTTTATCTGTCTGTAGAAGATACGGGAAGCGGAATACCAAAGGAGCTTAGGGAGAGAGTGTTCGAGCCATTCTTTCGTGTGGATAAATCCAGAAGCCGGGAGTTGGGTGGCGTAGGACTCGGACTTGCTCTTGTCCATGAAATCGTTAGAGTGCATGATGGCAGTATTCGTATTAAATCAGGCAAGACTGGGGGAACGATTTTCGAGGTGACTTTTGCGCAGCATTCAATGTAGCGTTCCATTTTACACATTTGTCAAAAGGATCTGTTAGAAAGAAAGGAAAGAAATGGTACTACCGCTTCTATGTAGAGGACGCAAGCGGCAAAATGGTTCAGAAAGAATATGCCGGAACCGAAAGCAAAAGTGAGACGGAAAAACTTCTCCGCAAGGCACTGGAAGATTATGAAGATAATAAATTTGTTGCAAAAGCAGATAACCTTACCGTAGGTGAACTTTTGGACATGTGGGCAGAAGAAGAACTAAAAACCGGGACACTCAGATGTAAGTACCACTATGAATGTCTATGCTCACTCCACTAGAAAAGCTAAGCGTGATTCAGCAAGGCTTCTCGACAAGGTGGCAGGCAATGACCAAAAGAAATTTCCCTTATTTCCCTCACGATTATCTCACAAGGGCAAAAATAAGGGAAAATACATATCATTTCACTATTTAAGAGGCTGAAAGCCTTGAAAAATAAGGAAAGTTCAGGAAGTCTCTCCACAAATTCCGATCTATTGCGGTCTTCCGCCGCTTCACATTTCATTTTTATTACTTCTGAATATCTTCAATTTTCTGTGCAATGGCTGACAGCTCGGATACGTCCAAGTCCTCTGCACAGCCTGCATCTACCTTTGCGGCTACCTGTGGGTCCATCGGCAGCTTGGCAACCGTGTCAATGCCATGCTCAGCAGCCTTTTCGTCCACATGGCTCTTTCCGTAAATGTAATGCACATTGCCGCAGTCCGGACATTTAAAATAAGACATATTTTCAACAATGCCCAGTACCGGAATATCCATCATCTGTGCCATTTTCACTGCCTTATCGACAATCATGGATACCAGCTCCTGCGGAGATGTCACTACAACTATTCCGTCCACCGGCAGGGACTGGAAAATCGTCAGCGGCACATCACCTGTTCCCGGCGGGCAGTCTACAAACATACAGTCCACATCGCCCCAGTCAACTTCTTCCCAGAACTGCTTAACGGCACTTGCAATGACCGGTCCTCTCCAGATAACCGGGTCTGTTTCATTTTCAACCAGAAGATTTAACGACATCAGCTTAATGCCGGATTTTGTAACCGGCGGATACATCACCGTTCCCGCCTCATCGCAGGTTGCCTTTTCATGCACGCCGAAAGACTTCGGAATAGACGGACCTGTAATATCCGCATCGAGAATCGCCGTCTTTAAGCCCTTCTTTGCCGCGCTGACTGCCAGCATCGATGTCACCAACGATTTACCGACACCGCCCTTTCCGCTGACAACCGCAATCACCTTTTTTACACCTTTATTATTGGCATTATTTAAACTCTGCGGTGCTGTACGTTCTCCACAGTCTGAACTACAGTTTCCACAGTCATGTGTACATGCTTCACTCATTTTACCTTATTCCTCCTGTATCATAGCCGGGGACTTTAATCCCCAGCATTTTATTATAACACAAATATCCAATATATATTTATGCCTGTTTTTTCTGTCCCGCACGCTTTCCGGCTCTTAGCGAGAAGCTGATAACCAGCAGTAAAAATGCAACTGCCACCAGCATCCAGAATAAGAATACCGCAGGTTCACGACTGCTAAACATATCATAATAGCCTTTCAGATAAACTAAAATAATAATCAGCGGCAGTACATAACTCATATATCCGCGAATCCAGCCCGGCAGTGCAAAGCCCACACCGGTATTGACTTCTTTTCTGAAATTTTCAAAGCCCCAGCCGTTTTTCTTTGTACAAAACAGGACAAAGACCAGTCCGCCAAGCGGCAAAATGTTGTAAGATACCAAAAAATCTTCCAAATCCATAATCGTTGTGCCTGCGCCCATCGGCTGGATTCCCGACAACAGGTTGTATCCTAAAACCGCAGGCATTGAAAGCAGCATCAGCATCACCATGTTGGTTTTAACTGCCCTTTTTCTTTCGATGTTCCAGATTTCCATGGTAATCGCAATAATATTTTCAAATACGGCAATAACTGTTGACAGTGCCGCAAATGTCATAAATATGAAAAACAGCGTTTCCCATACCCTGCCGCCCGGCATATGACGGAATACATTCGGCAGTGTGATAAATAACAGTGACGGTCCCGCATCCGGCTGAATTCCGTAAGCAAAGCAGGATGGAATAATGATAATGCCCGCAATAATCGCAATCAAAGTATCCAAAATCACGACATTTAACGCTTCACCTGTAATCTTGTGGTCTTTTTCCAGATAACTGCCGAAAATACTCATCGAACCCATGCCGACACTCAGTGTAAAAAATGCATGAGTCATCGCCGCAAAAATTACATTTCCCCAGCCCTTCTGACCGGCTCTTTCAATATCCGGTATCAGATAAAAACGCAGACCTTCACCTGTTGTATCCCGCATAACAGAGTTGACTGCCAGTACAATCATCAATGTTATGAGCAGCAGCATCATGACCTTCGTCACCTTTTCCACACCGTTTTGCAATCCTAACGCACAAATGCCAAACGCAATCGCAATTGCAATCACTGTCCATAAAATCATGGTACCCGGATTAGCCAGCATATCTGCAAACTGTTCTGTCGTACTCTGCACCTTACTGTTTGCCTCAAGCTGCCCTGATACGGCAAGCCACGCATAATACATCATCCAGCCTGTTACCATGGTATAAAACATCATCAGCAGATAATTTCCTGCAATGCCGAACCATTTAAAGCAATGCCAGTTGCTCTTTTCTGATTCTAATATTGAAAATGACTGCGCAATACTTCGTCTGCTGCCTCGTCCCACGGCAAATTCTGCCATCAGAATCGGCCAGCCTAAAACTGCCAGAAAGAGCAGATATATCATAATAAATGCTGCCCCGCCATTTTCACCGCAAATGTACGGAAACTTCCATACATTCCCCAATCCAATCGCACAGCCTGCCGATACCATTATAAAGCCAAGCCGTGACTGAAATTTTTCTCTCTCCTGCATAATCCTCCCATCTATTTTGGAAAACCTTTTTCCATATAAGCATAATATCTATATTATACCGATTTTAAACAGGAAAAGCAACCTAAGAAAATTTATATCCGACACCCCATACCGTCTTAATATACCGGGGATTTTTTACATCACTTTCAATTTTGCTACGAAGATTCCGGATATGCACCATCACCACATTATTCGTATCATATGCTTCTTCCTCGCTCCACAGCGTATTATAAATATGCTCCGTAGAAAATACATTTCCCTTATTCTTCCAAAGCAGTTCTAAAATGGCAAATTCTTTCGGTGTCAAAAAAATTTCCTTTGCATTTAAAAAGACACGGTGTGTTTCCAGATTCATGGATAAATCCATATATTCCAAAACATTTTTTGCCACACTGTGGTTAAATTCCTTACTGCGGCGCAACTGCGCCTTCACCCTTGCCACCAGTTCAATGGGATTAAACGGCTTTGCAAGATAATCGTCCGCCCCCGCCGTCAGTCCCAGCACCTTGTCCATATCCTGATCCTTTGCTGACAGCATAATAATAGGAAGATTACTTTTCTTACGGATTTCCATGCAAAGCGTAATGCCGTCCATATCTGCCATCATAATATCTAAAATTGCCAGATCGATATCCATTTTTTCCAGATATTCCAACGCCTCTTTACCGTTTGCCGCCTTACAGACCTGCATGCCCTCATTTTTCAGATAAATTCCAACCAGTTCCCGGATGTCTTCCTCATCATCCACTACCAATATGACTGACATTTTTACTCCCTTCTGTAATCTATGTTCTACAGCCTTATATTTTATGCTTTCAGCAGACGGATATGCAGGCTGAAATACCCCTGTGCATACTCTGCCCAGACCTTTCCTTTGCTGCGTTCCACCGTTTCACGCACAATCGACAGCCCCAGCCCGTTGCCGGCAATATTAGAACCTCTTGCATGGTCTGCCCTGTAAAACTTATCAAAAATCCGCGTACAGTCTGCTTCTTTTACTTCTTCTGACACATTGCTGACAATAATGTGTATCGTACTTTCTTCTTCTTCCATGCTTACCAGAATATCGGTTTCCGGCTTTGAATATTTGATAGCATTCATCAGAATATTATCCAGGACTTCGCGCATATCTTCAATGACAATATTGGCATAAAGCGGCTTTTCCGGTATATCAGTCACAAAATTTCTGTTCTGCTTCTGTGCAATGCCTTCAAACTCTGATACGTCCTGGCTGACCATCATGGAAAGGTTGCACCGCACTGTATTGTCCTGTTCTACTTTAATTTCATTTTTTGCCAGCAGAAAAATTTTCTGAATCATTCCGTTAATTTTCTCTACCTGCGCAAATGCTTTTTTTATATATAAATCCCGCTCGGATTCATCTTCATATTTTCCGCTGATAACCACATCAAGATACCCTGTAATAATGGTCATCGGTGTTTTAATATCATGTGAAAGATTGGTAATCAGCTCTCTGTTTTTCCGCTCATTCTCCCTTTCTTCTTTCATCATTTTATCAAGGTTATGCTGCATGTCGTCAATGCTTTCCGCAATCGTTGTCAGCTCGTCATATCCCTTTTTATCAATCCGTGTATGCAGATTTCCCTTCGAAATTTCGTCAACCACACCGGATAAATACCGTATGTAACTGATTCTGCTCTTTGAAAATATCAGTACCAGTATCAAAAACAGCACCGCCGCCAATGCAAGACAGGCTGCCCGTAACTGCATATCATGATAAATGTATTCAGGATACGCCGGTGTCCGGAATACAATGTAGTACAGCACCTTTTCCACGCTCTTTGTATACACGAAAATGTATTCGCCACATTCCTCATCATACGAATCAGACACCAGTTCATCAACCTCGATGTGTCCGCCTTTTTTCGGCATAGTTTCGTCATCGCTGTTATTTTTCCACAGCACTGTTCCTTTTTTACTCGCAATCGTAATCGACATATTTTCGCCGTCGTCTACGGATACAAACGGCATTTTATCATTCTGCATGAGATAGCGCATCGCATCGGTAATATTTTCTTCCTGCGATTCCGTGCTTTCAATTTCTTCCATCGCTGTATTTAACGCACTGTCTAACTCACGCACCAGTTTCATAACCTGCAGATCGCATTTTTTCTTATACTGCGAACGGTCTTCCTCCACTTCAATAAGGATTCCTCTGCTTTTGCAGATATAAAATACACCCATTGCGACCGCAGCCGCAATCGCAACCGACACTAAAATACCAACTGCCAGTTCTTTATAAATTCCTATCTTTCTACCCATCTGATTATGACTCATGACACCTCTGACTCCTTATCCGGCAGTGATCGGATACCCTTTTACCAGTATCCTAATTCCACGCCCTTATGGTATACAGCTGCACCCATTGCATAATATCCATATGAATTAAAATGCGTATAATCGTCCTTTAACTGCTCCGGTACCCTGCCGTTTTCCAAGTCGTCTAAATCCTGTTCTGTCGGCTCTAATCCCGCAGTTTCAAGTCCTTGTTCAATCATAAAAGTTCTCATATTGATAAAGTGTTCACCAAATGCCTCCCTCAATGCCGTTTCCCACACATTATCCTTTGTTCCGACTTCAATATCACTCTCATACTGTTCGGAATCATATGCCTCTGTCGGGTTATCTGTATCACCAATAATAATATAACATTGTGTACCGGACTTTTCAATCATTGCCTGATACTGTGCAACCAATTCATCATAGCTGTCCCAGCCGCCGTTACTGCCCATCTGAAGTACCAGTATATCGGCATTTACATCATGTGCCGCCTGTGTAACCACCTGCATGCCCTTCTTTAACTTAACGCTGCCTTTTTGTGTGCTTCCGTAAGTTTTAATATAGAGCTTTTCATTTCTTTTTTCCAGCTGGAATAACTGGTCATTAATATAAACCAGATTTTCTGCCTGATTATTATCTCCACCATATCCGTTAAAATTGTCCAGCATAACACTGTTACCATCTGCGTCTACAATACTGATTTCAACGCTTTTACCTGCTTTTACCGTAACATTTTTTGCGACAAACATCGTAAGTCCGCCCTCGCGTGCGGCTATTTCATAAGAAGTTTCGCCTGACACACCGAGATTGTACACGTCCATTCCTGTGTAGTACTGTAATGTATCCGGATAAGTCCAGCCGGAAATATCCATAATCTGTCCGCCATTTGTAAGCTGTGCTTCATCACTGTATCCCTGTCCAAAAGTGATTGAATCCCCCCAGCACGCAATCTTTTTTTTCTGAAATACGCACGTTCCCAGTGAAACTGTATGCTGTCCCAGCAGTGTTTCCGTCTGTGTCGTCTGCTGTGTTTCTAAAACTGCTTCTGTTGTATCTTCTGATGCTGTATTGACATCCGGATTTTCCGGTGTTATATAGCCGACTTCATTTGCTTCATTACTGTTCTGAGTACTGCCTGTAAGTCCCTGTTCCATTCCTGAAACAGAATGATTAAAAAAATAATTAACACCGGCACCGATGATACCGATTCCCAATCCAATAAACACAATGCAGCTGACGATTAATTTTATATTCCTTTTCATAATTATCCCTCCTCCGTTTTGATGGCTTTATCTTAACAGCCAAATATAAAAATTTATTCAGTATAAATCTTTAGATTTCTTAAGAAGTATTTTTGTTCTTACTTCTTTATACGAAGGAGGATGCGGGGTGTTTCGCTTCTATTAAATAAAATAAGAGCAAGCACTTAAGTTTTGTTACTCAAGTACTTGCTCTGTTTCTTTGTATCAAAGTTATTATATATGGTTGTATGTGGGTTGTTTACGGATATTCTGTAAGATGTAATCTATAAACTGGAAGTTAGCGATTTCTTAATGGCAATGCTATTAAATTTCCCAATAATGCAATAACTGCATATCCAACTACGTAAACCCATGCACTTGAGTTATAAAATATAAATATAGATGGCGCAAACATTATTGCTACAATCAAAATATACCAGAAGTTAAAACCATTCCTAATCCCATAAAAAACAGAGGTTATTAAACATATTAGAGGAATAATTACTAACATAACAATCATTGCACTTCCTGTGTTTTTTATAAACCAAGGAACGATATAAAAATCTATCAGCAACAGTAGGTAGAAAACCATGTTCTTTTTTAATTTATCCATCATATCATCACCCTTTCAAATTCCGATTTGTTTTACCCATTATAACACAAAACTCAACCAAGTTAAAACTCCTATTCTCAATCATCCCTCTCCCTCTGACACCAAGTGCCACAAAAGTGCCCAACTTGCCCACAAACATTCCCAGTGTTTATGCGGGTTTTCAAAATCACAATAATTAATGCATGGAAATAATAAAGAATGAATTTCTTCACAAGACGACCGTTCCCCTCCTAGTCACTAGGGACGGAAAGAAAAAAGGGAATGGTTTTTCAACCATTCCCATCTTAATGAGCCCACCGGGGTTCGAAGCCGTGAGAGTGCTTAAACACTGACTTTCTTAGGTCTCCTTTATGGCACTAGTCCAGTAGGAGTCGATAGCCTGTGTAATGATTTTTATGTAATGCTTATTGATGAAATAAGCGCCTGAAAAGTGCCTGAAATTTCACTAATATTTATTGTACTTTTGTCCATGTTGTATTTTTCCCCCAGTTAGTTGTTCCATTACTTCCTGTTGGACTAGTTAATGTTCCATCTGAATTCAATACAAATTTGGCTGTATAACCTTGTATTTCAGTTGGTCCATTTGGTGGAAAGCTATCAATACATTTTGTAAACGAACAAACAATAGTTCCATCTGACTCAACTTCATAATTACCACTATGATTATTTTTATATCCTTTACAAGAAACTGTGCCATCACTGTTAAATACTAATGTATATTTTGATGAATATTCCATACTTGGGTCATTTCCTGTATAACTTGTCCAATAACCTTTTATAGCCTTTTTAGTTGTCGAAGCGGCTGGAAGAGTTTCCGTATTTGTTTTTGCCGTTTCATCAGACAAATCATCTATAATCTGCTGTATTGTCTTAGGTCTGTTATATACAAATGCTGTTTTTCCGCTAGTATCATAGGAATTGACTTCCTCTTCCTGAATCTTTCCATCACTTATCTTATATATTGTGTAAGCATATACACCCTGTCGTCCACTTTCAATGTAAAGTTCATTACTCTTTTCTGCATAATACATTTTCCCTGAAGCAATAATTTTTGTATCAATTACCATCTTCAAAACATTCTTCTACAAGTCCAATGTGATACTTTGCATTATCTATCACCTTCTGTGGAATGCCTGCACAAGCCTGTATAACCTCTTGGAGCTCTTTTTCACTCCTAAATGTATATTTCATGCCAGCCTCCTATTCCACAATGCTTACAGCGTCATTTACGGCGTTATAGTAATACAGATTGTCAGACAGTACATCTTCCTTCTCCAAGCTCTCTCTATTAGCTTCTTTAATCATTTGCTTAACATAACCACAATTTACATATTCCTTATCCATTACCAAAAGCAGAAATTCATGTACAGAAGACGGAATCATGTAAACACCATCCATATTTTTCTCTATGCAGAAATTCTTCAACACATCTGGATACAAGATACATGAAGTCCCAAAATGCTTTTTGAAATTAGTAAGTACAAAAATAGTCTCAGGAGTGTTGCTGACATCTTCCTGAGACTGATTATCTATCTTTGATACAATATCCGTAAGAGACATTATACTTGGAGCATAGAGTTTCTGAGTATTCTTAGTTGCAAATGTATACAAATCATTTTCTGTAACTCCCAAATGCTCTATCAATGCATTTGTAACATCTGATGAAGCCGTAGCATTGAAATCAATATCAATGATTAGCTTATATGTAATGGCTAAATCCGTACCTTCCAATAGCCTGTAAGGTATAGTCTTTAGTCTGCTCTTATTAGAATCAGCATTCACCAATGTATAGACAATCCTGTCTTTTAGCTTCTCCAAATTGATTTCACAATCAAATTTAGGAAACAGGCTTCTATTAATCACATCTACAATCTCGTCAACTGATTCACTAGTCCAGTAACATATCTTTGCAACATTCCTATCTTTTCTCCTGACCTGAATTTCTTTCAGTTTTGTGTCATTGTTCTTCATAACTTCAACCCTTTTCACCTCATATTCTTCTCCAAGTCTTCTCTGTACTTCATCAATCACATCATTCATTTTGTCATCCATAGTAACCTCCTATAAATAAAATAAGAGCAAGCACTTAAGTTTCTATACTCAAGTACTTGCTCTGTTTCTTTGTATCAAAGTTATTATATATAGTTTAAAGTTGGTGATTTACAGGTGATTTATAAGGTGTAATCTATAAACAGGAATTTTCTCAATTCTTCATCTCTGTTTTTTCCCTTTTCCAAT